>Ga0209282_1000305_pt1 | contig 24363 bp, 17 predicted proteins | sample Mtrugardesep15_FD_187529 | JGI IMG/M metagenome (GOLD analysis project Ga0209282, IMG submission 187529) | Root nodule microbial communities of legume samples collected from California, USA - M. trunc garden sep15 (SPAdes) (version 2) | ecosystem: Host-associated > Plants > Roots > Nodule...
ATGTTTAACTTTTTAGACCTATTGTTTAACCAATTATATACCAAATTTTTTATAATATCGAATAATCTACGACGTAAATAATTTAGAATATCTTAAACAACCATAATTATTTCATGCTCACTTCAAGCCCTTCCTGTTTTTATGGTAATTATAAACAAATATCGTAATTACTCTAATTCAATCAACTAAGAGATTTCATCTTCATCTAATTTTTTTTTGTTGCAGACAATGTGCTCCGCTTTCTCTATTTATGACAGCAAAATATCCAAAACCTAATCTCTACGATTGAATCAAGTAGTGGATTTCATCCACATTTCTTGCCTAATTAGTTGCAGGTGATATACACCTCTTCAAGATTGTTTTTGCCATTACCATTTTATTTTATTCAAATATTAAGTCAGACTTTGGAAGTCATTAATTTTGCGCCCCCTCCCTATTTACACGCCAATTATAAAGTCAAACCAAGTCCCCCAACAAAATAATAATTTCATATTTTCTGTATTAATCTTTATCCTAAAATGTTGGGCATTTCCTAATTTTATTCCACTTCAAGTGCATCAGTTTTGGAATTATCGTTATAAGCAATACTCCTTATTTTAACCATCAAACTCTGCACACACGTATTACACCTTTGTTAAAGTAATATGAACGATGTACTAGAATTATGGAACAATACCAACGTCCATGGTAATTAACATTATGATTTGAGTTATGACAATTTTAACATTCAAGCGAACTACATTGTTTTATTTCTAATGGTGAATATTAACTTCTTAAAATGTAACGCACGGGTCAATGGTCTAGTTGTATATAATAAGTAGTAGAAAGTTACTCTTTTCGGTCCTATTTATAAAAAACATTAGATTTTTTTGATTCATTGTATAAATAATATATTTGGTCTATATTCTAGACAAGATACATTAATTACTTAATGAATCTAAAAAGTCAATTTTTTCTTATAAATATGACCGGATGGAGTATTATAGGTTGAAAAGTATATACTTAACTTAATGGTATATACCTCCAATTTAATATTTAGTTAAAAAAAATATAAATATTCAAAGGAACAAGGTGTAGGTAGGTTTCTGGCTGCGTTTGAACCATATGATGAACATCATGTTTGGACTTTTTATTGCAAAATTGCTAAGTCTCGGTCTGATGATGGAATAGTATGTGATTTGTTTAGAAATTACCTTACTTTGGCTTTAGGAGTTTGGCAAGATTGCCGAAACATCTCGTAGGATTGAAGATTTGAAAGGTTGAAGTATCAAATTCGTGGATTTGGACTTACATCAAGTTAAATGTAAATGTGATCGTGCAATAAGTAGATTTAGGATTTTGATCATCTTTTCGGTTAATAAAGGGTTATTTGTTAATTGCTTGTAATCAAACACTGTAGCATATCATGTAGATATTCAATCATAGTGGAAGACCATGGATTCATCCACGAATAGTAGACGTACCGAGAATGATTGAGGGAACTACTATAAAGACTTTTTTGATTAAGGAAATCTATTCACCTCATCTAAATTTGTTGCAATATCGACACACAAACCAACAAATACAAAGTTTTTGAACTCACTTTAGATAATATACTAATTTTCTAAATTAAAAAAAGTCTTCGAAACTATCATTTGACCAATATGGGTTAAATATATTTTTTTATCTTTATAGATATTTTAGGTTTTTATTTTAATCCTTCTAAAAAAATTCCTCAACTTTTAGTCATGCGATTCATTCAAATTTCTGAATGAATCTATGCAGGAATGTTTAGAATATTATAATAATCTCAAAAAAAAATTAATATTTTTTAAACAAAAACATGAGTTAAAAATGAATTTTCAAGGGAAAAAACATAAAATTTCATATTTAATTCATGTTTTAAAATATATATTTTTGCAGAGATTCTTATAATATTTTAAACATGACTGTGAAAACAAATTGAAAATTTTAAATGACACATGACCTTGACTTAAAAGAATGAACAAAAAGTGATGATTGAAAGCGTTTAGAAAATTAAAGTCGAATAATTTTTTTAGGAAAACTAAAACTAAAAGTTGAAACATTAATAAGGAAAAAAAACACATATTACCCTATATATTTAAACAGAGTAAATGCTAAACTCACTTTAGATCTATTCTTTATATATACAATAGTTTGACTCTGGATTTACATGTATGGAAAATATATCTTTAGAAATAATTTAATTCCAACCACATTATTTCACTTTATAATATATTTATTATTTGATATGTTAAAAAACAAATACTTCTTCCGTCCCATAATAACTGAGTCATTTGTAAAAAAAAAAGTGTCTTAAAATAACTGAACCATTTCACTTTCCAATACAGTATTAATTACTTTTTTCCCTTTATAACTTTAATTAATAATATTTTTATCACTCCCAATATTAATGCACCAATACTTAACGAGAGTACTTAAAACCACTTTTCTCTCTCCTTTATTTATACATTTGTCTTAATATGTGTGAAATGAGCAAATAGCTCAGTTAATCCAGGACGGAAGGAGTAATAAGACAACTTATGGTGTACAATGTTTGATTTGTAAATCTGTTTTAGGGACATGAAGAATCGAAGACCAGGGACATGACAAAAACTTAAATTCTTGCCCCTCAGTAAACCACAACAAAACTTTTTGTTTTATGTACGAGTTGTCTAAAATTTCAAATTAACCTTTTGTCCATAAAAAATCGTATAAGACCAAAAATTATTTAATATCATAAAAGTTTGTCATGTATTGCTCTGACTTGCGTTGTGTTTTTTTGTCTTGTGTTGTTATGTCAAATATTTACTATTTAACGGATCAAACGTATCCTAAGAGGTGGTTAAATCATACCACCCTCCTCTGAGAGAAACTTGAATTACATTCTCATAGTCTTTAAAATCTACATTCTCCTTCCTTGTTAAACTCTTTAGCCCGTTGGGTTGGACATCGTCACTGAAATTCAAATTCATAATCTCCTAGGTTTATAGATGAGTTTGAAGCGATCTTTATTACTTTGTTTATAGACCAAAAGAATAATAGTTAATCACTTTAGCTTGGGGACTTTGGTAGTTCAACTAGTTTTAGCTACGGGAAAATCAGATTGATGTCCCAAATTTAAACTCAAACGAAAAGTAAAATTTATCAAACTAACTAACCGTTAATATTGTTATTAAAAAAAAGTGATAATCACCCTAACAAAATCTTTTTTTTTTCCATCATAGACCAATAAAAAACTTATTTTCCAAATACTTTTTTTTCCTCATCTATATGTTTAAATTTGAGACACTTCTTAAGAGTTTAGAAACTCATCAATTTGACTCAACCCAATCCAACATAGATATTTTGTAATTTGTAGTGCTTTTTGTATACATGAGACACAACAAATTTGGACAATTTGTAAACGTGTATCCACCACTATATCATGGGCAACATGGCGTACGAAAATTAACTTTATCTTATAGTTATCTCTTGATAAAAAAAACGTGTGAACATCACGTACACGTGAAGCGTGTGTCCTACCGAACAAACCAATAACGTAAAATAGATGAAATTTTAGTTCAACGGTTACCACGCGGCGTTTTCTTCATGTTCCATCTTACCTTCGACAAACACAAAAAATTTAACAAAAAAAAAAACATTATTATCATTATTAAATAACGACAAACATCAGAGCGCTTAGCTGAGATGAGACGGGTTTTTTATTGCTTAACTAAGGTCTTGGTTCGAATTCAGCCTCGGACATGCAGCAACGTTAAAACTCTTAGGGAGAGTCTGCCATCTATTTGAGTTCTACAATGCTCGAGGGACTAGTTTCCGCAGTTGCGCGCGAATGATACCATGTTTACACAAAAAAAAATGACAAACATTAATAGAAAGAGTCGACCCCTTAAATAGATCTCGAAAAGGAATAAATTTTACATTTGCACGCAAAAAATACATTTGGTTCACTAAAAAGATGAATAATGATATAACTTGATGTCTCGTATTTTTTTTTTTATCCAATTTAATCTCTAACAAAATAAATTTCAAATAATCTCCACATAAATTTTTATACGGAAGATAAATTAATCTTTATAGTGACCAAGATTTAAACCCTCAGATCTTATATACACGAGAGAATGATGCATTGTTTCTAACAACTAAATTAAACTTACAATAACGTATATAATATGTATACATATATAACATATAAATGATTATATTTGTTAATTGACGCGATAATACATCATTGTTTACATGCGTAACATATCATACGAATTAAACTCAACTAATTTATTTGATCTTACATGTTCATGTATGAAAATGTCAATGAGACCTAGATTAGAGACAGAGAGAAAAAATGTGAAGTAAAATGAGTCGTACTTTATCAAATATAAAAAAGTAAAACCTTTGTGTCTCTTTCTCTCTCTCTCTCTCTTGTCTTTCTCTCACTACACCCCTTCACGATTTCCTCTTCTTCCTTTGTACTACCACCTTCATCTTTTCCATTTTTCTTTACAAAGATATAATCTTTTTCTATCATACTCCAACCCCTTTTCTTTTATCACCTCAAATTTCCATCTACAATCAAGATTCTCACAATTCTCATCAACATGGCTACTTTTACACCTATGTTCTTCTTCTCTGTGTTCATGCTTCTTCTCACTTTCTCTTTTGCTGGTGATATAGTTCATCATGATAGTATTGCTCCTAAGAAACCTGGATGTGACAACAACTTTGTTCTGGTTGGTACCAATCATAGTATCATATAAAAAAAAAACTTGCTTTGAAATTTTCTGCTAGAAATGCTGTTCTTATTGGTTCTTGAATTTGTGATTTGTTTTGATTTGATTTGATTTGATTTGATGATAGGAAAGTAGAGAAACAAGGCGAGCATTTGAATATGAAATTGATTTTTATTTTTTTGGGGAAAATTTAGTGGGATCAGAATTCAAATTATAGTTTTCTGTTTTGAGAAAAGTGAGAATTTTGTTTCTTTGTTCAATTTGAAGCTTGTTCTTTGAGCATTAGATGCTTGGTTATGTTTTAGATTCTTTGCTGTATTAGATTGTATCATTTATGTGAATGTGCTAATCTATAGCATTAATTTTTTGTATTGCAATTAAAATAGCTTATTCATAAGTACTTATGAATAGAATTAATAGCAGAATGATTTGATTAAGGCTTCTTTTAATAGAATTTATTTCTATTGGTATAGTTGTGTCGTGAGTCTTTTACTGTTTTGTTTGTTTTTATTGCTCTGGTTTTTGCAATAGGTAAAATTTTGCTGTAAGATTCCATTATGCTAATTTTGGTATGGGAAATGCTAATCAGTGCCCCGAGGCACTGGTTAAGGATATGAAAAAGAAAATTATATAGTAGTTAATGCATTGAAATTGTGTAATTAATTGATAATAATATAAAAAACAGCTTCCTTTTATGGTAATAATTCGCTTTTATGGTATGTTTAACCAGTGCCCGGGGCACCGGTTAGCAGGACCCTTTTGGTATATGTTTGATTTCATATTTTTCTCTGTTTTGTTAATCCAAACAATCATGAAAGTTGTCATCTTTCTCAATTTATCTCAACTATAGCTGTTTTCTGGATATCACTTAAAACTTACTTTTTTTTACATATCATCCAAAAATTACCCTTTATTAACTATTAGAAAGTGAAGGTGGCAAGTGTGAAAAAATGAGAAAGTTAAGGTCTGTTTGGATTAGCCTATGGAAAAAGCTTATGAAATGGTCATAAGTTTATTTAAATTAATTTCTATAAGCTCTCTAGGATAGCTTTTAAGCTGTATGCCTTTATCTTCTTGATTAGTCTTCATTGATGGTTTGTTTTAAAGATAAAAAATAAGTTATTGTTGAGGACTAGAATGTATTCAAAGTTTGAAATGATGAGAACAAGGTGATGGTAATCAGATGAGTGATAAAAGTATATATTTTCAAAATTGAAAATGAAATCTGCAAATCTCTTAGCTTATGTCTTTCAGGATTTTAGCAAACATCTATATGGCCTGTTTCTGTTTTCTATGAGTATTGATAGGTCATGGAAGTATGTATATGAGTTTTTTCGGAAGCTTTGACCGGTTTTTCTTTTGTTAGGTTAAAGTTCCAATTTCGGTTGATGGTGTGGAAAGCGGCGAGTATGTCGGTGTTGGTGCAAGATTTGGACCGACGTTGGAATCAAAAGAAAAGCGTGCTAACCATACTAGAGTTGCCATTGCAGACCCTCCTGATTGTTGTAGCAAACCTAAGAATAAGGTATTCAGTTTTATGATATAGAACATACTGAAAAATAATGCAAACTTCTTCTGTAGATGTGAAGTATAGATAGATGTCCGTATTAAAAGCTCTAGAATTTTTAGTTTATTAATAATTTGTAATATGGAGTGCCTTGAAATTTTGTTAGCTCACAGGTGAGATCATTTTGGTGCACCGAGGACAATGTAGTTTCACAACCAAGGCAAATATAGCTGAAGAAGCTGGTGCTTCAGCCATTCTGGTTATAAATAACTCTTCAGGTGTTTGTATGCAATTTTTTTCTTCTTTTAAAATGCATTTCAAAACCTGTGGTGTAATTTTGTTTCCTTTTACCAACACTAAATTTTAGTTTGTGGTTATAGATTTCAAACAATGTCAATGATTTATGATCCTAACTTGATAGAAAAACAAAAGCAATCTGCATTGAGACATTGTTTTCTTTTTTATAAGCAATAATTTTATATCCTTATTTTGCAGAACTTTTCAAGATGGTTTGTGAAAATGAAACCGATATTGATATTGGAATACCTGCTGTCATGCTTCCACAGTCTGCCGGTGAAGCCTTGAAAAATTATATACAAAACAAGTCCATAGGTATGTTTCACTTCTTGTGTGAAGTTGTCTAATCTTTTCTAATTAATCATGCTTTCCTTGGCCACAGGGAGATTTAAATAAAACAGTTTACATTTTGATACCTGACCTAGTTTTGTGTCTTGCGTGTTTGCATGTTCGCTCGCTCTTAAAGTGTCTGTGCAGTTATACTCTCCACGGCGTCCACAGGTCGATGTGGCAGAAGTATTTTTATGGCTTATGGCTGTTGGTACCATTCTCTGTGCTTCTTACTGGTCTGCCTGGACTGCCAGAGAGGGTGTTATTGAGCAAGAGAAGCTATTAAAGGTTACACAGTTCCTTTTAATGTCAATTTTATTCGTTTTCTTACGATAAATAAAATACTATTTATAGTGTTCCTCACAGTCCTTTCACAGAAGATTCCTTTAATAGTTTGTTTTCTTTCTGAGATGAATTATTTTGGTTATTTATGAAGGAATCTTTCTTCTCGTATCTAAAAACTAGTTCTCATAATAATATATATAGATAATTTACCATTGCAGGATGATTCAGATGAGCTTCTAAATATAGAGAATGCTGGTTCCAGTGCTTTTTTGGAAATAAGCACCACGGCAGCACTTTCATTCGTTGTGATTGCTTCTTGTTTCTTGTTTATGCTTTACAAACTTATGGGAGTATGGTTTATTGATGTTCTGGTGGTTCTGTTTTGTATCGGTGGTGTTGAGGTGAGTTATTATTTTTCTAGGCTTGGTTCTTGATGATTACTGTTAGAATATATGAAAATATCGTATAATATCTTGACATTATGTTAGAGCAGGCTACGCCAAAATTTGCTATCCCCTTCATATATATATATATATATATATATATATATATATATAGCGTTAAGACGGACACATTAGTGCCTTTCTGTTGGTTTTTTTTATAAAAATATTTAAAGTTACAAAATATAATGCAATTATTTTGAAGTATCTTAGATCATCTCAAAAGATTATCTTCTCATTGAATTTAATTTTCATACTTCTTAGTATTTATCGCTCCAAACACTATGGTTTTCAAGTTTTGTCCAATCATCCGCATAGCAAATCGCTCTAAGTCATAGGATTGCAGAGTTTGATGTTATTGAAGCTGAATCTTTATTCTTTGCATGCTTTCAGGGACTGCAAACTTGCTTAGTGGCTCTTTTATCACAGTAAGTCTTCTATATCCTTATAATGTCAACTTCACAGGAACCATTCTTTCAATGACTTTTGTGTGAAGTTTTGTAGTGTTATATAGATAGTTTATTCTGTTCGATTAGCCCAAAATGATATCGAATTGACAACAAAATGTTCATAGTTTCAGATGGTCTCAACATGCTGCACAAACATATGTGAAAGTACCCTTCTTCGGTGCTGTTTCATATCTCACTCTTGCTGTCACCCCCTTCTGCATAGCGTTCGCTGTGGTTTGGGGAGTTGAACGCCGTGTATCGTATGCTTGGATTGGTCAAGATATTCTTGTAAGAACTGTTCTTTTACTTTCCCATTGTTTGTTTGGTCAAATTCTTTTTTCTTTGGTTCATGTTTTAGACTGGTTGTTTTGAATAAAATATAGAAATTTATGGAACTATCACGAGCGTTAGAATTACAAACATATTTTTAATCTTCTTTTCAGGGTATCGCTTTGATAATTACGGTTCTTCAGATTGTCCAAATACCAAACCTCAAGGTGATGATTATTCAAACTTCATTTTTTTACTCTTTCGGGCTATGGATATGGATTAACTTCATTCTAGTGACCTATTTTACAAATAAAGACACTAAGGTATACGTTCTTTTTCAAGGTTGGAACTGTTCTTCTCAGCTGCGCCTTCCTATATGACATCTTCTGGGTGTTTGTCTCTAAACTGATTTTCCATGAGAGTGTGATGATAGTGGTGAGTATTTCAGTACAATCTCCCGTTACTACCATTCTTTACAAAGTTTGATTTTGTTATCCCACTTTCCCTAAAAAAATCTACACTTTCACTTCTTTATAGGTAGCTCGCGGTGATAAGAGTGGAGAAGATGGTATCCCCATGCTGCTCAAGATACCGCGTTTATTCGATCCTTGGGGTGGTTACAGTGTCATTGGTTTCGGGGACATAATCTTGCCAGGGCTTTTAGTAGCATTTTCCTTAAGGTTAAATTGAAAATCACATGGATCACTTATTCCTTAAACACTAGTGCACATCAACTCCTTGTAAAAAAAACAGTTTGACACAGGAAGAGAATGTTATGTGTCTTGTTAATGGTTCATTAACTTTGATTATTCTATGATAACTTTACAGGTATGATTGGTTAGCGAAGAGGAACCTTCGAGCAGGATACTTTTTGTGGACGATGAGTGCCTATGGTTTAGGTATGCTATAGTTTTCAATGATAGGATATCATTTGAGTAATTTTCCTTGATTATGTTTGGATTACAGTTTAAATCTTGTCCCTTGAATTTTGATCTATAGGTCTCCTTGTCACATACATAGCTTTGAATCTGATGGATGGGCATGGTCAACCAGCTTTGTTGTATATAGTCCCATTTACACTTGGTTAGTAAAACTATCACACAAATAAATTTGAATCACAAAACAAAAATTGATTATTTTGCAAAAAACCTGTTCCTTTTGGGAGTGTTGAAAGCGCCTGCTGATGTCAATAACGGTTTGTTCAAATTTCACTACACTTGTTACAACCGCTATTTAACGATATTTTGCATTAAATTGTGCATTGAAGAACAAAGTAGTTTATTAAAACTCCGCTACACTAAAAACACTAACCGTCGTGATAACCACTATTTGACCACACGGAAAGCGCCTTGTGAAACTTATCCGTCGTATTCATGTTTCTTAAGATGTTTTCCTCTTCGACAATTTGTAGACTTTCTATATACCACTATGCCATATGAAGCATATTAGGTAGAAGCATCAAAACTAGCACAATTTTTGAAACATTCTTTTGTGTATATGCAGGAACCTTTTTGTCATTGGGAAAGAAGAGAGGTGAACTTGAGATTTTATGGACAAGGGGGATGCCGAAAATGCCTTGCCCTCACATCCAAGAGGATCGTCAACCAGTAGACGAGTAATCTCCCGCGGAATAGTACTGTAGGTTTTAGTTTACAGGAGACATATAACAAATCATAGGAAAGAGATTATGTATAACATTTGTAGATCTTTTATAAGTATAACAAAATTCAGCCTAATGATATCGTACAAGCACTGTACTTAAATCAGCAGCTGTAACTTGAGATACCCTCTTGACTGTTAGATGTTGGAGGAACCATGAATCTGTTTGTACTTTGGTGTAAGATTAGATTTTTTTTCTGAGAAAATTGTTCATAGGTCACAAATTTTAAGAGATTTCATATCTTGGTTTTTTTTTTTATAGCATTTTCCATGTCTTCCTGAGCATGGTTCATAACTATTATCTTAATGACAAGAGACAAATGATATCTCCAATAATTTTCAATGCACTGGAAAAAAAGATTTCTAGGCTACTGCATAGTATTGCCAGGAACTTGATTTTCATGATGAGAAAATATGACAACAATGACAATGATGGTATAATTTGAAAAGAGAATTGATATTTGTATAACCATTTTTGTACAACTTTTATACAACTTTCTCTCTCATACTCATAGTATCTTCTTACTTTCTCTCTTCATTTTTCTCTCTCCATTGTTTTTTACCAATGAGAAAAGAGAACAACAAGGTTGTCCCAAAAGATGTACAAAAATAGTTGTTCAAATATCATTGCTCATTTAAAAATTATCTATCTGTGTAAATAAAAGGTTGTCTAAATCTAACTTTCTTGAAGGCTATTCTATATCATGAATCACCAATGCATCATCTCCACTTGCAGTGCTGAATCAGGCTCAATTTTTTATTTATTTTTTGCTACAAAAAATCAGGCTCTAATTTAATCAGCAGTATTAACTAATTTCAACTGGATACCAACACTAAGAAGTACCTTAACAAATGATCCATATAAATCTCATAAATTCAGGATGTTGGTTTAGGGAATGGAAATTGGATAAGATAAAAGTGAAATAATCAATATATCAGGGTAGGCCCTGAAATCTAATATTTCATTTCTATGGTCTCCAATCTCCTTTGGGAGTAATTTAATCCACTATTTGTGTTCAAAACTTCTACATTATCAATCATGCATTAGAACATCTCCTGAAAGTAATTTAATCACGATAACTAACAATTGCTTCTAAAAGTAAACTTCAATGTGTTAGAGCAGTATTGATTAATAGTATCAAAATGCTTTCTACAAACAATGGATCAAACCATCAAATTTCAACCTATTTTTCACCTAGCATTACATAAACAAACAAGCACAAATGAGCCTTCAAAACCTTTTCTAATCTAACATTCATAAATCATCAAGGCACAAATGAGCCTTAAAATCAAAACTTGTAACGGAACAAACCAAAGGCAAATGGACAAGATATATACGTCCCTTACAAGCTCGGAAAACAGTTTTCTCATTTACGTCTTTCCTATAAATTAAGTACAATAGACAGCCCCCAGCATCAAATTTCGCCTGGACTAAGCACCAACAATGAAGAGCAGAGAATAAAATTGAAGAGTAACTCGGGAAAATAAAAACAACTATTTATCAGCAACTCTCAAAATTGTTCCAGCCATTGGCCAGATGGGTAGGCTTGTGTGGATTCATTTCCCTTGAGTGCAGTCCTGTACGAGCAAAGGTATTTATCAGAGTTAATCCAAAAAATAAAACAACTATTTATCAGAGTTGTGGATGACATCATAAATGGCTGAAATGGTATGAAATGAAATACTCTCAATTTTAACATGTTATATCAAAAGTTTGGGACGGCATAATCACATGACAATAATTCATTATTAAATTAACACCCTGAATAAATTCAAGCCCAAATCAAGGAGATAACAACCAGGCTACAGTTTAATGAATTCATGTCAAGTTCAGAGGTGTGATATCAGGAGAAAGTTTCACTGGCTAAATGGCATATTAGGGTTCCAAAAGTTGATAGTACACCATAAGATAAGATGCAATTTTTACTGTGCATAGCCAGGTACGCTACTATGCTATTGGGGAGGGAACACTTGTGCCCATAGTTTTAACAGTTGGATAGGAATTTATACAATCCAATGGTTAAAACTAAACAGTATATCGATGTGGTAAAGGATAGGGTGAGGCCCCTTCGATGTGCCACCATTCTCATCCATTATGTATAAGCATAAAAAAGGACAAAGAGCTAAATTGTAAATAAATGGAATAGAATGCCAAGAATATTATTGTACAAATATTTTATCAGCAACTAAAAAGAAAGGGATAAAACAAAACAGTTATAGAAAAGGAATTTAAAAGTTCAGCTAGCACGTGTATCACAGATAAGTAAAATAACTGCAGGCAGATAGAAAAGCATACAAGTATTTCGCCTTAGAAAACCATTCCCGTTGGTAGCAAAAAGCATTGACGTCCTTTCTTGACCTGATAAAAAATCTTGCATCCTTTCTGGCCAGTCAGAATTTAATCGGCGGGCAAAATCTTCTACTTCCCTGTGTCAAAGGAAATCAAGCATATAAGAACCATGTATATAATTGTAAAAACACAAGTCTATAACCATCATGCAAACATTCCTTTATCATAAATTGATATCTTTGTGACCGAAAAATGAATGTGGAAAAGAGACACGGGGAAGACAATTAACAAGAATGTCAGAACAAATACTTGGATCTATCTCAAGTGGGTAGAAGGCAGCAGTAGAAGCAAATTTTACAGGTAGTTTTGCCAAATGCTTAAAAGAAAGGAAGGAGGGATTAGTAGTCATCCTAAGCAAGAAAGCAAACCGTATACCATTATGGGAAAGTTTGGATAAGATCTCTATTATTGGGTCACCCACAATTGTCTGCACTTCAGATGTCCAATCTTGAGGATGAGGTGTGTCGAGATCCCCCATCAACTAAAGATATGGCCAAATAAACGCTTGAGCAGCCTCCACCACCACGAGCTAGCTTCTGGGATTGAGTTGGGCCCAATTCAAATTTTAAGATGGTATCAAAGGCCATTCCTAGATCTGTTATTGGGACATCCATATTTTTCTACACATGAGGGGAGGTGTTAAATCACCATTATTGGGACATCCGTATGTTATTGGGACATCCATATGTTTCTCCACACTTTGGATGTCCAAACCCAAAAATGATGTATCGCGTTGACTGGAGATATGGTCGAATTTGCCCTTATAAGGCTTCGGCATCACTCACTCCCATGAACTAGTATATGAAGTTGAGTTAGGTCTAGTCCAAATTCTAAGATGATGTAAGAGCTTATCCTCGACTTGTTATTGGGCCCCACATATTTGTCCATGCTCGAGATTCCAGTCTTGGGTGTAAGAGTGCAAGTTAAGATCTTTGTTACTGTGCCACCCGCATTTTTCCACACTTTAGATGAACAATCCTGGGCGCAAGAGGTTGTGTTGAGATCCATACGGACTAGAGATATGGTCAGATTAGTTATTATAAGGGTTGAGCAGCCCTCACCCTCATGAGCTAGTTTTGGGGTTTCTAATAGTTATACAAGCGTTTAAATATAAACTATACCTATAATCAAAGAGGAAATAACAGTAAACTCCACATATACTCTATTAGTTTTTTCTATAAGTTATCTTAAGGAGCTTATAAAAATAATCTAAAAACAACTTATGGACATATCATATTCAATTTTCATAAATCTTTCCAAAGATTTACGAAGTGTTTATAGCATAAGATAATCCAAGATATGATTTTCCAAATGTCCCCTATGTTAACCAATGTTACACTGAACCAGAAGTAATATTTTTAGATTAATATATTTATCCAGAGCAACGCACACACGCGCAATCAAAACCATTAGAATTACCTAGCTGACAGTTTTACAATATTCAAGATCATGAAAAATTCATTGCTAGACTGCTATGAGATACAATATTACTAAATTTCTCATATTCCTCCAAAACCACGACCAAGATTATTAAATTCAAGTCTAAATTCAACCAAATTTAACTCAGCGTTGTTATTTATCCCTCTCTGTGAAGAAACAACCACTTCATTCCATTTTCAACAAGCTATAGATGATCCAAAATGTACAATTTGTAGAAGGGTAGAGTTCAATCATTCAGATGACTTGTTCTCTGCGTATGCTATCTACTCCATATAAATATATTCAGCAATGCTACTGATCACTAATAACAAAGAAAAGCTAGAGATATGTGACTGCAACTATGATAAAGACAATGATAGGCTGACAGCCATCGATAAAAGAAAATAAAGATTAGATTTTATATACAATTACTGCAAACAATGTACTTAGAATGGAGCTCAACCTGTCAATTTTTTCCTGTAGTGCCGGATCGATCTCATCATCTATGTTGTCGTCATCATCATCAAACTCTTTATGAGCAAAAGTGTCATCTTCTGTATGCATATTTGAGGTCCCAGCAATATCAGATACAGCACTATGACCATTTAACTCCTATCACAAGAAAACAGGCAATAAATACTTTTAGATTTTATATGAAAAATAATCAAGTTTGTTTATTAAAAGAGGGAAAAAAAAAAGAAGCGAAATAACAAGATATTTCCAGTGACCTTATTTTTCAGTTTGGAAGCTTCAGTCAAAGAAGAGCTCTTCTTCTGCTCTTTTTTTCTTCTGTTCTTCTTTTTATTCTTAGAAGTTTTAGACACTTTTGAATCTGTGAAAAATTATTCACTCTTAATTAGATGTTCAAAGGAAACAAACTGGAATGTAACTTAAGACCCTATAGCTTTCAAACAATCCATACAAAAAAAAAGAATTACATAACAGTTTTAAAATGAAATGAAAAAGTAGAGGCTGCAAGATACATGGGCAATAAAAGTTATCAAGAACAATGCTATAGAAGAACACACATTGGACATTAGAAGACCACACAAGGTTCAAGGGAAAATTTCATACAACTGTGATGTCAGGACGGATGTAAGGAACATTCAAGTATTTCTCACACCTTGATTTCAATTATATCAAATATATTTTAAGAACAATAGCAGCAACATAGAAAGGGAAACAACATTAGCATTAGTGTTGACTGTGTGATTTAAACTAATCTACCCTAAATTTAGACAAGCAAATAGTTCTATTAATATAAGAACGCTATCATCTTTAAATAGAGACAACCTACACTGGAGCTTTCGGAATTAGATGGTCAAAGTAAATGAGCAATTCAAATTTTGATTATATGGTCACGGCCACAAATCAACTGGTTGGCTCATCACGCGGGCTTAGAACAAAACTGTAAGTAATATTACTGGTAATAAGACGTCAGTCAGGGATGGACTGCTACACAGTTCATCAATCTACAGACAGAACACAGGAAGTAATTCGATGAAAAGTAGGAATTAAAGATTTTTGTCTTACCTGCATCATTTCCATTAATAAAAGACAAAAGGTCATCAACCGAACGCTCATCTACATGCTCTTCTTCTAATTCAACATTCTGAAACATGCGAGAGACCAATTCTTATTAAAGTCAACTGTCTACAGTTTAGAACATAATAAAAAGAGATGCGAGCAAAATCTCTCAGCATTTAGAAATAAAGACAACATTGGACAATGGTGTGTACTGTAACATTAAATAAAGAGAGAACATTGTAGTACCTTTAACCTCCCACGTTCTTTTAGCTCTTTCCTTTTTTTCGCATACAACCGGTTCAAGAGCCTTATCCTCGGGTCATCAGTTGTATTTTTCAGAGGCTCTAACTTCTCTTCCTGGATCAAAAGTATGTGTGAAAAATTAAAATCGAACATGAAAGGAATAATCAGCAGAGTTCTCGCAAGCACCACACACCTCTGTGAGATCATCCGGCAAATGAAATATCTCCCGTATCTCCTCAGGAGATTTTCCTTCAATTATTCTTGCAAGTGTACGGCTTGTAAGATCAACCAACGGTCTCAATTGAAGGCTGTCGGCAGCAGATGTCAAGTCACAGAGCCGTTTGGTATCCATCCTTATGAATTTCTCGTCATGAGACTTCCGTTCCTATACCAAGAATACCCCATATGTCAAATCATCTTTGACATTCAAAGTTTTTCAGCCTTAAATTGTCTTCTATAAAGATAAAGTTAATGATGGGGGGAAAGCATTAAATAAAGATGGAGAACCTTATTTGAGCGGCCTGGTACTTGATGAAAACGACAATAATCAAGAACTAAGCTCAACATAGCAGGACTGACTTTTTCAGGAAGGCATATCGCACCAATTTTTGGAAGATCCCGTGCCTTTTTGTATTATTTCTTGACAAATAAGAGGGCAAAACATTGCAATTTCTTGTTCCACCTGTTGAATAGAACCATCCGAAGTCTGAAGCCAAATATAGGGCTTCATCATCTGAAAATGAAAATTGATTAGCAAAGCAAGGTATTGGTTCTATAGTAGAGCTGTTTAATTAGGTTCAAGTGTAATAGTTTTGACTTTCCGGATAATGCAGGCAAAGAGAAAAGCATTAAATAGATTTTCCTAGGGTTTCTGTTTCCCCCCACAATACACACAACAATGATTAAAAAAACAAAAGCAATTTGGTTTAGCTTTGAATGCTATAAAAGAGACAACATTGAACTTATTCAAGAATTCAAAGAGTAATGTGGAAGAAGTGAGATATCATACCTCGGGTTTAATAACTGACATGTCGACTTCCGACATTTTAAACCAATTTGAAAACTAAAATCTGTAGATATTTGAAGTTTCTTGCTGGTGTAAACAGTATATGCTGTGGTCGAAACTTAACCTTCAAGTCCAGAAAATCAGATAACACATTTAAGTACTCCTTCCCTCAAGATTAGGTTGTCGCATCAACATTTCTCAAATGTACATTGCCCACCAAATTATTGCAGTGAAACACAATTCTCCATACCACAAAGCAAAACAGGCATACACTTGCAAAAGAGCAGAATGGAGAATAATTCACTACCTTCCCAATTTTAAGTCGAAGCTGCAAAGCCACAAATAAAAAAGTCACTATGTTTGCAAATTCAGTAAGGATGCCTTCCCTTAAGTGACATTTAATATGTTGGGGCGTGGCTCGAACCCACAGTTCCCCACTTTTCATAACTAAGTGTATGTGAGTTTCTCCGCTAGGCTCCTTGACATAAAAATAAAATAAGGATCCTAGTTATCTTTTTCATTTTCGTCAGGTATGTTAGACGAAGTGGCAAGCAATATCTGAAACTCAAACACTGTGAGGTCCCAAGTTCAAACCTGGGTGAAAGTGTCCAATCTGGCAGTATCGGCATTGCCAGTTGAGCAAAGAAACTCACACAATGCGAGGTATTGGGTTGGAACCTGGATGAAGGTATCCAGCCTAGAAATATCAACATTGTCTGTTGAGCTAGGTCTTGCTCACAAAACAATGGTTATCTAATGAGGAACAAACTACCGTTTGGATTGACTTATTTTTGAGCTTATGAAAAATAGCTTATGCAAATAAATAAGCTTTAATGAAAATTCATAAGTTCTCACTAACAAAAATTGTATATTCATAAGTTGCTTTTTCATAAACTACCTTGACAAGCTTATGAATAATACATAAAAGATTATTTATTTGCATAAGTTGTTTTCCATAAACTCAAAAATAAGCCAATCCAAACGGGCCCTAAGCATTCCAACAACACTAACCCCCTCTATTAAACACACGTCCTATTAAACAAACATTGTAGAGTAAATAATAAGTTAAGTTTAATCATTTCTATTACAAAAACAAACAAAACAAAACTATTAGCACCCACCATTTTTGCTAACATCGTCATTTCTGGCAAGCAAGACAAAAACAAAATTCAAAAAAACAACAAAAGAACATTAAAAAAAACACATTTTGAAGACAACCCAAGATTCTATACAACGAGGTTAGGTGAAAACAGCGCTTAGGTATTGCAAAAAAAACGGTAAACATTAAATGGAGCAAACCAATCCAAACGTTAAATACATTTCTAGAGAGAGAGAGAGAGAGGAAAAGGGGTTGAAGGTGAAGTACCTGAGAAGACGGAGAGAGAGGGAATAGGTTTGAAAAGCGAGGGAATTGGCGGTTGTCGGCGATGAACAGAGAAAATGGATAGAATAGAAGAGAAGAGAGAGAAACAAGAGAGAGAAAGAGGATTTTGATTTCGAAAAAAAAATAAAAAGAAATGAAAATTGAGGCTTCCATTGGGCTTTGGGTTGGATTGTGTACTTTGCCATAGGGTTGAGAAATCCTATTTGCACTACTTATTTGACTCATAGAACCCTTTCACTTTATAATCTATATAATTGCTCATGTTGGGTTCAAATGTGAGTGGTTAATATCATCTTTACAATGAATGAATTAATGTTGGATATATAAGAGAGGTGACTCCCATATATATTTTTAATGAAGTTTTATATGAAGATGTGGTGTTCGTCTTTCTTGGATTATTATTAGTTTGTTGTTGTTCTCGACGCTCTCCCGAACTCCACAACAACGGGTATTAGAGATTTGATCATATCTAAGGATATTAACTTTTTCATATGGTTATATGGTTACAACATTCTATGTTTTCTATATCAGAAAAGAAGGATGTGATAGTGTGAAAGTGTTGTTTTAAAAGGTTCTGCCCAAGAAAAACTTACTAATTAACCTATTCCTTTGTGATTCACTTTTCTTTCTTAAGAACATGTCCTTTCTTAAGAGCATGCCTATCAACATGGATACAATTACAATGTCAAGTTATGATTTGATTTTTGGTGAAGTAAAATTTGATTAAAGAATCAATTTTGCTTTGTGAAATAAACAAATAAAAAATGTGTTGATACAATCGAAATTACATAATATATTGATTAGAAATGTGCATTTTTTATGTTCAGGATTTAACAAGCGGGGTTTACCTTCTGAGTTGAGGTATAGTCGCCATGTCAATTACTAGATCTTTTACGTATGGTCGTACGCTCCTTCAAGTGAGGGAATTTTTCTGCAAGAGACGCTTTGACGCCAAAGTAAGGTGATGTGATAGAAGATAGCAAGTATATAGTATATTAAGTGTGTAATGAGTGATCATACCTGGAGGATAAGACCCCTATTTATAGTGAAGTATTTGGCGGTATGCTCCTTGTTGTTATTTTTGCTCACTTGATTTGGTTCAGCTTATTACAATTATGGTCCAGTTTGTTTGGATCAACTGAATCCTACATCCATTGTTGTCTACCTAGTTTGAATGAGCCCCCCTGTTACTAGGAGTGACCCATTAATAAACTAATAGGTCACCGATGCAAAAGATGACGAAGCATATTAGTGCTTGTTGAATTCCAGATGTGGAAACGATGTGGTTCCTGAGATGACGTATAAGGTATATTCTTGTACTACATAACTATCCAAGATATGGTGGACACTTCAGACTTACTCGCTATTGTTTTGGTTATTGGGCGTGTTTGATCCTTTCTGATTGAGATTTCTGGTAAGACAATCTATAAAATAACTAGATTGCACCTTCAAGGTCCATACCATTACAAGTTGACATTGATGCAAGATGTGTTATGAGATAATGACGATGACTGAAGAACTTTATGAGAAAGCCAACATGTAGGTTGGAATATAATTTTTCAGCCTATTTTCGACATAAATTATTGATGTGGTTTAACTTAAAGCAAAGCATACCCTTTATGGTGGATCTTTGAATTATGATTTTTGATATAAATAATGGAAGATAAATATGTATCTATGTCAATCAAGGTGGAGATTGTTTAAGTTTGTTGAAATGAAATAATTTGGAACAAATCTCGCGTTGTCCAATATGGTACATGAACAAGGAGGTAACGATTGTGTTGATTGACTAACGTTCTTTGTTACCAAATGCATCTATAAGACACTTTAAGTTAACATACGAGTCATTTATTTTTTGTCTTCTTTTATTTTCTAGTGTTATGAGATGCAGGCTAAGTATTCGTTGAAAGTATGGGTATTCTAGAATCGTGGGGTATTTTAGAGAATTATATGCCGTATAAAATAAATCACATGGTGTAATATCTTATTTTCACTAGACAACAACATGATTTTTCTATAACTTTGGAGTTTTCCATGTTAAATTCTTGTGTTGGGGTTGTGTTTTTTTTAATTTCTCTGTTGTTTTTTCCAACAACTCCACCATGTGTAGAAATGATGTTGAACAAGAGCTTCATAACGTTGAGTGCCTTTACATAGAATAAAGAAAGTGTCATGGATGAAAAATCAAAGATAAAGAGAAGATCGAGTAAAGAGGAAAAATGTAGTTGTGAAGTCCTAAGAAATGAGTAATTGGAGTTTGACACTTCTCATACTAGAACAATGTGAGACAAGAATGGTTGGACTTTACTCTTAAGCACTTTGTAGCAACACGATGTTGAATAACCTTTTCAAACGATACAACAACCAAAATAATAAGAAAAGTAAAGCTTTAAGACTTTAATCTTAAAGGTTATCAATCTTATCTCATAACGTTTGTGTAACCATATTATTGTGGACCAAGTGGAAGTTCATTAAGATATATGCATAAAATAGAGCGGTGCACTCTTTATTATTGACTAATACCAAAACAAAACTCATTAAGATTAATCCATTTAAATATTTCTAAACCTTCAAATATACGAATATCATGATTTATTTAAAGGCTTAATTACACTTTTTAGCCTCAAAAGTACTACAATTTTGATCCCAACATTGTTTTGGGCGATTTTGTCCCCTTATTTTTTTCATTAGATTTGGTAGTCCCCTTTTAAAAAAAATCTCAAATTTATGCTAAGGTGACATCATTTATTGACGCAACTCTCATCTTTCATATTGAATATGACTTCTATAAAATTGAAAAGTAAAAACATCTTGATTATAGAAAAAAAAACCAAAAGTTGGAAACCCTTGTTAGGGATTTCATTCGATCCCATGTGTACGATCTGTTTTTTATTTTATTTTTTATAATTTAAAGGAAAAGTCAAATTAACTGTTTTTTTAATTAAAACGAAAAGTCAAATTGACTGTGAAAGTTGGTTATCATGTCAATAAACAATGTCACATCAACATAGATTTTGATAGAAAATGAAAGGAGACTACCAAATTACTATTGAATGAAATTAAAGGGTTAAAATAACACAAAAAAGAATTGTGAGGAGATAAAATCATACAATCGTGGTGCTTTGAAGGCCAGGAGGAGTACAACTAAACATTTATTAAATAATTATTACTAGTTTTATAGCAATCTAACTCGATTATACAATTGAACCTAAAAGGTGTATGCACTCGTTAAATAGATGGACCAATTTAAAAAATATTGAACAATGTAACCAAACAAATCAACTGATAAATATTACCTTGGTAATGGGAAAAATGGATTCTTTGACAAAACTCTACAATATGCACACTCAAATATGATTAGAAATCTAAATCATAGATATATATATATATATATATATATATATATATATATATATATATATATATATATATTTGACATTATAATACATTGAAATCGAGATGTCGATGAATGTAAATAGTTTTAGAGAAATACAAACCATTTTTCTTATGGTTTTGATGGATGTTGCAAATTCAAAATTTAATACTCGAGCAAGATGAAACGGAATGATGTAATTCTTGCTCTTGAAAACCTCATAACAACATGATGTCGAATAACTTTTTCAATTTTCACATAGCCGCAAAATACCTATAATGAAACACAACACGAAATATTTTAAGTTGTAATCCTAAAATGTATACGAGACATGTTTCAAGCAACATATTTATAGTCGAAAATAATATGGACCGGTTGTAACAATATATATTATCCATCACATATATGAATATCAATGTTTTTATTCTATATTACTTGATATATTATATATTTAAAATTAAAATATTATTTAATTATCATTGATTCAATTACAAATAATTAGTCTCCGCAGTTGCGCGCGGAGGATACCCGATTTACACTCAAAAAATACACCAAGCTTTTAGCCAACAAATGTACTTGTTCAATGACCTAATAAAGGATATTTGATGCAATACTAACACTTAGACACATTTACTCAAAAAAGAAAAAAACACATAGACACATGTAATTTTTTTTTTAAAAAATTATATAATGTAGTATTGTTAATGGTTTGGTTGAGGGAAAAAACTGAACTTAAAACATAGTTCAATAAATTGTATAATTATTACTTAATTAAAGTAACAATTTAAAAAAATAAAGTAACATCTTATGTTTTCAAGACGAAACTTATATTTATGGATTCCTTAAACAATACCTTGTGTTAATCTTGACAAACCTTTATTAAAAAATTAATTAACATTTACTTTGAAAATTAAAAGTAACACTCATTTTAAAATAATATTTTTTGCAAATATTAATTTTCAATGTGTTCATTCTTTTCACTTCATAGTACAGTGTCTTTTCATGGGGACGATGATAGGCCACGTGTAGCACTCTCAACCCCCCTTTCTCTTGCCTATGATGCCACTAGAATATGATTCCACTATAATTTCTCAATTTTAATCAATATTATTATCCAAAAAAATGATTATTATGAACAAGAAAATAAAGAGAAAAAAAATTCTATAGTCAAGAAAATATGTAACAAAGAAAAACATGTCCTCTATACTTTGCTTATTATCTGAGAGAGAAAGCATAAGCAGAGAAAGAGAATTCCATGCATGATAATTTGAAATTGAATTATGTTTGTTAATATATATTCTAACATGTGATAAGGCCACTCTCATTTTTCAGTTCTCAGTTTCATTATCAACATAGCACCAATGGCTATAAGTGGTTTAATTTCCAACAGAAGCTTCACTTCTTTCATTGCTTCAGGTTCATTTTCCTCAACCACTTTTAATTTTCACTCAACTCATTTTATTTTTTTCATTCATTCATTCATTATAATTATTGTTCAATTTTTAAATAAAAAAAAAATGGTGGCTTCCAGCATTTTATGAATTGAATTATCTACTTTTTGCTTGTAATTTGAGTTCATTTTTGTATTAATTTTTTATGCTTATGAAATTTATTTAGTTCAGAATTGAGCTGTATATAGTAAAAGCAAATTATCAAGTTAGTTAGTTAGGCATAAATTTATTGATTTCATGCAGTTTCTTATGATTTTTTTTTTACTCATTATGATATTTATCTTCAAAACAAATTTTCTTGCAATCTTTTCATGGTAAGAGGAGCAACTTGTCCAATGCTGATGACCCTTTTATGGATGGTGGCAATATTTGTTTATATGGATATGAATTTATATTTTGATAAAACTATGGTTACAGAGAAGATTGTAGTTTCACTTTCTTTATACTTAATTTTAATTAGAGTAATGCTGCTGATTGTATAAATTAGTTTGGATTTCGCTCCTCTTGATACCCTCTAAGTTTGGTTTATGTGGAACACTATATTTTAAACTAGGATTAAATGTAGTCTTGGTTCCTCTATTTTCACCGATTCACGATTTTAGTCACCACATTTGTAAATATGATTTTAGTAACTCTTTGATATTGGCAGGAAATGTATATCAATTAAGAAAGGATCTATCACTTCAAAGAGGAAGCATTTTTAGTGTTAAATATGGTGGCCCGATTGCGAGTAATCTTTTTGGAAGAAGCAGAAGTCATGTTGAACAACGAGAAGTGTATGGATTAGGAGTAAGAAAGCTTAGTAAGATAAATAGAGCCTGTGTTCATTACAGTTCAGACGAATATGACATTGATGAAACGAAGGTAGATCCTGTGGCATCTGATGAAGGAACAGGTGAAGCAATTCTATTGAAAGGAAACGGTTCGTCGGTATCTCCTTGGTGGCAGCAGCTTCCTAAGCGCTGGCTTATCGTATTGCTGTGTTTTACAGCATTTCTTTTATGCAACATGGACCGTGTGAGTATCTTATTTTGGTATTCACAATCTAAATTATCATGTGTATGTGTGGATTGGCGGCGGATCATTCATTATTGCTTCCCAATGCATGTGCTCCTTGATTTTGTTGAAGCTTCAAAGTGTAGTTTTTGCACTGTGATTCTGTTAAATTCACTGCTAATCCAAACACACACTCATATATATATCCTCATGTTTGCCATGTCACAAATTTCCAATATCTACACCCCTTTGTATGTCCACTTATTATGATTTCTCCTTGAATTATATCAAGCATGTAACAATGTAGAGTGTTTTTCAAATTCCATGTTGTGGATAACCTAGTATATATCATAGATATTCCTTCTCATATTGTTATATATGCAGGTAAATATGAGCATAGCGATACTTCCAATGTCACAAGAGTTTAACTGGAACAGTGCAACAGTTGGCCTAATTCAGTCATCTTTTTTCTGGGGCTATCTACTTACTCAGGTGTGATTTCTATGCACACTTCATAGAGCATATAAGCTTAACAAAAATTGATTTCATATATGCCGTAAAATACCACTGCTAGTTGAACCTAGCATAACATTGTTAAGATGGTTTTTTCTTCTTTAGATTCTTGGTGGCATCTGGGCAGACAAACT
>Ga0209282_1000306_pt1 | contig 24328 bp, 7 predicted proteins | sample Mtrugardesep15_FD_187529 | JGI IMG/M metagenome (GOLD analysis project Ga0209282, IMG submission 187529) | Root nodule microbial communities of legume samples collected from California, USA - M. trunc garden sep15 (SPAdes) (version 2) | ecosystem: Host-associated > Plants > Roots > Nodule...
CTTTTCATAGCTAACACCTCTTCTTTTAGCTTGAAAATCACGAACATCCCTTAAATAAATCCTAACGGAACGAGAACCAAAGGGGTTAGTCTCAGGCCGACCACCGTTCTCTTCGTAAGCAGCCCGAAGGCGACCGATGAGAGCGTCGAGACTACCCCACGCTTGACGAAGAGGACATGGACAAGGAGCTGGTGGATTAGGGATACCAAAGAAAGGACAAGGGTGGTTGTGAACTTTGGTTTTTCCAAACTGGTCAAGATAGTTGAGAAACTCAAGGACATGGGAACCACTGCATAGGGCTAAGGAGAGTGGTGGACGGTGGTTTCTGAGATACTGACAGAATGTGTTCCAGTCTCTTCTCTTTTGGTTTTCATAACGGCTTGAAGTTGGAGTTGAACTTCCACTTCCAGTGCTATTGTTGGTTATTGAAGATCCACTTGTTGGACTCTCTACGCTCTGGTTTGTTGATCCTGATGAAACCAAATCCATGGAGAAGAAAGATTTTTCTGTTCTCTTCTTTCTCTTTTTATTTATCTATAAACCCTTGTTGATTTGGATCTGGTTATAGATCTTGCTAAGAGTGAGATAGATAGATCATTTTTGATAAATATGCAGCAAAGACTAGGGTTTATTAGCAAGAAAACGAAAGAGACACTATTAAACAAACATATAATTTATATTGGTTATATTATATGATGAAGAGAAAGAGAAAGAGAGATAAATGTCTGTGTGAGTGAGTGAGTGAGTTGATTTGTTGCTGGAAAAGGTAGAAACAAGAGCAACATGTGCAGTGACATATAAGAGAAAGAATATTTAGGGTTTAGAGAGAAAGGATCAGAATTCAAGAGAGTGAATCTTGGAACTGAACTGAGTGTTTAGTTTAGTTTAGTTTGGTTGAGGTTAGGTTAGGTTAGGGTGTTCATATATGGAGTTTGTAAGGAATCCTAGTAGTTGGTGGAAATGGAATGGTATTATTTGTTCCTGTCTGCAGGGTAAAAGAGTGAGTGGATATTCAGATATAGTTGTTTCCAGAAAAGGTGAAACAAGTGAGAGTTAAATGGTAGTGAGAGTGTGTGAGTTGAAAAAACCAAAGGGTTAAATGAGGTAAAGAAGAGTGCTGTTACAAAACAGGACAAAGTTTGGCACGGAGCAGTCATGATTGTGACCAAAGATGACCAGACATTTCAAACTGCAATATCAATATTCCTACCTTACTCTTCTTTTAGGCGCGTGCATTTACTTCCATTTGCAAGAAAATAATTCTAGATGGTAAAGTCCCTTTCAAACAAAAGTAGATGGTAAAGTAAAAAAAGTCAAGCATCGATTTGAATTGAATTTTAGAGGATCAATTATTTGCTATCAATATTGTAGAAGTAGCACTAGCACGTTTGATGGAAATATTTTGATCATATCTAAAATTTTACTTGATAATATTTATGATCATCTCCGATGGACGATCACTCTTGTAAGACTTTATATTTATGAAGTAATTTTATTAGCGAAAAATTATTTTGATCATCTAATAAGAACAAGGTCTTAAATTTCAATATAAACCTTCAATCTTAAATGAGATCAATGTTTTTTTTATTAGAATGTAATGATATATAGTTATTGATAAAAGATTAATTGGTCCGATTTAAGACATTTGTGTGAGGTGTTGTGTTGAAAGGATTTAAGACATTTGTGTGAGGTGTTGTGTTGGAAGGATTGAGTGTTTATTAGATATTACTCTTACCAGATTATAAATTAATGATATGTACAAATCATACTTATTTAAGTATTAAAAAAATGGATGTCTTTATTGTGCATACTCTAAAACTTTATGTGTGAATTTGGAAGAGAATACAATGGGATGGGTTTGAAAAAACTAAAGACTGAGTAGAATAAATATAAGACTTTAAGAGGGTATAAGGTTTTGACGAGTTCATTTTTGTTCATATTACAATATCCTCTTTATTTAAGCAAACTATAGAATTGTGTTGGAGAACAATTTAGAGAGTTGTTATGGATCACAACATTGAGTCCATTGAACTTGATGACCCAAGTGAAGGAGAAGAGCTGGAAGAAGATGGGATCCATGTTACTCCGATTAGGGCCAAGAGAAACCGTACCCGAAGTAACATGGATCCCATCTTCTTCCAGCTCTTCTCCTTCACTTGGGTCATCAAGTTTAATGGGCTCAATGTTGTGATCCATAACAAGAGTTTACATGAATTCTTCAAATTATATTCATGTTATAATATTTTTAAAATTAAAAATATATTAATCATAAACATTAATTTATTATTTTATAAAAAAAATACTCTTTCAAAAACTGTAAAAAAAAAATCTCTATCTACCTCTATATTTTTCATCCAGCAAAGAATTTCCCTTCCTCTCTTCCAAACTCCCAAGTCCCAAACAAAGTAACAAACCTAAGTGTCTTCTTTAGAATTTTACGAGTCTTATGACTTGCAATTAAAAAAATAAATTTGGTTGACAAAATCCACCGTTGGAATCATTACTTACCATATCTTATAAGTAGGTTATGTCAACATATTTATAACACAACTAAATGTTCAGCAGCGCACACATGAAAACAATGATTTAATGGCACAACATGAACACAATTTTTTAATATTATTTTGGCCAAATATCATTTTTGATCATTTTAGTTTGACATAATTTTTAAATTAGTCTTTTAACTTTCAAAAGTTTCAATTATGTCATTTTAGTTTGGCATAATTCTTAAGTTAGTCCTTTAAGTTTCAAACAGGTCATTTTAGTTGATAAAATATTTCACTGTTACCCCTATTGTCAGTCTCCGTTTAACTGATGTTGATGTAGCTGTTAAGTTGTTGACTTGGATCTAAATGCTGCCTTTTAAAAGTTCCATTGTCCCATTGATTGTGTGCCTTGCGATAGCAATTATGAAGATATTATCCATGTTTTGTTAGAATGTCCTAATGTTATGCATATATGACGTTTAACTGATGCACATATAGTCATTAAGTTGTTGACTTAGATCAAAATGCTGCTTTTTAAAAGTTCGATTGTCTCATTGATTGTGTGCCTTGCGATAGCAATTATGAAGATATTATCCATGTTTTGTTATAATGTCTTAATGTTATGCATATATGACATGAGGTTAATCTTTGTGACAAGATTGACAGAGCTCTTAAGCAAAATTACAATATGGATGCGGTAATATTTAACATGATATCTACACTTAGTTCAACTCAAAGTGTTCTCTTTGCTACAATTATGTGAAGCATTTGGAAAAGAAGGAACTTAAAGTTATGGAATAAAAAAAACGAGACAAATGCTCAGGTGTTGACTAGGGCAACGACTCTTCTCAAGGACGGGTAGTCAGCTCAAACTATTAGAAAAGCCGATGGTACTACTCCAGCTACAAATCATCATGAGCTAAGCCAGCAAGAAGTGATCCGATGGAAAAAACCAACGCGAAGCAGGACAAATGTAATATAGATGCCTCATTCTCCTCCTCTCTTAATCGGGTCGGTCTTGGAATGTGTAAATGTATGTGACTTTTTGCTTGCGAGAAATTATTAGTTTTCTTCTCTATGTGATGGCACGATCGGAGAAGCAGATGGGCTACACACGACGCTACAGTGGATTTCAGACATCCAATTTGACAATGTAGATTTTGTTTTAGACTCACAGCAGGTCATGGATTTATTTCATGGTGATAATGAACTTGGTTGCATTATTACTACATGTAGATAATTGTTTCAACATAGTTTTCAAAAACTCTCATGTCGAGTTTAGGACAAACTAATGAGGTCGCTTCATCTGATCATAACCCCACTATTTATGATGATGTATCGTCATGTATTTGACACCTTTTAACTAATAAAGCATTGATTTGCTTCTTAAAAAAAAATATATCAAAATTACTTTTAGGCCCTGAGGTTGGGCCCACTTGTGAAAGAAAATTGAACAAAAATCTCCCAACGAAATCAAAACCCCAAACAAACCTAAACCAAACGCGATTTTAGATTTTCCCCAATTCGATCAATCAAACATTGCAGAACCATCGATTCACAATTCGTTCGAATTCAATGACGACACCACCTTCATCCTCATCATCTCAACCCCAATTCACATATTCGAACGCCCCTTACTTCCCCGTTCCCTTTCACCTTCAACAACCCGCAACCACCTCTCACTACGCTGCACCCTATGTCGCTACCCCCGCCGTTCAACTTCCTCCGCCGCCAATTGTCGGTCCCGTTCCACCGCCTGCTGCTTACTCCGTTCCGCAATATCAAGTCAGTTTTTTTTGTTTTTGTTTGTATATTTCAATTGGGAAAAGAAATTTTTTATTGATTTGATTGATTGTGCTGTGTGATTGAACAGGCACAACAATTGTTTGAGAGAGATGCACAGATAATAACGCCGGAGGCTCTTGAGAATGTGAAGGCGGCGATTGCGAGTAGCGATGTTGAGCATAAAGCCGAGACCAAGAAGAAAGCTGTTCCTCGTAAAGCTGCTGGTCAAGCTTGGGAGGATCCTATTCTTGCAGAGTGGCCTGAAGGTATTGTATCATCATGTTTTTGTTATTGCTGTATTTTTATATTTTTTTCCAATTCGTTAATTAATACTATTTCAACGTATATTTGGTGGTGAGAGGTAGTAAGTGTTTGCTTTTGCCGTGACAAAAAAGATTGATTTTGAATGAATTGATTTTAGTTCAAAGCGAGTTGAAACATGTTTGGAGTCAAAAGCTAAAAATCCTAGCTTTAAGTTAGCATAAATTAGAGTCAAAATCAATTATGCGTGAGGACATCCAACTATGTCAAAATCAATTCTACACCTCTAGAATCAGTTTATGTTTTATTGAACTGATTTGGATCGTCTTTGTGTTTTTATGTTTTTTTTTGTCCGAGCCTATATGGAAATTGTATTCTTGATTTTGAACATCTATAACATACGAACGTAGTGACTGATTGTGATACTGGGAGCTAGGAAGGTAGATATAAAGTTTACCATCATAATATGATGAGAAACAAGATATTGCAGCACAGGTTATCTATTATGGGGTCTTTTGGTTGATTGTTAATATTACTAAAAGGTTTTTGAACAATAGATTGTGAAATTAAAGTTGTTGGTGTAGGGACCTTAAGAATTTGTTTGAGAGTGGAGTTTTGGAGGGGGAGCACTTTGGCAGGACACGTCTATATTTTGATTTGATGTATATCTGATGTTTTTTGATTTTTTTTGTTGTTGAAAGAACATGATAAATGATCATATAATACTTCAATAACACTTAACACATTGTTAAAAATATTTTATAGTATCCTTAATTTAAAGAAGAAAAGGAAGCCCTCCTCTACCCATCAAAACTCTCCATCCAAACATGCCCTAAGTTTTATTTACCAGTCCCCAGTCTTTTTTGTTTTAAGGGCTTATGTGTTTTGGAAGTTGGCTCCCTGTTATGTTTATTTCATCTCTCTTTATGCTTCAATCATTACTGTTTTCTTGTAACTCTTACACTTGGAGTTTAAGTGTTTAACAATTCCATTGATCCTCTCCTGTTCTTATGATATGCTCAATCAATTGGCGATGGATTCTATTTTTTAGGAATTGCCATGACATTTTTTGTGCAGAGATGTAGTGTCGCATTCTCTCTTTGTTACATTTACACAAGTTAGATATCTATTTATGGATTGATTTATCTGTACCCTTTGTATAATCAGATGATTATCGGCTCTTCTGCGGCGATCTTGGGAATGAAGTCAATGATGATGTTCTTTCAAAAGCATTCACGCGATTCCCTTCCTTTAACATGGCAAGAGTAAGTGGACGTCTTATCTAACTGAAATTCTTTTATTTTTAGTTGTGGTTGGGTTAGTTTTAGCATTTTGTATTTTCTTCTCAGATTTTTGTTTGAAGGGACAGAGTTGTTAACGATTTGTGTATCATAAGGTAGGTCCTGCTTCATAATTTACAATTTATCAGGCATTTTTTATGATTAAATTGATACATTATTTTGTCATCCCAGGGTTTCTTTCACCATTCATTGCTCATTGTTCACAAAGCAGGGGCACTTGAAATTATTAAATGGTGACATAGTTTAATGCGCTTGAATTTAAATGCTCAATTTGTTTTAAATTAGTGTTGTGTCTGTTATTTTATTTATTTTGTTTGTTACGGGATCTTAAAAGTTGGTTGCATTGGAGTCAGGTCGAGTATCTGTTTTTGGTTACCCGTGTATAAATTTACAAGTTTGGGGACACGTTAGTATCTTTCCCCTAGAAAGTATTGTGGAATTTGTTCAATAATACAATCCTGTTTGGATAAACACCTCAATTAAGCACTTATAGTGTAAATGTTTATCATCTAAGTGTTTTTGTATAAGCTATAAGTTGATTTCATAAGCTATCATGGAGAGCTTATGGAAATAAGCTGAAAACGACTAATGAACTATCATAAGCTGTTTCCATAAGCTCTACCAAACAGTTTCACTAGTTTTCTGCCAGTATATAAGCTCAAATATTAAACAAGTCAATCCAAACAGGCTCATATGGCAATAAGGATTCAAATAATGTGTTGGCAAAGGGGTTTTTAAGCGTGGCAATGAAATATTCCCACCCATAACGAGGGATAGGTGAGACTCAGTTCTTTTGAGTGTCCACCAGTGATAAAGGTGCTTTCAAAATTCATTTGTGATGAGAAAATTGGTTATATTATATATAGCGGTTGTTGAAGACGTGAGCTGAAAATTTAAATATAGCTCTGTTTGTTGACTGATTATTGAGCCAAGGTATTCCTTTCCTAGTGGAATATGTGAATAATGAATAATCTGCATTTTACATCAAGTCTGGAAATTTGAAGCTAATCAGAGCCTTCATTCTGGGTTACTTCATGTATAGCCATTATTTACAGAAATATAATTAATAAATAAACGAACATGTGTTTAGTAGCTCATGCTGCGACTTAGAATTTTATTGCTATGCTGCGACTTAGAATTTTATTGCTATGCTGCGACTTAGAATTTTATTGCTCTAAATTTTGCTACCAGAAAGAGGGTGTGTTATTTGAGAGTGGATATATACTTAAGGTCCGTTTGGATTGAGTTATTTTTAAGCTTATAAGAAATAGCTTATCCAAATAAAAAAGTTTTTATGTTAATTCATAAGTTCTCACTAACGAAATTTGTATCTTCATAAGCTGTTTTTTCTAAACAGCCTTGACAAGCTTATGAACAATACGTAATAGCTTATTTATTTGCATAAGTTGTTTTACATATGCTCAAAAATAAGTCAATCCAATCAGACCCTTAATTTCATATGAAGAACTTATGTTTATGACAGTCTGTCTATTATTTTTAACTTTCACATTTTGCCTGTCTGCTAAGTGCTAACTAGCTATGTGCTCATTATTTGCAAATATGTTTGTGGTGCATGTATTTTCTTTGTAATTTGTTGTGATTAAGGTATCGTTTATCTTGTCTAGGTTGTTAGAGATAAGCGAACTGGAAAAACAAAGGGTTATGGATTCATAAGCTTTGCCAACCCTGCTGACCTTGCTGCTGCTCTTAAAGAAATGAATGGTCAGTAATTTGCAGACTTCGATGAACATTTTTCCTCTCATTATGTCGTGTTATGTCATGTCTAAATATCTGCTTTGGTTCAATATTTCAATTGTGAAATGCCAGATGATATTGACTTTTTAGTTAGGGATATAGATTTGCCAAAATGAACAAGGAAGCTGATCTTTTAATTATTATTATGTCATGTCTAAATATATATGCTTTGATTCAGTGTAAATATAATGACTTGAATTAGAGTGTTTAAGTTTGCCAAAATCAACAGCAAGGTTTGAAATTATCAATTTAGAATACGAAGTTTGAAAATTCTATGTAGACACAATCATACATGCAATTGCATATAAATGGGTTATGAATTATATGATGGAAATTTGTTTCTTTTACACGTAAATAAATGGATTTATGGCACATCCAATCCCATCTGTGAAGCCCCGATACTCCAAAAATAGTGAAGAATCGTGTCTGACACGTATTTGATACCGATATGCCCCGATACGTCCCGATACGCGTATCGGAGAAGTATCGGGCAATTAATATTTATTTTTATGAAAAAAAAGACCGATACGTGTCGGATACGGCTAACTTGTACTCCGACACGGCTAACTTATACTCCGTCACCGATACTTCTGTTTTACATGTTTCCTTCCAAAAAAAAAGAAAAATATCACCGATACTTCTGTTTTACATATTTCCTTCCAAAAAAAAAAAGAAAAAGAAAATAATAAGAAATCAAACTACAAGTCTTGCAGCGCTATCAAAAACATATTGTCTTTACTAACCCAAAAAAATAGGGTTTCTCGTCACCACATAGTGATAGCTATTCCCTTTTCTAACCATTACCACCGATTAAATTCTACTATATTTCTCTTCTCTATAAAGCTATGTTTCTTCTGTTCTTCTCTCTAATTGGGAAAAAACTGTTTGTTTTCGATCTAAATTAGTGTTAACTATTAAGTAGTCAACATTAGACAAAGGTGAAAAATGCAATTGTCACTTGTTTTGATCTTTTTCATTAATGTGAATGTTTGTTTATTATCATTTTTAGTTATACTTATACATTGTGCACTTATACTATTAATTTTAAATTTAATTTTTTAATAACGTATCGAGGCTGTATCGTATCGAGAATTTTGAGAAATTTTCCGTATCGGTATCGTATCGTGTCAGGTATCGGGGCTTCATAGAATCCCATTGTTGAATTCCGTCATTGAGGCAATAAGAAGCAAGGTCATTGTTGCTCAAATGACAATTCTACCATAGGAAATCTGACATATTATTGTTCTAGGTGGTTTGGACATGTGTGGAAAAGGTCCATAGATGGCACCTTCACTGTTAAGTAAGAGTCAAATCATTAAACGAAGTTTGGAGTTTCATGATCTATTTTTGCATGATCCATGAGACATTATGTCGTCATGTGATCTAAATAACTGATCTCATCTAGTTGGAAGGTGTTTTGGGTGTTGTAGTAGGTAGAGATGATTGTGTTCAATGTAATAACATGTGTACCCTGACTTCGGTATCTTGGTTTCAGGTAAGTACGTCGGAAATCGACCAATAAAACTACGCAAGAGTAAGTGGAGGGAGAGAACTGATTATGATGCATTGGAGAAACAGAAGGTAGCAATTTTTTTTGTCAATGATTTGAAATTTGTTGATGCATTTTCTTGTATGTACAACTGAATTCCTTTGTTGTTTGCATTGCAGAACCATATTCAGAAGAAGCCAAAAATGTCAAGAAAGAGTATTCTGCACAAGTGAAAATAGGCCAGAATATGTATAAATCGGGTTATCAAATAGAACATTGTTTTCAAATGATCTGTGTTTTAATCTGAAATGTAATTCCAATGTAACAAATTGAAGGTAACCTTTAGATTTTCTTTCCCAAGAATGTGCTATTTAAAGACGTGTAAACCTCTCGTTAGGTTATGCCTCAGGCTACTTAATATATTGACAAAATATTTTTTAGATACCATACTGATGAGTTATTGGTCTATTTTCCTCTTCCATATGTCACGATGAGTATTTTATACCCCGGATCCATACAATGGCTGCATTGCAAGATAGAAAAAACATAACTGTTTCTTTTCCACCTTATGAGCTTCTAATGCGCCGTATGCAGTTTGGATTTTAGAATCAAAACTGCATAAAAATCCCGTAAAGCATTCAAAAACATGTTGAAATATTTCGGATTTTAGAATCTGAGTAGGGCGCGTGAGAAACTCATAGGATGGAAAAGCAAAGTGTCCCTTTTTTTATTAGTGACCCTACGTCTCTTTTAGCATGATTAATGAGAGGAAAAACTAAAGAATCTATGAAAAGAAAATTATTCCAAAACATTCTTTTGAATGCTGTTCCAAAGTTTTTAAAAATAGAGTAAGACCAACTTGTTTCATATAGAAATTTAGTTATACCACTTTTTTTAATCAAATCTAGTTTTTCTACTTAGAAGTGGTAAACAAAATCAATCATTAAAACACAAATTGAACTCAAGTAAATAAATATATAAAGTAAATGATCTACAAGCAGTAACGCGGTTTGAAAGAGTGCCATAGACATGAAGTATTGACGAGGACCTCTAAACAGTTTAATGATGACAAGATGGTGCCCTTACCTAAGCAAGCTGAGAGACTTCAAATGAAGATGGACAAAAATTTGCTATTTTGTTGGTTTTAAAAGTTGTTGGAGAGTCCAACGAAGACAGATCATTTCAAGTGAAGTTTGTTTTTAATTAAGATTCTTCTTCAAAGTCTAATAAAAATTTACAATTTATCCTGAAGTCTTAACTCAACTGATAAAATGTCGAAATTATTAGGTTGTATGTCATGACCGGGGTTCGAACCCCGGTACTTTCACATGTGTGTGAGTTTATAATGGCTTTGTCATTTCGTCTATCTAAAAAAAATGTTAAAATTTAGCTTTAATACACATCTTTAAGCTGTCTCCTTGGCAATTCTGACAAGTTAATTTTCTTTAGAAGTTTATTGCGTGAATTGGGCATGTAATGTGTCTAGCATTCAACTTGCAAATCTATAAATGGAGTTTACACATAGTTGTAGTCTATTTTGATGATAATGGAATTTAATAAGTTTTCATACTTTCTTAAAAAAAAACCAAGTTTTCATGCTTACGTGAGTTAAAAAATTATTTCCAAAGGTTCTTTTGGTCGAACCGATTATGAATGGTGATCATTGATCTTCATATTCATGTTCTATTCTATTCACTTTGTTGGTTTTTAATGTCCTATTTTATTGTTGATTTGTGTTTTTCCGTAATACGAGCCGGGGTTTCTACACCATAAGAGAGGGAGACATATTTTCACAAAAAATCTTTATTTTAGCTGCTTGAGCGCCCGAGAGAGTGTAGGGAGCAACTACGAGTCAATGCTCTTGCACCACAAGAGAGGTAGACACCACATCTTCACACAAATCTTAAGTCATTTAGTATATAAGCCACTCATCTTATATATCCAACATAGAACACACTCACACTCGATCATTGACTAAACCAAATTAGAACTCTAATACCACTTGTTGGTGAGTCCGGTAAAATGTCAAGAATAACAAAGGGTCAATATTTCATGACAACAAGAGATGAAACATTTAACTTATTCATAATCGATGTGAGACTAACCATTCACGCTTAAACCCAACAATAACCCACGTTGACTATAAATTCGAAAATATCTCTTTTGATAAAAAAAAAAAAAAATCGTATTTCTTTCCCACTTTTGTTTTTGTTTTTACAAATTCTTTCCCACTTTTGTTATAATCACAATATACTTTATTTTATAATTTTTAATGCATTGATTAAAATAACAATTTCTTGAAAGAAAAAAGAACACAAAAGCAACAAAAACTGAGCAGTTCCATTTTCAAAAACCGAACGAAGCGGCTGCCGCTTTAGCAGAAACAGGCTGAAGTCGCAACTCAACGCAGTTGCCCACCACCGCCACAAACAAACTCCGTCCAGGTTTTTCCTGTCTGACTTTGTATTTTGGTATTTCTCGTGTCTTTGTTACTATTATACTTATCGTTAGGGAACAATTGTTTTTTTCACAAACACTGTCTTTAATTCTTACAAGGGGCCTTTGGGATTTATATATTTTCCATTAGTTAGGCGTCATTAGATAGATGTTAACCTCCTATGAAGCACACGCGACACCGCTAATAATTTTAGAAAATCACATAATTCAGTCTAATTATATGTGTCTGTGTTTGACACGACGCGTGTCCGACACCATACACGCCTAATCACATAGGGTCAACATTACATTGTCTACCCATATGGTGTAAAACTTCCATATCTGTGTACTGGGCTTAATCGATCTAGGTATATATATCTAAATGTATGCTGATTAGAAATGTTTTTGGACTTGAGATTCTAAATAAATATATCCTATCTTTGCAGCTTGAGAGACTCCAATCAGTATATCTCAACAATAAAGATGAGTTATGCGACGTCTTTCCAAAACAAGGGTTTCAACTTTCACTCTTTGAATCATTGTAACAATAAGGGGACTTGTGTTTTTAGTTTAAGGAAAAAAATCTATACATTGCACCAAATTCCTTTCCGTGATTATAGATGTTGCTCGTCTTGGAAAGGATTGCGGTGTAGAACTGTTTTAAGTGATAGAGTTGATGAAGTGGATCATGAAGATTGGGGCTTTGGAAGTAATACTGGCAAAAGGGTAGAATCTAGTGAACTTGTGGATTCAGTCATGTCTTTCAACTCTTCAACTTTGTCGGCAGAGGAACAGTTTGTCGGAAACAGTGAATTGGTCAACAATAAGATTCTTCAGAGGCTCTGCAATAGAGGGAAGTTAACGGCTGCAACAAGATTGGTTGAGGTTATGGCACGTATAAGTCAAATACCTCATTTCCCTTCTTGCACAAATTTGATTCGACGTTTTATCAGAATTGGTCTGGTAGATAAAGCTTGCAAAATCATGAATACGATGGTTATGTCTGGTGGTGTTCCCGATACAATTGCATTCAATGCGATTATTGGAAGCCTTTGTAAAAGAGGCCATTTAAAATCTGCTCTTGAATTTCTTGAAGGTATGAGCTTAAGTGGTTGCTTACCAGATGCAATTACTTATAATACCATAATTCGTTGCATATTTGATAAGGGAGATCCCAATTTGGCTGTTAGTTTTTGGAAGGATCAGTTGAGAAGAGGGTTCCCTCCTTATTTGATTACCTACGCCTTGCTTATTGAACTGGTTTGCAAACATTGCGGGGCTTCTCGAGCCCTTGAAGTATTGGAAGATATGGCAAGGGAAGGTTGTTGTCCCGATATCGCTATGTACAATTCTCTTGTAAGTTTTAGTTCTAAACAAGGAAATTATAAAGATACTGCTTTGGTTATTTCCAACCTTCTATCTCGTGGGATGCAACCAAATGTTGTGACATACAATATCCTCATCCACTCTCTTAGTCTCCATGGGTATTCCGATGTAGTTGATGATATTTTGAAGATTATGAATGAGACTTCTATTTCACCTACAGTTATAACGTACAATATTTTGTTGAATAGTTTATGTAAATCTGGATTTCTAGTTCGTTCCATAAGCTTATACATCAAAATGGTTTCTGAGAATTGTTCACCAAACATTATAACTTACAATACTCTTCTTAATGCTTTATGTAAAGAAGGATTTATCAACGAGAGTATTCAATTACTTCGGTCTTTGGCTGGTACTAACTGTTCTCCTGGATTGGTGACTTATAACATAGTAATCGGTGGGTTGGCTAAAATGAGATCTATAAAATCAGCAAAAGAAATGTATGGGGAAATGGTGGAAAAAGGAATTGATCCTGATTATATTACCCACAGTACTTTGATATGGGGTCTTTGCCGGGTATATCAATTCGAAGAAGCAGTCGAGATATTTAAAGTGATGCATAGGATGGGACAAAAGATTAAAGGTTATGCCTATAAATGTGTTATCCTAGGACTGTGTGAGCAAAAGAAGCTTGATATTGCGATTCAAGCTCTAGACTTGATGGTAAAAGCTCAATGCAAGCCAGATGAGAAAACATATTATATTTTACTTAAATCTGTGGCTAACGAGGGTATGGTAAAAGAGGCTAATGATTTGCATCAGAGGTTGATCGAGTTGAAGATTCTAAAAGACGGATGTTTGATAGTAGGAGCTCACACTTAGATTGGCCAAACTCAATACTTCTTCTGGCCATGTACAAATTATATATTACTATCAGGTGATTCTTTTCATTCTTTTTGTTTGATTATAAATGTGTGATTCTGATCCTCTCCTATTTAGATGGGTTTTTATCCAATTTCTCGATTGTGAGAGCTGTACCTACATGTTCAAGTTAAACAATGACTACCTCAACAAATGTTGTCTATTTTTTTTTTGAATGAGCAAAATTTATTGAAACGCGATACCTGTACAATTCGTACAGATGTACAAATGTCGCGTGCTTTTGCATTGACGTTTCATTTCATTTTTGGTGGAACTAATTTTTTATTTTATTAAACAAAAATTGTGCTGTAATGATCGTTCCCTGCTACCATGTGATTTTTTATCAGGTGTTCTTGTAGTTGTTTTTTCTTTTATGTAATGTATCATGATTATCATGGTATCTCTATTTGTTTCTTTTAAGGTTGCTGATTTTACTGTGCCTTTTGTCAATGTCAGGAAAGCTTGTTTGGTTGGGTACTCACCTATGTATTGCAATGTTCAATAGTATCAGGAATCAGAACTTGGCTGTGGGTAAAATTTTGACTATGGAAGTTGACATACATGTCTTCATTGCTGGTTATTTGACTATCTGCAATGTCAATTTAATTTCCATATTTGCAGAGGTTTTGTAAGTTGACGTGTTTGTTGTGCTTATGTTGGTTTTGGTATTTCTAAGTTCATCTATATAGCATAATTTGTCCTCTTTTTACGTAACATATTGGGCTTTACACATTTTTTGGGCTTAATTGAACTAATCCTTAAATAGAAGAAAATCCTTAGCAAGGAAAAAAAGTGAGATTTTGTATACAATTTACAGAGGAACCCTAATTCTTAACTAGCATCTCAGTTTTTGATTCCTCATTGGAATTTCGCTTACAAATTTTGACCCATTGTCTTGTGATTGTTTGCACAATCTCAGTCATTATCAACGATTCATTGCACGTAATTTCATTGTGAACTCAATAATCATACCTTTGCCTTTTAGCCGTTTCATATTTTATTCCTCTACCGTTCAAAAGTTGCTTTAGTCTCATCATTCTCTAGCAAACCTCAAAGTTCAGATCATTCTTATATCCTTGTTTCTCTTAGCTTATTGAGCATAATATTCAGATTTGAGTTTGCAGGTCTTTTCTAACAAGACTGGGTTTCTTCTAAAAAGAAAACCAACATTAGGAAGAATTTTTTTTTTGAACTGAAATTATATATATATTTGCTCATTCCTAGGCTAGTTTCATGTTGTCCAACATCAACACTAGAAATGTTTTTTTTTATTGAGTCTGGTAAATCAAATTTTTATCCATTGATTGATATATAGAGTGCATTTTCAGCTATGCAAAATCATCAAAACAAGGCTAGAGAATGAGATGTAAGATGTTTTTTTTTTTTTTTTTTCCAGAGATTACATGATCGTTTATATTGAAAATGAGATTGGTGAAAATTTTATATCAAATATGATATTGATGATTTTAACTCTGAAATAACGACAGACATTCTTTTATAAGTAAATGTTGATTCTTTTTTATGTTTGTTTGAAGATATTAACTATGGATATATCTTATAATTTCTTAAAATTCTTGAATATGCTGTCCATTTCAAAATGTATTTAATTTTACTAAATCTTTTTAATTTGGTTTCCTAAATTTAATTCTCGGTTCCATCTCTCTCCACAGTGCGCACTTAAAAACCGTGATTCATCTATTCTTAATAGTACAGAAGATAAATCTTCAAATAAATGTTTGAATATAATGATACTATCATGTTTTTCATAAGAGGAGTTTGAGTAGGAATTTATTATTTATATAAAATCGGAGGAGAGTAAAAAGTAAATGCTATTTTGGGGTCTGATAATTTTGATAATTTTTTATTTTATAACTTCGGTGCAACGGTAAAGTTATTGTTACGTGACTGAAGGGTCGTGACTTCAAGTCTTGGATACAGCACAATAAATTATAGAACCCTTTGTCAGACCCTGCTTATGCGAGAGTTTTAGTGTATTGGACTGCTTTGGTAAGTGCATAAAAGTCTATGAAACATAGGTACTCCAAACATGGTGAAGTACCCATACTGGATACATGTACGTACGAGACTGTTACCGAATCAAATTTAATTGGCTAATTTGTTGTATTAGGTGCAGCAAAAACGTATTGGTGTTGGAAAAATAGCCAAAATTATTTTGTTTTTTTATTGTATTTCAACTATCTATCTTACTTTTAATAAAAATTGTTGAGGTGGTGGATAAAAAATGCAAATCTATGAAGTTAAATAATTGATTAAAATACGAATAGTATTATGCTATTTTTTTTATTATATTTGATTTTTTTTAAGCATGTTTTTACGACAACAACCGTAGTAATTCACTTGATTTTTATTTTATTTTATATATTTTATATCAACGTACCCGAAGCTTCATTTTTAAATTTGCCGTACCAATGCCTATGCATCATAGATAAAAGTTAATTTTTTTAAATAATTGCATAAATCTAAACCATAAGCTTCCAAGTTATGATATTTCGGGTTCAAAAAAAAGTTATAATATTTTATTCATTTCTGTGGTGTACAATTTTTCCAAGTCACTGAGTAACAATTAAAGACAACCTCTATGAAAATTTGAGACAACATATAATTGATAATAACATGGTTGTCAAAAGCAAGTATCAGTTTGATATTTGTCTGAACTTTAAACAACAAATCGGGAGCAATAAGTTGGAACTCAACAAATCAATTTTATGGCCAAAAAGTTAGTTCATTCCGATGATAAAGCAAGCTCTTTGTGCGCATCAAACACCGGAAATATTTTCTGAAAACGTTTGAACGAACCTTCTGAAATTGCATTCATATTAACAAGTAAGTTAGCCAGCTCCATCGCGTCATATCGCCATCCAGCAAAACCAATCCCTTGGATCAACAATTTGTAAGTGGTTTCATTTGGTCGACATCCTATGCTAACCATAGCAGCCAGCACCTCAATAGCATCTACGATTCTTTCCACTTTGCACAATCCAAGAAGAACGGTATTGTAACTAATAACCGTCGGTTGGCACTTTCGACTCTCAAACATATCAATCAACAACTCAATTGCCTGATCCACCAATCCATCTCTGCACAAACAAGATATAAGTGAATTATAAGTGATCTCATCAGGATCAATGCCATTGCTTAACATCTCCAAAATCATCCCTAACGCTCTAGTTTTATCGCCACTACTCCACAACGCACCAAACAATGTATTATAAGAACCTGCATTTGGAGGACAACCCACTTCACCAAGCTTCTCAAAGATATCCAAAGCCTCGTTAGCATTTCCATTCTTACACAAAGATGCCAAGATTGAGTTATAGCTAAGAATGTCAGGCAAATGACCATCTGATATCATGTCATCCACAAACTCAATAGCCAAATCCACTTTTCCTTCTCTACAAAGAGCAGAAATCAATGGATCATAACTATAAGAATCAGGAACCAACCCTTTCTCCTTCATACCCTTCAACACATTTTTCGCCTCATCAATTTTTCCATCACGACATAACGCGGTAATCAACGTGCTATACGTTACAGGATTCGGCTCACAACCCTTATCAACCATATCAGACATCAACATCTCCCCATATTCCCATTTCCCTTCATTCAAAAGATCCCTCAACAAAATATTATAAGTACTCACACCAGCAACACAACCCTTCTTACTTATCCCACTAAGAAACTCAAAAGCTCTATCCAACAACCCTTGTTTACACATACCATTCACAACAACATTATACGTATGCTTATCTGGTCTCAACCCTCTCGACAACATCTCATCCAGAAGCTTCATCGCCTCATCAATGTCACCTTGAGTAATCGTTGCTTCAATCAATATCGTATAAGTTATAACCGTTGGCTTACAATTATCCTTCAACAACTGATCCATAACCTTTAAAGCCAAATCAAGTCTCCCTCTTCCACAAAAATTCCCAATCAAAATATTATAAGTAACAACATCAGGCTCAAAACCTCTCTTTTTCATTCTATCAAGCACCTTACTAGCATCGTTAACTCTATCAGCTTTACAAAAGCCACTTATAACTGCATTATAAGCAAAAACATCAGGCTCACCGTGCTTTTCAAGAATCTCCATAACCTGAATCGCTTTATCGATCTTTTTCAAATAAAAAAAACCTTTAATCAATTTAGTACAGAGAATAACATCAGGTTTATAACCACGGTTAACCGTGTGTTGAAGAAAGTATAAAGATTCATCATACTTAGCTGATTTGCATGATCTGTTTAAGGTTTTCATGAAATTGGTGTCTTGGAAATCGTAGTCTTTTTCGTGTTTTGTTGGTCTTGTTTCATTGACGCGGATTTGTTGTTGTTGTTCTTTGTTGATTGTTCTTGTTCTTCGTTTGTTGTTGTTGTTGTTGGCATCGTTTAGGAATGGAATTGAGGAAGTGATGATTGTGTTGGGTTTTGAATGGCGTGAAGTGTGGATTCTGAAGTTGAGTGTGTGTGAGAGGAATTCGGTTGAAAATGTTGTCATTGATAATGTTGTCGGTTATGGATTCATTGATGATGGATAAGGGACTGGAACTAGTTAGTTACTGCAGCTGGGAATGAATTCAATCCAATCCAACACAAATGAATTCAGACCTTGTTTTATTTTATTGGTCCAAATCCCTAATTTATTACAAAAATCCCAACCATATGACTGAAAATAATTTAGATTGAATCGTCTATCTGAATACAACAATGTTAAATCTTTGAAAAATGTTGTCTCAAAACTAAAATTCATATGTATATTGTTCTGTGTTAGTTTGAAGCAAAATCGATCGATTATATGATTTATACTATTATTGATGAAATACTAGGATCTATATGAATATTATTCGGTCTTCGTTTTAAACAAAATCGATCGATTACGTGATTTGTAATATTGGTGATGAAATATTTAAACTTATATTGGATCTTCCTATGTCCATGATACAAGTTGGCTGGTCCAAATCATTCGCATCTACTGTAAAACTAGTTCTTGTGTAGATTTTCTTGAACGTATGAGTCACTTAAACAACTTTTCTTGTGCCATTTTTAATTTGTGTTCCTCCTCATCTTTGTTCTCTTTTGCGCTTTGATGTAATGGTGATGTCTCGTCTCCTTTGTGCCATTTTATTATAGAAAAATAGATGATTTAATTATTATTAAAAAAGGTAAAATTACACTCGTCAATTCTTAACTTTTTTTGGTAACAAAGGGAAAAAGGAAAAGAAAGAAAGAAAGAAAAAGACCCAAACTAGGGTCGAAGAAACTCAACACCCATGACGTTTGCTAAAAAGGGCAGAGGCTATATCAAGAGGGGCTCAATTCTAAATAACAAGGCTACTATCACTTATAGGCACATCACCCTTTTTAGCTAGAAAATCAGTTGCAACGTTACCTTCACATAAAGTATGTCGTAAACTAATCACCCAATCTTTATGAAGAAAATGTTTAATTGCCATGATCAAATTTTCATACTTGTGATGTACATTCAAATTCTTTTGGATAAGGTTAACAACAATAGTTGAATCAGAGAGACACAACACATGCTTAAATCCGGTATCCCAACACAACTTCAAACCATAGTATATATCCAAAATCTCAGCATCGAGAATGCAAGTCTACTAATTTTCCCAAAGAAACCATGCAAAAAAGAACCTGTAAGATCACGAATAACACCACCAAAACTTCCTTATTTAACCTGTATTGTTGAATCCATACTAAGTCTTTGCCAGGTGACAATACATGCAGGATGTTCAACATTGTGAAAGGTAGGATATGCAAAAGCTTTCAATATAGAATGCAGAGGTGATAACACTTGAGTGCCAAATTCTTTGATAGAATGCTTAATATCCTCAAAGATTCATTTGTTGTGAGAACATCAAACCTTCCACGTTGTAACAAGACCAATGAGACCAATATTTGAAATAAATTCTTAACTTAATTTTACATAACAATTTCATCATTTTATTTTGTTTACGTCATTTTTGTCCATTTGATATGTTTTTATATGATTTTTGAAAACATGAGTTAAAGAACACATATTTAGACACTAAAAGCTCATATCAAAATAAAATCATAAATTTGAATTTTCAAATTTCATATACAAATTGATAAAATGATGAAAATGACATAAGAAATTATAAATGACCAAATTGTTATTTGAAATTAAGAACGACGAAAGTAATTTTATCCAAAAAATATGAGACTTTTTTTTACCAAAAATATTATCCGCACGGAGCTATGTAAACTAAACTACTAAAACTAAGGGTGTGTTTGTTTCAAGTTTACTAAATTTATTCCTAGAACATAAAGATGAGAATTTTATTCCAAGGTATATAGAAAAAGATGTTTGTTTAACATTATAATATTTCAGGAACCATAAAAACAATTATTATAATAGGTAATTACATATGATTTTATTCCCATCTTCATGAGAACTTTATTCCACCATTTTTTTTAGGAAAAAATTTCTATTCCTAAGAACGTTTTATACTCGAGAGTAAAATTTAGTAAACTTATAACAAACATAAACATGTATATTTCTATCTTTTTATTTCGAAAATCTATAAATATAACTTGAAACAAACACGCCCTAAAATCTATTTTAAATGTATTTTCATAGGCATGAATCTTAACTCAAATGTTGAAGGGGTTGAAGTATTTAATATTAATCAATGATGGAGATATAACAAAGTGAAGTATTATCCATTAAATTTAAATAGCTAAAACATTTTTACAAAATTAAAAAGTATAGAAGAAAAGCTGCAAAAGTCTCTCTTTCTCTTTTTTCTCTTCGATCTCAATTATTTCTACCTTCTTCTTCCCTCCCTCCCTCCAAAATCGCGTGCATCTCTGCACAATTTTCATCCCAACAATAATCACTAATACTATGTAAATTATATATTGCTAATTCATTTATTATTCTTTATTAAGATCTAGGGTTCCATGCTCAATCTCCACCTCCGAATCTCAACCGCATTTCTTTTATTCCTTTTCAATTACGAAGCTTCGATTTGTGTGCATTGAAATTCACCTTGTTCTAGTCTTACAAAAAGAAAAAAGGAATTTTTTTTATCAAATTCAGGATTCATTGTTGAGTTCTGTGCTTTTTTGTGATTTGGTATTTGAATGAGAGATTGGTTTAGATGAGCATGGAGGTCGTTACTGATGCGGCGTCGTTGGACGTAGAATTGTTGCAGCTGCCTGAATTTTCCACTTTGTCCCTCAAAGCTAATCTCAATTTTGTTGAGAAGCTTTTTGAACAGTGGTTGTCGCTTCCTGAAAGTAATCGATTGGTAATGTTTCATTCAATTTTCAAACTTTCGTATTGCTGCATTGCGTTTTTTTATTTCTTAGATTTTTTTTTATACATGCATGTGTGTGCATGAAGAATGAATTGATTAGAAATTGTTGGTGATGCTGAAAGGGGTGAGATATTAATTGTGGTTATTAAGAAATGATTGTTTAGAATTTAGTTAATTAAGGTTTGTCGGAAAGATGCATCATTTTTACATTTAAGTTAACTAATTGACATAATAGTAACGAGAGTGATAAGATGATTAGGTTGTTTGGGGGAGGGACATAAGGGTCAGGGTGATAAAGATGCCGTGGTTGAATTATCTCCGAAAAGAAAGTAACAAATAACATTTATAGTTTAAAAAATCGATAGAATAGTAATATCAACATGGAATGCTGTTGCCACATCAGCACAAAATTTGCTAATTAGACGTTAGAGATTTTTATAGCACTTGAAAAGCTTCATGAGAATTATGACTTCTATGCGAGTCTGATTTTATCTTAAGCATATTAAGTAGCAGTTAGTTTCATCTGTTTTAGTTCTTGCTCTTCTGAGGATTGCCACCAATTCTTGGAAATCATGCTTACTCGCAGTCGTGTAAATGAGTGAGCTCCTGGTGCTACTTGAAATGTAATGCTGAATTGCCGGGTTACAATGCCATACCATTTGAGCCTTTTTTTGGGTTTCCTTAAACGTTTAAGTTGCTGTTTTTGAATACTCTACAAGATATAACCTTTGAATTTGGGATCCCGTTTTAATGCTTCCTTTGTTAATTGTGTAGGTAACATCATTGCTCAATGACGCTAAGTCAGGCGCTCCTTTGAATGTTCCCGGGAGTTGCTCGAGCCCAAATGCTGCAACTAATTCTTTGCCTTCCATGTTTCCTGCTGGAACCGCTCCGCCTCTTTCACCAAGAAGTTCATCCGGTTCCCCTCGCATTGTGAAACAGAGAGCTGGCCCTTCTAATTTGGGTTCTCCTTTGAAAGTTGTCAGTGAGCCAATTAAAGAAGTGATACCTCAGGTTCAACAAATCTGATATGCTTTTTTTTTTTTTTTTTTTTTTTTATAACGTATGGTAAAGTTTATTTGAAATATTCTCCAAAACCGAAAAAGAAAAGTATGTCAGTGAGGAACAAAACAATTGCAGCCAAGTTGACCAATATCATTGCATCTATGATGTGACAACTTTTCCCAGGACAGGAATCTGCAGACCACCAAAGCATGGATGGCCATATAAAATCCTATCCTTTAGACCCCTAGCAAGTTGAGCGAAACATTTATATATACAAGCATTTTGTACTAAAACCAAATGTGCCAAAGAATTGCATAGACTGTGTATATTACAACAAAGTTTTGCCTTGTTGTTTTGCTTAAGCTTGTTAGTGTTACCTAATCATATGAAACCTTCCAAAGTAGAAAGACACCAACCACCCGATGAAATTTTAAAAACTACTGTTCAGTTCTCCCAGTACTTTATTCAACGACACTTTTCTCTTATACCTGGTCTGCTGTTCAGCGCGTGTCTGTTTTTTTCTTCCTCTCTATTCTTGTTATGTTATGTTATGTTATGCTTACAACATAAATATTTTCCCAACTGCAGTTTTTCTTTCAACACGGACGGCCACCTCCGAATGATCTAAAAGAACAATGCTTGTTTAGAACTGATCAGTTATTTCATGATCACTTGGATGGACTACAGGTGCATGGTAAGATATCACACATATAACTAGCTTATAGCCTGCAGGGCCAGTTTGTTGCAACCTGGGAAATATGATTTTAAATAGGTCTCATATTACAATTTTCTAAATAATTAAGAAAATTTATTCTAAGTAAGTTTAGAATCGCAACTGGTAAAGTTGTTGTCATGTGACTGAAAGGTCACGGGTTCAAGTCCTGGAAACAACCTCTTGTGTAAAAAACAGGGTAAGGCTGCATACAATACACCAAAAATGGTGGGACCCCTTCCCGGACCCCGCGTATGCAGGAGCTTTAGTGCACCGGGTTGCCTTTTTAAGTTTAGAATCGCGCACCTTCCCCTCTTGAAGTTGAGCAAAAATTACTGATTTTAGATGTTGTTGTACTCAAAAAGTGGTGATCTGTATAAAAAATCATTTTCTAATGTAATAAAGCGTTGTAACAGCTAGTTCTGAGAATTGTTTTAATTGTTTCCTTGGTATGTCAGAATTCAAATCAATTACTAAGGAAGTATGCAAGCTGCCATCCTTTTTTTCAACTTCTCTTTTCAGAAAAATTGACAACGGAGCCGGTGTTGTGACAAGGTGAGTGCTTTATTTTTCTAGACACAACTTTTAACACTTTTGTGTCGTGGATGGTGATCCTTGTTTGGGCTTTTGGGTACTTCTAAGTTTTTGGTCTAGATGCTGGAGGAGCATAAAATTTTTGTGAATCATTCGGAAAGATTTTTCCACAACTGAGCTGCGTAGTCTTGATTATTACAGTATTTGTTATTGTAAAAGGATGATTTTGGACTTTCTTTCACGAGTGAATCAAATAGAAAGTTGTCTCTTTGCTTGGCTTCTGATTGATATTATCCATTTCCTCTAGTTTGTTCTATTCTTTTTTAAAAAAAAAAAGATTCTCAATGTACAACTAGAATTGTGTTTGAACGAGTTACTACCATTGTGATTCTTTGGTTTATTGAATTTTCTAATACCACATGAATAATGTCGTAAGCCTATAAGTTCTTCAACGATTCATTATCTTCAATGCTGGTTGATAGCATTTTCAGAACTGAGTTTAGTTTTACTAGACCTATATTGTATTTTCTAAATCTTCTTTAATGATGAGTATTGTTTATTATCTTCAATGCTGGTTGATAGCATTTTCAGAACTGAGTTTAGTTTTACTAGACCTATATTGTATTTTCTAAATCTTCTTTAATGATGACTATTGTTTATTCCTTGTATTGATGTGTATGACATAGATTTTGACACTGTATGTCCGATGCTTAAAGAAGGAAGAGCCAAAAATTAAAAAGGAGCGACCAAGTTGAAGGGAAGAAGCGGCTCATAATATGGAAGCCATTAATAGGAATTAGTATTTTTATTCGATAGAAAAAGGGATCAACTCCGTAGTTAATAGTTTTGAAAACCAGATCCACTTGGTTCAACTAGTTGAATTGGAAACCAGTCAAGTAGCATTTTTATTTAACCCAAGAAACTGTCTGGTTTTTGAACCGTACACTATGAAGGTTGTGACATGAAATTCCTGTTCCATGATCCGTGTTTAGCAGTTTAGGTAG
>Ga0209282_1000308_pt1 | contig 24296 bp, 16 predicted proteins | sample Mtrugardesep15_FD_187529 | JGI IMG/M metagenome (GOLD analysis project Ga0209282, IMG submission 187529) | Root nodule microbial communities of legume samples collected from California, USA - M. trunc garden sep15 (SPAdes) (version 2) | ecosystem: Host-associated > Plants > Roots > Nodule...
ATCAAAAATAAGAATATCCAAATAATAAAACTAAGTACATATTGGAGTTTGATAGTCATGGCCATGAATGTGAAGTATAAAGAGATTGAAATGATTGCATGGAGAAAGAGAAATTTAAGAAGAATTTGATGAATATTAAGGTTTTAGAAGAAAGGAAAGTATTAAAGGTTTGACAAGGTGCTAAATATGCATATAAAATTATGTTGCTACGGTAGCTTGACATGGGGGAGTGCTTGCTTCCATGAGACTTTAGGTTATAAATTTATATGTGTGTGTATGGTATAATAATAAATTAAGGGGTTGAGTTATTTTGGAAGGTCCAGTAGATGCGGAGAGGGGGCAGAATTGTCGAGCATTCTTCTTCCAATGAAGCTTCCTTTGCGTTCAAGGAACATAGGGTCATTTAAGAGCAGATTGTCAAACCTTGAATTATATATATACACTATATATTTATTGGTATTATCACTAGAACTAGAACAGGTCAAAAAGTTTGTGAGTATAGGGGTACCATATGTACGGGTATAAATATATGAAAGCAGAGTATAAAATGCGAATGAGTAATTAATAATACCAACATTTTGTCCAACGAAATAATTAATTGGAAGGACATCCAAGCAATTATCTGTTATTCGATAGATAGATAATAAATTGTATCATGTGACAAAATTTCAATTTTGTTTTGTACCTAAACATAAAGCATCTACTATCTCTACTATTTCAGACATATTGCGCATTGTTATCGACTTATAGGTGAATATGAAGCTATGTGAGAAGACTAAAGACCCTTATTTGAGATCCTTAAAAAATTGCTCAAAATTAAATATTTAGAAACTAAAAATGGTTAGTGCTTGTCCCCATGAGCATAACTCATTTGGTAAGGGATAATGTACAATTTGTGCAGGGGCCGGGGTTTGAATCCCGGACACCCCATTTATTCATCTTAATGATGAATTTCTCTAGCCACTAGACTACTTGACCAAAAAAAAAAAGTTAGTGTTTTACATCTACGGTACAAATCCATCAACAAAAGAAAAACTACTGTACAAATATTATAGGGGATGGATAGGTCACTTTGTTGAGCTAAGAGATTAAATCAGTTAAAGGTTTAAAGTTCGGATCGTAATAAGGAAGAAAATACTAACATAACTATATTTGTCATTGAATACATATAATTAGAAATTGTTGTGTATAACTCATAGTTTATGAGTAATGGTGTAAAGTTCGCTCGAGCATGGTACGGTGCGAACAAATATAGTTTATTTGGTGTGACCTTCCATATCATGTCATAGAAGGTTAACATAAACTCTTAAAAGATAAATATATTTGTTTCACGCCAAACATTTTATTTTTGTTTCATTAAGAAGTGTTTTATTTAATGGCCTTAACGAGTGTTCTAAGTCTTTCAAACAAACAAAAAAAAGTGTTCTAAGATATTTATTTGCATTTTTGGCATTTAAATATATCCCCCTATATTTTTTCGGTTTTCCTTGGTTTAAATTATTGTTGAATTCATCATCATCCTTCCTCTGAAAACATGTTGTATAGTAGTCGGCAGAAACTTAAAAGAGAGAAAAGGGTTGTGAGATTAGTAGATTACTGACTCCTATTTTTTATTTATTTGGGAATTGACCGATGCTAGATTTTAAACAGAGAAAATAAACTTTTTTAAAAAAATAAATTTAAACTCCCATCCTTAACAAAGAAATAAAAGTTGAGCTCTTTTTAAAAGTAGAGCTCCAATATACTTGTTCTTCTTTTGTTCTTTCTTCTTATATGATTATTAACTATATCATCGACATTGACACTAGTTACGTGCAAGCATAAACGAGCAGGCACAAAATATTCAAATAAATTTTTTAATTTATTTATAATGCAAACTCTGTTGTGCCAATTCACACATCTATAGTCTCCATTTTATTTTTTATATATATGCGTAGGAGCACGCTAAAGTTGCATCGTGGAGCTAAAAACATTGCTTCAATTAGACTCTTTCATCTGTCCCCTTTCAAATACTATATTGCTTATTTTGATCGTATACTGATTGATATAAATGAATTGATACATTTTTCGCAGGTTGGTTAATATTTATGAAGGGATTTTGCAGGTTGGTTAATATTTTGCTTATGTTTCCCCTGATAATTGTTTAAACGGAAGCATGCTGCCTCCATATAAGAATACATTATTCATACATAGTGTTTTTTTACGGAGACTATATATATTTTAACGTCCCCCTTTTCAATGGTTCAAAGTAAAATGCATGAGTATTGGTCTTGGTTCTTTTATTTATAAAAAGAAAAAATTAGTACATTTTAACATTCAAAAGTTTGTGAAAAGAAATCAAAATTCAAAAGCTTGTGAACCATGGTAGTCCAATAAACCGCATCAAGAAAAAGGAAACGGATTAAGTCAATAATTTTAGTAGATCATATCATTTTTAAAATTTGATCTCATCCAAAAAAAAATGCGATGTTAAAAGAAAGAAAAACACGAACAAATAAATTATCAAACTCAAATCATGGGATATAAATTTAGACTTTTGACTGAAGATGGGAAGCCAGCAATGACCTAACTGTCCATCTATCTACACTTCCATTATATATCTTGGGGAAATGGACAGCTTGGATAGATTTACCAAAATGAAGGTGCTTGTCGGGAATAGAAAGACTAGAATAATTCAGAGCTCACCAATTTCTTCATTGATGTGTGCAACACCATAGGTAAAACGTTGGGATGGCCCACGATTCACAAATCAAAGTATATTCATTCATTGGAAGTAATAATGTGGTCATAACAAAATGGGAGTCAGGATAACACTATTCTCTGCCCAGTCATAACATACAAAGTTTCAAAGTAGGGTTGTCTGGTCAACCAATATATGATGAAAAGTTGAAAACTGGTGATTAACTTAAAAGTCAACGGTACACCTCCCCTCGAACCACGGACATATCTCCACAGCAACATGCACATGTAATAAGATAATGAGCAGCTAACTCCGGTCTTGTGTGGTACATAATTTGAAGTTGCATTATTTAGTAATAATTAACTTATAACACATGTCCTGGCAGATCAGAATAAGTCATTACATTCATAATGACCGTTATGATTATATTCATCAGCCTTCCTCCCAGTCGATATCGTCCTCGTCGTCTTCTTCTGGCTGAGCATCGGCTTCAACATTCAAATCCACCTTGTAAGCTCCATTTGCATTTCCTTTAAAAGTTACACCCAGATCAGAAATAAGGGACCCAAATAACATTATCAACCAAAGCATAAACAAAATGATGAAGTGCAACTGTTCATGTTAACTCAATTAGTAGTAATAATTTCACACAAAATATTTGTTCAACGTTGTTGACATTATTTGACAATCAATTCTGAAAAAATAAAAGATGTTCAGATCAATAGTAAACAATCAGAATAAGCAATTAATAACAAACAAGCTCCTACAAAATGACCCCATCACCAAAATCTTAACGCATGGACATGGTTCTCGTTGAACCAGTTTCCTGAGGCTGGGTAGCCAGAAGATATAAAAAAAATTCCTCTGGTTTTAGAATGGGACATTTTAAACTATTTCACAGTACCGCCTTCCCTCCCATTTTCTGAGAGATATTAAGTTTATAATCTACTCATTCCACGGCCAACAACACCATTCATGCCATGGCCACACAATACTACTTTTGAAATTGCCAGTGTCATTTCTAATAGTAATCCCAAACAGGAAAAATTAATTCTTGTATCAAGATTCTTGAAAATTTAACACTCTTGGGGCACACCTTAATCTCTATCAAGAAGATTGAACTTAATCATTCATGGACTGATCCTCAATTGTATCAGTGACTCAGTATAGTCACCGTGTTGAAAGAAAAAAAAAATGTCATTCCAAACTTTTAGTGCTTTATTAATTTGTAAAACGTAATAAAACAAGTCACAGAGTATCTGTGAAACAAAACCCAGACGGAAGTCAATGGGTCCATGAAATACACTGGAAGAGTTAACTTTATATTTACAATTAGTAGGGGCACATCACTTTTTATTATTACAGTCAGCATCACTTCAAGTAACAAAGCAATATTTCCATTCAACGGTAACTCTTAGAATTTGGGTTGGACTTAAGCCTTCAAAATCGGTTTGTAAGGTGAGAGATGTCTCTCACTTATAACACATATGCAGATCATATCTCGTCCAAATTGGAACTCTTAACACGCCCCCTCATGTCCAAGAGACCAAGACTAGACATCTAGAGTGTGACCCAAGTGGCCCAATGGATCTTGTATATGCTCTAATATCATCTTAAAATTTGAGTTAGGCTTTAACTCAACCCTTCAAAACCGGGCTTGTAAGGTGAAGGATGCCTCCCAATTGTGAACATCTCATCAAATGTTGAACTCTAACAACAGCAAGATTCCCTGAACAAAATTTCTTGCCAGCTAGGGTTCCTTTTGTATTTTTTTAAAACTAGGAAGGAACCAACCTTTATAGTTTATACTTAATACAGGTCCAACCAAAATAAGTCATTCGATGAGTGACAATATCCCAATTACAAAAGCTGCCACACCCATATCATATATGTTAAGCACAGTTAGCATGGCAACAGCTGCAATGCAACACAACTGTGACCAACTACAATATGAAACCATATTCCAAACCAACCGAGGAATGACAACCAGCCTAATTAAACTCTTGGATGACCTTGGGAGCATGGGTGGAACACCAAGCTACCATTTAATTTTTTTTTATATATTTGCAAGGATTTAAACGAATGTATAAGTATACTGTAAAGAGAATATGATTACTGAAAAGTACAGCCTATAATTACTGAATAATTTGAAAGCTCTGTTGTTGCTTTTTTTCAACCAAAATAAATAAATAAATAAATAATTGAACATTAACTGTATATCTCATCTCTGCTTAAAGCATTTAATACAAATATTTATTTATAATCGAAGTATAACAGGTTCAACCCAAGCTGAACCTCTGCAACTTGGTCTTCTCTCCTTTAGAAATTAGAGATTAGTCTGACTATTTCTCAACACTTTTTACCTATTAAGATGTTTGAGTGTTCCTATCATTCATTCTTAGTCATTGTCGCTTCAGTGGGCATGTAACAATCTCAAAATTATACGGGTAATGATAAAGCTCTAAAATGGATACTATAATGAAGGGAGACAAATAAACCATGCAATACTATAATGAAACACGTAAGTTATTAGAGCGCTTAAAACCTGTCTTGTAATTTATTAGATGGGAGGCAAGTTGTGACGTTAAACACGAATGCAACAATTAGCAGTCATATATACGGGTACTCTAAACTTATACTTTAAGGATCCAAATTTCAGTGTAATCAGATTGGGAAAGCTGAAGTGTACCTCTAACAGGAGCCTCTTCCCACTCGGTACCATCATCATCTTCCTCACGTTTTGTTTTAATGCCAACTTGGCGTTTGGAAGTACTGCTAGAAGGATCATCTGCTGCGTTCGCATCTTGGGGATTTTTTGCAGCTTCTTCCAATTCGCGTTGCTTCTTAAGCAAAGCAGCGTAATAAGCCTTGACATACTCATCCTATAAAAATATAAACGGTAACAGAAATCTTAGTGAACAAAAACTTGTGTGTGCCTTCTAGAGGCAGGGACAAGGAACTCGAACAAAAAGAATCGAAACATAAAGAAAATAACAAACAGTTCATCTTATTTTACGAGCCTGAATATTTTTATCATCATGCCCGACTGTTGACTTTTTATCGTCTGTGAATTGCGCTGCTGTGGAAGTTGAAGTCCCGTCCATTTTTGTTTCCTGCTTCACCTCTCCACGCTGTTCTTTCGTAAGATTCATACCTGATGTAATCATCCATGGAGGCAAAACCTTTAAAGATGTACTGTCAGTTTCAGATTTAACACCCTCTCCTTTGCCTTCAGTACCATTGAAGTCCACTACCACCTGTCCACATTCATTGATAGACTACTTAACATTTCATCATTTTTAAGGAAGCTATGCTGAAATTAAAGGCTATACATTGAACCAAGAGAACATGTTTGTCATAAACTAGACACACAGACTGACATGTTAACCACCTCTTCCGAGAGATAGGTACTAGAAACCCAATAAACCAGAAATGAAACTTAAATAGAACCGTAAGAATTCCATTTCCAAATGATAGTAATGGTAAAAACAATAGAGCAATAGGCTCCTTATAGGAAACAATAAAAGGGCAGCCCGGTGCACTAAAGCTCCCGCATATGCAGGGTCTGGGAAGGGGTCCCACCATTTGGTGTATTGTAAGCAACCTTACCCTGTTTTTTACACAATAGGCTATTTCAGAACTTGAACCTGTGACCTTTCAGTCACATGACAACAACTTTACCGTTGCACCAAGGCTCCCCCTTCCTTATAGAAAACAATACCAACGTGAAAAAGAAGAATACCCCAACTATTTTTTCTAAGATATCTGTCTCATTAAGACCAAAGCAATACCGGTTACCACCACTGCCCAATTCTTGTCAAACTCCCATCGACCTCTCGCCTCTCCAATATATAGAAATGATTCCATATCTCTCCACTCATCAAATGCCACCTGTCCCGCTCTGCTATGCCCCCTCTCCCTTCCAACACTTTCCCACTGTCCCACGAGCCTATAGTACTAGACTCTTGTATTGAATTTTCACATAACAATGTCATGACAAAATTTTGAGTCTATCTTATTCTTCGTAGATATTGACAAATTTTGATGTAGCCCCTTCTAACTAATGTCTGCTATAAGAGGAACAGACAGTTTTTGCATGACAAGGCCGTATGAAGGAAAATTAGCATTACAACTTTCAGTACTAATATAAAGAAGAAAAATCTGTATTCATTGTCAAATGTAAAGGAAAGTTAGTTTGCTCAAACTAAATTGAAAATCGAGGATTTTTCGGTTTTATAGAAAAAGAAATTTTACAAAGACAAAAGAGGAAATGCACAGCTAAGAGGAAAATACATCATTCAAAACGGGGGGAAGAGATCCAAGAAAATTGATGGGAAAGGAACATAGTATGGTTGCTCGGTCTCTCTGCCTTACAAGTACAACACCTAGAGGTTCCGAGTCGGTTAACCAGCAGCCTGTTGGCATGGTTAGTTAAGAAGGGAAAGTCAGCTCAGCTAGTAACTATATGCACCAGAATCTTCAAAGGTTCAGTATTTCAGTGGCAGAATATTTAAAGTACAATTGTATCACTCTCTCACTGTATGTTTCTTTCCCTTTCTATCATTTTCTCTCCTTTCTCTCCTATTTTTTATTCCTGATACTCTGCAAGCCACCAGAAACAATAACTCCCTTAAAACAGCAGAATGTACCTTGGTATCTCCGCTGTATGGCATTGGTGCTCCATTATATCCCAGATGAGATTTAGAATCAGCATTATCTCCATTAGCTGCACGCCCAGCTGCACTAGCTCGAGCTTCCCAAGCTTGAAGACTACCAAATTCTGGAACAGGCAAGTCTTTTACCCGACTGACTTGGTCTACTAAAGGCTTGAGTTGTACCTGCACTAGCACAAGAAGTACATCAGTCACAACATGCAAATTAAATCGTGGGCCAGAAGCTACAAAAAAGTGAAGGCCGTCATTGTGTAAACTTTAGCAATTTATCATTAAAGATGAGAAAATGATACCTACAGTCATGTTTGTTTAAAATTGTGTGTAGAGTTTGGTAGACTTGTAAACCAGCCCAAAGTTTACAGTTCTGCTAAGTAAATACCCCAACAAAATCTGACTACAACACATTTACTTTTTAAAAAAAAAAACAATTATTACATATACTTGCATGAACTAACACACTTGGTCAAAACTCATCATATGGTTGATTTCCAGTAAAATTTACTGTGTGTATTAAATTGATAGGTATCATAAATTCAATAAACCAGAAATGAAACTCAGAACAGTAAGGAATTCCAGATTATATTAATCGTGAACTCAGTAGAGAAGTAGGCTATTTACAGGAAACTCAATTAATGTAAAAGAGAAAAAAATACCCAGACTTAGTCTTCCTATGAAGAAGATATCAGTCTCGCCAAGGAAAAAACATTGCAACCACTACCCAATTTTTGCCTAACTACAATCAACCTCTCACCTGTCCAATATATAGAAACGATTTTCTATGTATTTGCCTCCACTCATCAAATGCCACCTGTCCCATTCTGTTATGCTCCCTCTCCCTTCTTATTGTTTCCCTTTATCTCACGGGCCTATCATAGGTTTAGCTAGTTATCTAGCTGTCTCAAGCCTTTCCTAAAGTGGATCATGTATTGGACTGATTCAATAAAATGATGTTGCCGGCTACAGTTTGGGTACAAAAAATTGTAAGTTTAATTTTGAAATGGAAGCAATTTAATTCCTATGATCCCCTACCAAATGGAAGACAGGGATATAGCCTCCTGGTTCTTTGTAGTTGCTTCTATCTTTTTTTGTTATCTTTTTTAGTTGGTTTTTGGTAGCTACTAGCTAGCCAAGGGCTGATACAGTTAAGAATTTATTACATTGGTAAGATGGAACAGTAAAATTGTTTTTACTGTCTACATATTAGACAGTGATTAACATTTACCAATCTCATAGCTAAATTCGGGAAGGGGAAGTAAAAACGTAAACGTGGAATTGTTTCACTAATCATAAGATTATACAAAACCCATGAACTCATATATATGCATATACAAAGAAAACCTTAAATCACTTGAAATACTTGTGTAAATTTAAATTCATAAGTGCTCGCAAGTAAGATAATTAAAACCTTAAATTACACTTCAAATACTTATATGAATTTAAATTCATTCCTAAGCATAATCGCAGAAACGTTTCAATGATTGTACATTATACGATCCAACGATTACAGGAGCGGTTCTACCCGATTAGACCAAAAAGGGATTGTGGATACTCTTAATCATTGAGGGCAAGCATGATCGCAAAATCATGAGATTTTACGATTCAAATCGGGTTTTAACTACCATGCTAGGGAGTCTTTCATTTATTCATGCGTAGATTTCTTGCTGAACAATGATAGACCATTTCAAACTGAATTATTGTGTTTGAGTGGTTACTGATCCTAGAAGTGTGATGATATTTCCTATGCGATAAAATAATTTTTGAGAGCTATCATTTGATGAACATTGGTGGAAGGCAGAAAATAGAATTTCAAGCGGCCAACTTTAGGTAGCACAGGGTTTTAGTGAATTTGGGTTTGAAGCATTTTTTAGATTTGGACTCCTACTAGATTATCGAATTGGTCGAGGCTGAGGGAATTATTTCGATGGGTAGTTGGGTTGTTAAATGATTTTCAGGCTGCTTTATTTGATGTCTTACTGCGAGAAGGAGGGTGTGATGCTTGGAAATGGATTCACAGTAAAGGAGGAGAATACATGGTGACGGCAGCTTTTAAGGTTTTCTAAAAGAAGGGAATCGGACTCTAGATATCTTCCTGTCTAAGATTTCAAAAGGTTGGTTTTGTTGAAGGTGGTATGTTTCATTTGGAGATTAGCATTGAATAGAGTGCCTGTAAAAGCAGACTTGACAGGCCGAAGTATGTTTCGTTTGTTTTTTTAATATCCCTTTTATGCCAAGGTTTGGAGGGTATGTCTCCGATGAATTGGTATTTCTCAGTTTTGCTTTTGCAGAATGACTGTAGGAGTCAATTTCTTCAATTTCAAGGCTTGTTAGGTTGCAATCATATTTATCGTAATGATTAGCAATCTATTTGGTTTGCGGTTCTCTGGGAGATTTGTTTTTCTCAGCACATGTTTTTTTTTTAATAGCCAACTTCTATTAAAGCACCCAACCTCTTGAGAATAGAGGAAGGGGCAACAGAACACCACAACAAACAGAAGGCCCCAGCGCAAAGGCAAAGAGCAACAACAGCAACAGGAAAGGAAAAAGAAGAACTAGTCCACACACCCAACTAGCAGCCACGGACCCAACACAGCCACAACAAACCGAACCAACTGCAGGCTAACAATGCCGGACAGTTAGGCTGTTTGTAAGCCACCCCAAAGCCAACAACTGCAGCTTTTGTCAGCACATGTGAAAGTGGAGAATATTCTGGAGTTAGTGAAGTTAATATCCTAGAGCTGGTTGAGATCGAAGATGCCTTGTTTCAACTTTTCTGCATCATATTGGTTCACTAATCTCAATTTGGTTATGTTGTGGGAGGGTAGGAGATTTCTGATTTTTCTTTCTTTTGGTGGTGATGGGTTGATTTCTCTATTGCGTCATTTATAATTCTTGGTCTAATAGTTGGCCCACTTGTCCTAATTATTAGATTTTTCTGATAAAATTTTTGGCTTATAAAAAAAAGGTTCGGACTCCAACTTTTGCTCTAGTATGAGATATAGCTGTGCAGGGTTTATTTGCTTTGAATTCTTTTAGCTTAAACTTATTGTGTGTAAAATAAAAGTAACTTTCACTCTGATATGAAAAATGAAATCAACGAAAAGTGACTAGACATGCCCTGCAATCATAATCCTACGGGGAAAAACTGGTCTGGTAGTCTGGTATATGCTTGTTGCATGCATACTTAATACTCTAATGAGACATCCATCAACACTGATCAATTAACAGTAAATATATGCTTGTTGCATGCATACTTAATACTCTATTGAGACATCAGTTTTCGGAATATCAAAATAGTTGGTGCTCAAGCAGTTGTGTCACCAAGCAGAGATAGAAAAACCATCTTCCTATAAATTACCTCTAAAGGTCTTTAGAATATTGAACTGAACTGGCACCTCTATATGTATGATAAATTCATATGATGTTGATGAAGTCCCTCAAAACTTGTCTAACCTATAAATACATAGCCTAACCCCAGAAGCATAATAACAGACATTGATAGCTAGAAATTACTTTGATTAAGAAACTTCCCAATTCCAGCAAACAACTATGGTGATGATCATCAACAATAACAAATTTAAATAAAATGATCCAACATATAAAGCTGCAAATAGAAACAAACAGAACAATAACTCATATAATACCTCCATCTTCTGAAGCATGTCCTTTAACTTTTCACGTCGTCGTCTTCGTGCATTCTCATCTCCATCGCCTCCATCTCCCCCGTCTTGAGCAGCTAACTTATCACTTTCAACCTCTAGTTTTCCATTACAACGTTCACAGTGGAAGTCCTCATCTTCAAAAGATATTAACCGCAGTGCATCCAAAGCATTGTATCTGAGATAATTCAAAACACCAAATGCTGTAAAACCAAAATACATCAATACTAACAAAAAAAAAACAAAAAACATCTCTGACAAAATATGATGCAGGTAGCACAATGAATTATTGAGACCTTTTGCCACAGTTTGTACATATATATTCCTGAATGGTGTTTTTGTTCTCTAATTCATCTTTAAGCTTATGCTTCATGCGATGCAGTCTGTACCTAACCACATCATATATCTGCAACAAAATCACAAGTATCCTATTTATGAAGGAGCCCAAATTTTGATGTACCAATTCAATGGAATTATCTGAAAAACAGGCAAAATAACATTGACTTTCCCTTCTCTCTGCAACAAAACAACTGAATATCATTGGTAAAGCTACGTTGAAGAATACAATCAGTGGAGAGATTGACCTGTGCATAATCTAGACAGCAGTACGAGTGCGTGTGTAGCTTGGCCTTTTCTTCTCCCTCTTTTCCTGTTGTAGCTTCAGCTGTAGCCGCTACAGCAGCGCTGTATATTTTTGCACCTTTCGCTGTCTGTGTTAAACTCATACAATAGAAAACATGTGAAAACACATACATGACTAAAATATGTATTCACCCCACAGACAACTCTAGCACACATGCAATTCTAAGACAGGTGAACGGACGGAACTGGAGAGTTACCTCTCTCCTATGATCTCTAGTGATAATCTTTTCTTCTTCAAAAAACCGCAGAGTTCGTCGAAGTTGCTTTGTATGCAATTTGAGGTCCTTTGCCAAGTCTTCTTCTCTAACCCATTGTCGTCTGCAATAAAAATTAACACCATATCAATCAATACAATCGAAATCCGAAGTTCGGAACTATATAAATAAATAAACAAATTCTTCAAACACCTGGTGAGCGCATCAAGAACAACTACGGCAATTCCTCTGTTATCACTTCTTCCAGTTTTGGGCTGATTATCTCCTTTGCTGGTAAGATCGTCATAGAAAGCTCTTGCAGCTAGTTTAACAAGCCTATGAAAGCAAATTGAATGAATAAATTTAAATCAAAATTCAGATATTTAAATAACGGATTCAAATGCAAGCAAATTTGATGGTGGAGAGAGAAATTGGTACTTGTTGTAAGGTTCAATCATTGATACGATCTGATGATGTAGGGTTTTGGTACAGTCTTTGTGGGTTCTTCTACAGAGCGACGTTGAAGATGATGATGATGATGATAATTCGGTCGATGAATCGGAGAGAAGAGAAGATAACCGGGGGTAAGAGAAAGAAAAGTTGTAATTCTTTATTTATTAATTTTTGTTAAGTATTAACTTAATATTTTTCCTCCACTAATTCTTTATTAGGTTTGTAACAACTTTATCTTAAAATTAAACAAAAATTTAATAAATATCTTAATCCTTATCTTTATGATTTATTAATTTTATTAGGTCAGCAACTTAACCTATTGTTTCTGTAGATTTTTCTTTGACAAGATGTTGTACACTTATTTAATACGTTTCCAAATAGAATACCTAATTTCCATGCAAACTCGGCTACCCTAAATAATTTGTTAAGAACCATGAACTTCAGTAATTTTTTATGTTTAACTATAAAAGTAATAAATAAAATTGACCCGTGTAACAATATAATTTTGTATTCTTTTTATCTTTTTTCTTTATAATTTTTTTTATTATCATTTGATTGTAATATTTGTATCTCCAATAATCTAACTTGCGTTTATTGATCGACTCATGATCTTACGGGTTAAAGATTATTTATTGGTCTTTATTATAGTCAAGAAGACCTGTGCGTCACACGGGCCAAAAATCTAGTTAATTAATTAACGTCACTAGTGCCATTTTATTGATGGGCAACACGTGGAAATTGGAATTCAGGCTACTTAGTTAATCTCTCTACGAACTTAACTCAGTTAAAAGGACATTCGGTGTTATAGTTCAAACGCCAAAAACCTAATTCATTTAAAAGTGAATTTTTAGCCACGATTCACAACAAATGAATTTGAATTTATTACCTCTCTACATGTCTTTAGATGCTAAATTTGAATGTTTACGCACACTAGTTGTTAAAATCCTGAAAATAATTGGTTAGGCGCCGTATTTTTTTTCTTAAAAAATGGAGGAAAAAATTCAATTCGAATTATAGAATATGACATTATTTACGAGTTTTTGTAGATTACGCATTAAGCATGAAGGGTTCATAAGAAGAAAAAGAAACAAACCTTTGGGTTATGGTTATTCGTTCTTGGATTTTTTTTTTTATAATTTCTCTATCCATCAAAAAAATGTGGGGCTCACTGAAACCATATTTCTAATAGTGTGTTTTGATCATTTCTCGTTCACCGGTGTGGTGATATGGAATTTGACCCCTAACCTAATACTTCATGGTTCATAGTATAATAGTACCACACACTGAAGTATAAAGTATAGGTCATGCATAGCATCTTAGTGTCTTCTCGTTATTTTTCATTAGCGATATGAATTGAGTTTTGATATTATGTTCTTAGAGCTTGAAATTTTCTAATGTCATTATAAACAAGTGATATTTGCACAACTATTTTATAACAATTTTCTCTCATGCTTATATAATGTTCTCGTTCTCTATCTTCCTTTTTCTCTCTCGATAATTTTTTACCAGTAAAAAAAAGAGAAAAAAAAGATTGTTACAAAAGTTGTCATCAATTGGTTGTACAAAGATCATTACTTGTCATTATATATAAGTGTGTTCATTGTGACTGTTTTGGATTGAATTGTAATGTGATATTGAACTTCTTGAATATTATGTTCATGACGTGGTATAATTTCAATTTGATTAGTAACGCGTTCATTTTATTTATATCATATTATTATATGTTTTTTAAATCCACCTTTTCGTCGTTTGTGTTTGGTTGGTTTGACTTTACGTTTGCAGCATTATAGTAAATACATGTGAGTCTTAAAGTTCTGATATGGGAGAAGACGCGCTCTCGTATTGGCGCTTAGGAATAAATTATATGGTCATGTATTTTGTTAATTAATTATGGAAAATGTTAACAAGTGCCCTCGGGGCACTTCTTAAGGAATATAAATGAAAATATTACCTCGGAAATTATGTATTATACTTATTGAAAGTTGAAAAAGTGTTTTTTTTTAATGCAAATTTTGTTTTTTGTTTCTACTTTTAGTTTCTTAACCAGTGCCCATTAATTATAGTTTTAATGTTTATGATTTCTTTTTGAAAAGGGACAATACGTATGCAAATCACATAGTTAAAAGTGATAAAGTTTTACGCAGTGATCAAGTTTGGTAAAATGTGGCACGTAATTGAATTTGATCGGTTGTATCTTGCATAGTTATTCAAATAATCAACTATCTATTAAATTGATTATAAATTAACAATTTTGTAAACAACAATTTGAGTGACATTGTGAAGACAACGAGTCTGTGTATGGCATTGCATGAAAGGAAGAGCACCACCACTAGGATGGGTGGAGAGAGGCGGCGACGACAATGAAAGGAAAAGGGAGAAGGAACCATGGGGAAAAAGAATGAATGAATGTTCAAGAAAGAAATAGTGTCTATTTTCTTTTTTACTAAACAAATCATTATTATTAATCACAACCTTTGTATTTCTATCCGCTACATGTCCCACATTTATGCATTGGTAATGAATAAAGACAAACTTAAACGGAGCAAAGATGAACTCATCCAAAAGTGAACTCTACATTGTTGATAAAACTAGGAATGACATCAACTTATAAAGTTTAGCTATGAACAATTTCTTATAAAGTAAAGACTTAAACTAAACCATTACGAGACTTAAAGATTTGACATTACTCTTGAAACACATTAGAAAGACTTTTCAAAAAAGTTGATATGCGTGGATCAAACATGTCAACCACAAGCAAATAAGCATCTTTTATTGTAATTTAAGTTATAGCTAAACCACTCCCTTTAATAGTTTATTCTTTAATTAATTTAGAAAAATGATAAACTAACACAAAATCTTTTAACACAAAATGGACACCGTATCATTATAAATATTTTCCACTTATTTTATTTTTTCCCTTCCCTCTTCCTCTCCCAATTATGTAACTCACAGTAGACATGGCAACAAAATCCGCCCCCGCCAGACCCCGTCGCCTCCGCCCCGAATTTAACGGGAAAAAGCTGATTTAATTGGGTGCGGGTGTGGGTGTGGGGGGAATTTGGATTTTTAGTACGCGGGCGGGTCCGGGGGCAGGAATGCTTACACCCACCCCGCATCCACCCCGCCCCGCACCCGCTTTTTGAAATTTAATTTATTAACTTTTATAATATTATTTCCATAAGCACCAACCTATTTTAATATATTATTACTCTTTAGAAACATATTTATTATAATTATTTTGCTCATTTGAAATTTTTTATTAGATATTTAATTATTAATATAGTTATTGTTTTTTGTTGCGATGAAAAAATGAAAAAATATGCATTTTTTTTAATATTTTATAAAAATAGATTTTTTGCGGGTGGGTGCAGGGACAAGGTTGGGTGTTCAATTTTTACCCCCGATAAGGTTCGAGGACGGGGGCAGGTGCAGGAGCATGGAAGCGCGGGGACGGGGATGCTTAAACCCGCCCCCGATCCGCCGTTGCCATGTCTAACTCACAGTCTCACTCTACCTTAAATTCTCTCTCATCTCCATCTTCCTATCTCCACAAACCTCTCTCTGACGACCACTCACTGAACCACCGCCGAAATATCATAGTAGGTCGCAAGACAGAGGAGGTCGCCAAAGTGAACGAATCTGGACGTATCGAAGGGACGACGACGTTTGTGACTGATGAAGACGATGGTGATGATTTGAACAAATCTTTGGCGGCGTGAGCGGGAAAAGGAGGCCGTCGGCGCCGAGAGTTCCAAATCTTAACAAATTGAAGGGACAACGATGATTTTGGCGGTCACTAGTGAGAACGGAGGGTACAATGGCGAGGAAGGTAGTGGTCGGAAAGGGTTGGTGGTGGCGATGACGCAAAGGACGGTGGAAGAATACATAAGGAAGAAGGACTCAGAGAAGAGAGGAAAAAGATGGAGTGCGGTGTTTTCACAAAAATGCCCCGTTTTTAAGTTTGAAATGTCTAAATTGCTAACAATGTTTATATTGTATTAAAAATTTTGTGTTCAGTTATCGTGTTTATATTGTATTAAAAATTTTGTATTCAGTTATCATTGTTGATTAATTTATTTCCAGTTTTTTTTTCTTTCATAGTTTCACCCTTTTTCAATATCATAAAAGTACATAAATTTCATACATAAACCTGTTTATGTAAAAACAAAAACTAAAATTAGCATTTTTTTATTGGAAAATAATTTGCAGTTAAAATGAAATTAACTAAGGTCTTGTTAACGAATGTACATTCTTTAAAGATCCTAAATTTAAAAAGTAGTATTATTTAAAAAAAAAATCAAATGTTACAAATTTCAATACACTAATTACACAAGTTTTATTATTAAAGATGCTTAAACAATGTGCGGAGTACCGGTTAACTTATCCGAATTAATTTTGGCAAAATTTGTAGAGCATTTAATTTCATGACTACGAATGAAAAAGCTATTTTGCTGAGTTGGCAAGAAAAGTAGGGCACAAAGAAACACAAAATCGTCATCATCCAAACACGCCCTTACCGTGTTTTCTCTATAAATAACGCATCACTAACAAAAGAATCCAACACAGATAGTGAAATCAATCGATTCTCCTCTTCGATTCGCTTCAACCTCGAAGCCATAATTTTCTTACATCACCATGGCGAAACCTCGCAAGCCCAAGCCCGAAGACCCAAAGCCCGAAAACTCCGGCGCCGTCGTTCAACACCAAAAGCTCTGTCTCTCAATCGACATGGATAAACGCTTAGTTTACGGGTTCGTTTTTCATTTCTCGCACTCACTTCAATTTTTGCATTTTCTTTGAATCATATTGCAAATTAGGTTTCATCTTTACGTTGATTGATTCTGTTTGAATTCAAGATAACCTAACTCAAATTAAGAATTCACATTTTTGTTTATGATTATTATCATTATTACTAGTTTAATTGATTAATTTTTGTTGAAATTTCAGGTACACTGAATTGAAAATTGCGGTACCTGAAATTGGAATTGTAGGTTTACATGCGGAGAATTTAGGGATTGAGAGTGTATGGGTTGATGGTGAACCTACGGAGTTTGAGTATTATCCTCATCAGTATCAGCAGAATGAGGATGAAAAGAGATGGAGTTCGGTTTCTTCACCCAGCTCTGCTGCTGATGCTGCTGTGTCGGTGTATTTGTCTTCTTTGGAGAAGGAGCTTGTGCCAAATTTGTTAATTAATTGCTTTAAACCCTCCAAGACTGAAACCGAACAACAGCAGAAGGAGCAGGAGAAAGAGCAACCTGTTGCCGAAAATGGGTTTCATTCCACAGCCGCGGCTGAGCCTCCTAAGCAGGTTATAGTTGCTGTCTTATGATGGATGATCTGGATGCTGAATTTTTTATGAGAGTTTTGTTTTAGTAGACTTGTGAACCCTAAAAGCGGCACCATTTAGAAAAGAAAACCCTAAGCATAGCAGCTGGGTTTTATACTTTTATACTATGATAATATATATGTACCAAAGTAATTAGACGGACCGAATTCATCAATAATATGTGTACATATGTTTGTAATTTTTAATTAATCTTTGGAAGTAAGTAGACTCTTTGTAGAGAGCATAGATAATTTTGGTTTGAATTACGTGTGAACCAAAGTACCTGGTTACAACTTGATTTATTCGCATTTTCTCCTGCTTTGATTTCCCTCGTATCATCACATTGTTAAATGAATTTTATTTATGATAATTTATGATAGAGAAATGCTAGCAAGTGCCTTAAGGGCACTTTTTAAGAAATCTAAAAAGGAAATTTTATCTTGGGAATAATGCAGTCAACACATTGAAATTTTAAAAAGTAACTTTTTCTACATAAAACTCATCAACTATTTTCATTTTTAAGGCCACTTGTTAGCAAGGCCCTTTACGAGAGTCCACTTAGTTTGGCTTTTTGAAATGCATATACTTGCTAAACGCTCACTCATAGGAAAAATGGATATTGTTTTTAATTGGGGGGATAGTATGAAACCATTTTAGAAGACGTGGTGGTTAAGTGTGAGGAATGAGGTGTTGTGGTGAGGTTTACTATTTGTGTTTTCTCATGTAGGTTGATGTTGGGTGCAGAATGTGAGACTGGTTCGTATTGACTATAGCATAGAAAAGGCGGAGACGGGAGTTCACTTCAGAGACAGTGTTCTTCATACCGATAATCAGATAAGGAGGGCAAGGTGTTGGTTCCCTTGTATAGATGACAATATACAGCAATGCTGGTATGGAACGTTCAACACTTCATTTGTGTGTGCATGCTCACATTTTATAGTAATAAGTGTGTGCATGCTCACATTTTATAGCAATAACAATATTTATCATTTACTGCGTGAGATTGAATTCTTTTTCTTGTGTTGTTCCATGTTCAGCTATGACTTGGAGTTCACTGTAGCACACAACCTTGTGGCTGTCAGTACTGGAAGCTTGTTGTACCAGGTAGAAATGAATGATATAAGTGTTCTGGAATTTTAATTTGAAAGCATGTGAGACATTTTTAAAAAGCTCTTCCTATGGTGATTAGTGATTACCTTCTTTTGCCGTTTGTTACCGAAGCTTTTGAGATGTCTGGCAGAACAGATGTGATTCTATGACTTTGTTTTGTATACTGAATACTGAATACTGAATATTGTAGTTTTCCAACCTATTTATTTATTTATTTATTTATAATTCACGCACTAAGACCAGATGTGTCGTACAATTTGTATGCTATCTCCTTTTCATTTATATGATGTTATGGGATGTTGTGGATTACCCTGTAAAATATTTGAGGTTTAAGCATGGAGGATACTTTCTTTGAACGTCTCTACCTCCCTGTATTTGTCTATTTGATGCAGACTTCGCCCTCCTTTTTCTTCTTCTTTTCCTGCTTCTCATTTTTCTTTTTTGTTTGGGATGATAAGCCTCATCCCAAAAATACCCTTATATGTACTTATATAATTGTCATTTTGATTCAACTCTACTACATGTTATGGCTTGAGTTTCAATTTGGGGCTGATGCAGATTTGTGGGGTTGCTCTCAGTCAGGCCATGTATTGATATCAAGTTAGCACAGTCAATTTGTTCATTTTTGTTAGTTGGTACACCTCTGCCATGCCGCGGCCAGGTTTTAGTTTCTGGCCAGTGGTGCTTCTTAATTAGCGGTGATAGCTTAGTTGGGAGAGCGTCAGATTGAAGATCTGAAGGTCGCATGTTCGATCCATGCTCACCGCGTGCATCTCTAGGGTCAAGGATTTACGTAGCCAATGTTAATGCCCGTTGGATTTGGCTTGGACTATTTAGCTCGTAATTTTGAAAAGTACATTTAGGTTTTGCGAAACTTTCAAGCAGCTTCCCACTTTATCTTTTACTTCCATGTCATGAGGAAAAGGAAAAGATGGCTTCTGCCCATGTTGGAAAAGATTTTTTATTTTATTTATGTTTTAGTTGATCGGCTGTTATTGTTGTTTACATGCAATGAAATGTAAACTATGTATGACGCCCTTTTCTGTTATGGTGTTTTGTTTTTTGTTTTTCTGTTTTTTACGGTCTTCATTTCCTCCAATTACCTCCCTTTTGTCTCTAATAAAATTTTCACTGTATATTTTATATGCATTGCTGATTTAAATTTGTATTTGCTTGAATCATCTCTCCTTTTCAGGTCTTAAGCAAGGACAATCCTCCTCGGAAAACATATGTCTATAAATTAAATGTTCCAGTTTCTGCAAGGTGGATATCATTGGCTGTTGCCCCGTTTGAAGTTCTGCCCGATCACCAATTTGGCCTCATATCACATATGTGTTTGCCACCTAATCTGGCTAAAATGCGGCATACAGTGGAGTTCTTCCATAGTGCCTTCAGGTTTGACATGTGATAATTGCAATTTTACTTGCTTGAAATAGTAATCTTATCTTAAAATTGTCTAACAATTGGACATTTGGACTTTTATTGGTGAGCAGCTGCTATAAGGATTACCTTTCTGTAGATTTCCCGTTTGACTCGTATACGCAAGTCTTTGTAGAGCCTGAAATGGCAGTTTCATCATTGAGTTTAGGAGCCTCTATGAGTATCTTTAGTTCTCAAGTTTTGTATGATGAGAAGGTTATTGACCAGGTCAGTTCATTGTTTAAATTCTTTTACATTTCTACTTTTTTTTAAAAAAAATTCTTAGGCTTTGTTTGCAAGTTTGGAGGAGAAGGGAGGGCTTTGGAAAAAAGGAAGGAGCAAATGGAAGAAATAGAGGACATTGAAGGGGGAGGGATTTGGGGGGTTTATTTTTCTTCATAATACATAATCCTTCTCATTTGGGGGAACTAAAAAATTGGATTGGAGGAGGGTTTTGAGGGGTTTATATGAATTCTTCAAATATAATCTATGTTGTTATAATATTCTTAAAATAAAAAATATATTAATTATAAGCATTTATTTTCATTCTAAAAAAAAATACTCTTTTCAAAACATGTGAAAGATTTCTCAATTTCCCCCTATATTTTTCACCCTCCAAAGCCCTCCCTTCCCCTCCCCTCCCCTCCAAACTCCCAAACAAAGCCTTAGTGGACAATGGACCAGTTTTTTTTTTTAATGTGACTTTTGCCTATGATTTTTCTGCTTTGCCAACTAAATGCTAAGCAAGTAACACATTTATAGTGTTTATTATGACAGACTATTGATACTAGGGTAAAACTTGCTTACGCCCTTGCAAGACAGTGGTTTGGTGTGTACATTACTCCGGAGTCACCAAATGATGGTAACTTGGCATGAGATAATTGCCCTACTGCTTAATTTGTTGCTTTAATCCGATTTTTTGCAAGTTCTGCAGAAATTGTTCTTCCTCTAACATGGTTGGCGGATGCTTATTTGTACGCTGCAGAGTGGCTCTTGGAAGGGCTAGCTGGTTGCTTGGCAGATTTTTTTATTAAGAAGCATTTGGGTAATAATGAGGCACGGTACCAGAGATACAAGGTTTGTTTTTTATTTTTTGGTTAATATGATAAATGTGAAGGTTTACTCATCTAGCATTAGGCTGTTACAAATTATGGTGATGTGCACTTTATGGCTTTGTGAACATCTGTCGTGCCACCATTGCTACCGGGGAGTCACTCTTTAGGAGTTGTCATGCATGACTTGTAAATATTGCGCCCAGTTGGCTTTTGGTTTTTTAGGTGATGACTTGAAATCTCAAAAATCAAGCAGAATTGGCTTTTATCTTCTCGGCTGTTTGTTTTGATTCATTAATTTTCTACTACTACTTTTTTGATTAAATTACAAATACTCGTTACATTTTCCTACTTGTTGCATATGCTTCTTGAATTTCATTTTTTATTTGATCTATTATGCTCTTTGTTTGCCAAGTTAAACTTTGGTTGGTTAATGTCATTCATTCTAGGTTGAAGCAGCAGAGCATTATCCTATGAGTTTAAGTATGCAGAAGTTATTATTCTAATTACATTTTCTTTATGCTCATAAATCAATCTGCAGGCAAATTGTGCTGTTTGCAAAGCTGATGATGGTGGAGCAACAATTTTGAGCTGTTCAGCTTCCTGTAAGGATTTATATGGAACACAGTGCATTGGTTTATACGGAAGAATAAGAGCATGGAAGTCGGTATGTTCTTTTCCTTTCCCCCCTTTTAATTCGATAACAAAAAAACAATATATGGATATATTTCCTTGTTTAGTATTGAATTACATCATTCTTTATCTTCCTCTCTTTTTAAACCTTACTTTTTTCAGGTGGCAGTTGTTCAGATGTTGGAAAAGCAAATGGGTCCTGAATCTTTCCGCAGAGTAAGAGTTCTTGACATTTACGCTGTTTCTCTTTCTTCCGACTATTTAGTATACCTAGATGTGTTTTGATTTGTCTTTTTGCTGTTTCGGTCATGGTATATATTTGTTTTTTCAATTGGATGAAATATTGATTTTCCTGTTGTTTTTCTGGTATTTACTTTCCTGTATGTTCTCTCTCTCTCTCTCTCGTTCTGTTCACCCTTTCCATTTTAGGGTATGTTCGATAAGGCATCCGACCAATTCAGTTTTGAAAATTTGATGATAAGCAAAAAAGTTATCTCGGAATTTATTCTGTCTGGAAAGCATTAATCCATATGCTGAAATCATATTTGTATAATCTATTGTGTATATATATGAACAAACATACAGTGAAAGATAATGTTCTTACTTCTCATTTTATTATGTTTTAAATGACTTTTCATATGGTCTTTACTTGAGATTTGGTGCCACTCAAGTTTAAGTCTTGTGATTAGAATTATGTTTTCTTACCCATCTATGTTCCTGTAAAATATTAAACATAGCATAATTTTAATTTTTTATTTTTATTTATATATATTGATCTTTTATGATGAATTTAACATTTTTAAATAAAGAACATCATTTTGAAATCTTCAGAACACCATGGTTTTGCTATATGGTGCTCCACTATTATTTTGAAGGTTATGGCAGTTGCTAAAGTTTCTGTTTTAGACTAGCATAGATTATATAAAGTTACCAACACAAATATGTTAGTTTTATATATATTTTTAATAATTCTATGTATTTCAATTTTTTTTCTATCATTCTACCTACCACACACTCAATAAATATACATTATATTTTATTATTGATTGTCAAATATTGCATATTAGCTCTTATAATTGTGGTTGGACCTTAAAAACATTGCGACTTTCTCTTCATCGATTCAATGACATTGCTGAAAACACTGATCTTGCCTGTCCACTGAAATTAAAAGAAATGGTAAACGATTTGATGATAAGTTAGTGGGGGTTCTTGTTAGTAATTAAACCATAAAATTTTAAGCACGAACTATCATTGTTTGGTACATCCCACGGATATCAAAGCATAGCTGTGGAGTCTAGTGAGCTTGTTTTTGCGCATATATTCCGAAATTTGCAGATTGATTAGCATAGGTTGCAGTACACATTGAGACATTTCTAGCGGTCTCTTGCATTTCACATTTTTTCTTATTATTCATGATGTTGCATAATCCTTTTACCTTGTTTCTCTTAAGTTCTGATTACATGCAAGTCTTCCCCCTTCTTTTTGAAGTTATGTGCTTGAAAGAAGAATTTGACTGTTATTAATCGTGATTCTATTTATTTTATGTGTAGATTTTGCAAGCTATAGTTACTCGGGCTCAAGATAAAACACGTTCCATAAAAACACTTAGTACTAAGGAGGTAAATGGCTTCTTGTCTTCTAAATTCTGGAACAGCTACCCACTCTTGGCTTCTTTTAAATCATCTTGTGAATATAAAGCTGTAAATTAATTTTTGTTGATTGGATTTGATGCCTAAAGCTTTACTTGACTCCTTGCAAAATCTCACTAAAACTGAGAAATGCAAGCGTATCTTCTTCTGCCACGTAGTATTTGGATAAGCATGCATCCTAATGGATTTTGTTTTAATTTGCAGTTTCGACATTTTGCTAACAAGGTTGGAAATCTTGAACGTCCTTTTCTTAAAGATTTCTTCCCCCGTTGGGTCAGTTCTTGTGGATGTCCTGATTTAAGGTGTGAAATAAGGAGTTGCTTGTCATTCTTCTATTTCATTCTATGAATGCTTTTCCGTATTCATGTTCTAATGTTTTCCTGATTGCTGCTGCTAAGGATGGGGTTTTCCTATAACAAACGAAAGAATATCGTTGAATTGGCTGTGTTGAGAGGATGCACAGCATTGCAGTCTTCAAGTACAACTGTTCTTGATATTAATCCAGATAGTGAAAATCGAGATGGAGATTCTGGCTGGCCTGGTATGATGAGTATCAGGGTGTATGAACTTGATGGTATGTATGACCATCCTATTCTACCGATGGCTGGAGAAGCATGGCAGCTTTTGGAAATTCAATGCCACTCAAGGCTTGCTGCTAGACGGCTTCCAAAATCAAAGAAAGGTGTAAAACATGATGGCTCTGATGACAACGGCGACGTGCCTCCACTGGATACTCGCTCCAGGTTTGTTAATTTCCTATTTTTGTCATCATTTGGCTGTGTTGTCATTAGTTTCTTACACTTTTC
>Ga0209282_1000309_pt1 | contig 24248 bp, 19 predicted proteins | sample Mtrugardesep15_FD_187529 | JGI IMG/M metagenome (GOLD analysis project Ga0209282, IMG submission 187529) | Root nodule microbial communities of legume samples collected from California, USA - M. trunc garden sep15 (SPAdes) (version 2) | ecosystem: Host-associated > Plants > Roots > Nodule...
CGTCATTGCCTGTTTCCATCCCGCTTTGGCTTTGGATATCGAGGAGCCCGAGGGCCTGTTTGAAGACATAAAAAAAGGCCCCTAGAGGAGCCTCGTTCAGCGCATGGGTGCTTTCGCCGGATGGTTATACCATCCTGCCCATGCGCCGTCCCACCACGATAAGTACGTTAAGATTTTTCATGGGCCGGAGTGTTAGCCAGAAAAGCCCCAGCCGTCAACGCATATTGCGGGAAAAAATCACCGCCGCCTTCTTTTATTACCCCGGAGGGGGCTGTGGCGAAATTTTCGAACGCGGTCAATACACCTGTTGTTAAGCATAATCTTTTAATCTCGAGAGCGCAGATGCTGCCCGAACCACCGCGATCATCCGCATGTACCGGGAAAAAATGTGAATAACGACACGTCTCATAACGCGTCCCGCATGGACGAAAACGAACGGCGTTCCGGCGAGCAACCGGCAAACCGCATGCTGGGCCGCGTCATCGCGTGTAACGGCGCGCACGCCACCATTGCCGCAGAAACGGAACCCGGCTCCACCGACGTGTCGCAGCTCTGGTCCGTCGGACGCCTGATCTCCATCGAAATGGGCACGAGCCGTGTCACCGCGCTGGTCTTTTCCATGCGCACCGGCGAAGACCATTGGGCAGCGGACAAGCCAAACAGGCTGCTGATCGACGTGGAACTCGTGGGTGAAGTGTATCGCACCGAAGACGGCAGCGAACGTTTTTCCACCGGCATCTCCCGTTACCCTTATCTCGGCGCGGTGGCGCACCGCATCCGCACCAGCGACCTTGCAAAGATTTACGACAGCGGCAGACGTGATGCCTGTGTCATCGGCAAGCTGACGCAGGACGACACGATCAACGCGGCGATCAGCATTCCTCAGATGCTTGCCAAACATTTCGCCGTCGTCGGATCGACGGGCGTGGGCAAGACCACCGCCGTTTCGCTGCTTCTGAACAAGGCGATCGAGACCGACCCGAAACTGCGCGTCCTCATTCTCGATCCGCATAATGAATTCGCGGCTGCTTTTCCCGATCATTCCGTCGTCATCGATACCGACACGCTGGACCTTCCCTTCTGGCTGATGCGGCTCGAGGAATTTGCCGAGGTGATTTTCCGCGGCCGCAAGCCCGTGCCGGAAGAGATGGATTTCCTCCGGGACCTCATTCCCGAAGCAAAAAAGGCATTTCGCGGCACCGAAGGTTCCGCCGTCCGCCGTACATCCGACAAGAGCGCGATCACGCCGGATACGCCGGTGCCATACCGCATCGCCGATCTTCTCGCCCTCATCGATGAGCGCATCGGAAGGCTGGAAGGCCGCGGCGAAAAACCCGCCTTGCGCACGCTGAAGGGCCGCATCCTCTCGGCCGTCAACGATACGCGCTATAATTTCATGTTCTCGAGCAATACGATCAACGACAACATTCTCGAGACGGTCGCGCATATCTTCCGCATCCCCGGGGAAGGCAAGCCGATTTCGGTTTTCCAATTGTCAGGCATCCCCTCCGAAGTGGTGAATTCGGTGGTCTCGGTGCTCTGCCGCATGTCCTTCGAGCTGGCGGTTCTGGCGCGCGGTTCGCTGCATATGCTTATCGTCTGCGAAGAAGCGCACCGTTATGTTCCGGCTGATCCCGAGCGTGGCTTTTTCCCCACCCGGCAATCCATCGCCCAGATCGCCAAGGAAGGCCGCAAATACGGCATCTCACTCGGCGTCATCAGCCAGCGGCCAAGCGAGCTGGACCAGACCATCCTTTCGCAATGCTCGACCGTGTTCGCCATGCGGCTGTCGAACGAGATCGACCAGAAGATCATTCTCTCCGCCGTGCCGAACGCCTCGACCTCGACTACAAGCTTTCTCTCCTCCATCGGCAATGGCGAAGCAATCGCCTTCGGTGAGGCCGTGAATGTGCCGATGCGCATGCGCTTCGACCGTGTCACCACGGCCAAGCTGCCGAAGGCGAGCGGCACGTCCAGTCATATGAACCATGAAACCCCTGACACGGTCGACCTGAACAGTATCGTCACCCGCATGCGCGCCACGGCCAAACCCGTTATCACCGGCTTCCAGCAAAGCGTGGAAGCGGCTTTTTCCGACCAGCCGGAACCGTCCGTATTCCAGACGGCAGACGACATCGATCGCTGGAAGCGAGAATTGGGAACGCCCGCAACGGAGGGATATGAACCCTACCGCCCGGATATGCTGCCCGGACGCACACCGCCTGTGCCATCCAATGCGGCGTCAATGGACCCCACCGCCGGCGCCGTCAACGATCTGCGCAAGGCGGGTTTCCAGATGCAGGCGCAGAATGGCCCGCCGCCCGGTGAGACGCGCCCCTCGTTGCGCGAAAGCCTGTTGAAAAAACCGCTCGGCAGCCTCTACCGCAAGGATTAGGCCCCTTTCACGGCTGGATGCGCGTCCAGTCATCCCCCATCTGGTTGCGGAACCAGGTCATCTGCCGTTTGGCATATTGGCGGGTCGCAGCCGCCGATTTTTCTATCACCTCCGCCGCACCCATGCGCCCAGTCAGCATATCGGCGATCTGAGCAACGCCAATCGCCTTCATCGCCGTTGCATCGGGCGCTAGATTGAGCGCAAGAAGCGCCTGGACCTCCTCCACCGCACCACTGTCCATCATCGCCTCAAAACGGCGGTTGATACGGTCATGCAGCACCGGTCTCTCCGGCAGGACGATGAATTTCTGCGCCCGCTCGGGATCGACGATCATCGGGCCGCTGGCACGCTGGAAATCGCGGATCGATTTCCCCGTCGCTTCGAGCACCTCCAGTGCCCGGACGATACGCTGTCCGTCTCCCGGCTGCAGCATCTGCGCCATGGGCGGATCGCGGCTCACCAATTCGGCGTGTAGCTTTGCCGCTCCCTCTTCGATCAACCGGGCGCGCAGCCCCTCGCGAATGCCATCGGGAATCGCGGGCATGTCGGAGAGGCCACCAGTCAGCGCCTTGAAATAAAGCCCCGTACCACCGACGATAACAGGAAAACGCCCCTCACCGCGCAGATCCGAAAGCAGGCCGGAAATATCCCGCAGCCATTCACCGGTTGAATAGGCGCTGTTAGCAGGCACATGGCCGTAGAGATGATGCGGCACGCCCTCCATTTCCTCATCGGAAGGCCGGGCGGTTAGCACCCGCAAGGTGTCGTAAACCTGCATGCTGTCGGCATTGATGACGACGCCGTTCCGCTCCCGCGCCAGACGAAGCGCAAGCGCGGACTTGCCGCTTGCCGTCGGGCCGGTTATCAGGATCGCATCAAAATTCTGATCAAGGTTTTTCATCATGGCTCTGGTTGCCACGCTTATCGCCAATCCGTCAAATCCTGTTCTGACCCCGGCCCTCGGCGAAGCCGCAGCAAAGGCGGTCAATGCATCGGGCCTTTATTGGCTGGCCGATGGCATCGCCTGCGATATCGCCCTGCCCCTGGGCACCGCAGCCGAACAGGCGCGCAGCGCGATTGCAGCCGCGCTTATCGGAAAACCCATCGATATCGTCATCCAGGAGCAGGACCAGCGGCGCAAGAAGCTGCTGATCGCCGACATGGATTCGACCATGATCGGTCAGGAGTGCATCGACGAGCTGGCCGCCGAAGTCGGGCTGAAGGACAAGGTCTCTGCCATTACCGCCCGTGCGATGAATGGCGAGATCGCTTTTGAACCGGCTCTGCGTGAGCGCGTGGCGCTGCTGAAGGGCCTGCCGGTCTCTGTCATCGATGACGTCATCGAAAAGCGCATCACGCTGACCCCAGGCGGCAAGGAGCTGATCGCCACCATGAAGGCGAAGGGTTATTACACCGCCCTCGTTTCCGGCGGCTTCACCGTCTTCACCAACCGCGTCGCTGCGATGCTCGGTTTTGATGAGAACCGCGCCAATTTGCTCGGCGAAGCCGATGGCGAACTTGACGGCACCGTTGCCGAACCCATTCTCGGTAAACAGGCCAAGGTCGACGCGCTGAACGATATTGCCGCAAAGCTCGGCATTTCGTCTGAAGAGGCGATGGCAGTCGGCGATGGCGCCAATGATCTCGGCATGCTGCATGTGGCCGGTGCAGGCGTTGCCCTGCACGCCAAGCCCGCCGTGGCCGCCGAAGCGCAGATGCGCATCGACCATGGCGACCTGACCGCGCTTCTCTACATCCAGGGCTATCGCAAGACGGATTTTGTCATTCCATGATCATTCGTGAGACAGAAAGACTCATTCTGCGCGAATGGAAGGAGAGCGACCGCGACCTGTTCCGCGAAATCAACGCGGATGAGAAGGTCATGGAATTTTTCCCCTTCCGCCGCAGCCATGCGGAAGCGGACGCGGTGCTGGAAACCATCAATGGCATGATCCGCGGCAGCGGCTATGGCTTTTATGCCATGGAGCTGCGAGAAACCGGTGAAGTGATGGGGTTCTGCGGCATATCGCCTGTCATGAACCTCGATCCGCCCTTCCCGATCGGCACCATGGAAATCGGCTGGCGGCTCGCCACTCGCTTCTGGGGGCACGGTTATGTCACCGAAGCTGCGCAATCGCTGCTCGTCATGGCTTTCGATGAAAAGGAGACGCCGGAAATCGTCTCCTTTGCCGTCCACGACAACCATCGTTCGACGGCGGTCATGGAACGCATCGGCTTGAGGCGTGATCCTTCCCGCGATTTCGACCACCCGCGCGTGCCGGAAGAGACGCACCCGCATCTGCGGCCCCACGTCACCTATGCGCTGACGCTGGAGGAATGGCGGGCGCGATAAAACGCCTGCCCGTCAGTTCCGAAAGTCATTTCACCGCGGCATTGCCGCCATCGGCAAACAATGCGGCCCCGGCGACGAAGCTTGCCATTGGGCTTGCGAGGAAAAGAGCGGCCTGCGCAATTTCCTCGGGCTGGGCAATGCGCTTCATCGCATGCAGGCCGGCGGCCCATTCCTTCTGCGCCGGGTCTCCTGCGGCCGGTGTATCGACCCCGCCGGGGAGCAGGGCATTGGCGCGAATGCCATTGATCGCATAATCGGCGGTAATGCCCTTCACCAGCCCCATTAACGCTGCCTTCGCAGTTCCATAAGCCGACATGCCAGGAATGCCGGCGCTGGTGCCGACGAAGCTCGACGTAAAGACGATGGAACCGCCGCCCCGCTTCAGCATCGGCGGAATCTGGTAACGCGCCCCCAGAAAGGCGGAGGTGAGATTGACGTTGAGGACATGATCCCACTCCTCGGGCGAAATCTCCGCCAGCGGCTTCATAGCCCCCACCGCCCCGGCATTATTGATGGCGATATCGAGGCCACCGAAAACGCCCACGGCCGCATCCGCCAACCGGGAATGGGTTTCCGCAACACCGGCGTCGCCCGCAACCGCATGGACACGGCCGCCGGCATCACGAATGTCGGCTGCAACCTCCTGCAGCGCCTTTTCACCGCGCGCATTGATGACGACTGCCGCGCCTTGCGTGACAAACAGCATCGCCGTCGCCCGGCCGATGCCGGATGACGCGCCGGTGATGATAGCAACCTTGTTTTCGAGTAATTTCATATCCTTGGCCTCCGTTTGATGGAGACCAAGGGATAGGGACCCGACAGTGCCGCAACCACCCGATTCCTGACGGATCGGGCGAAAAGCGTTTATTCCAGCGGCAACGCCACCACGCGCAGATTGCCCTGAGCATCCGCCACCATCATATGCGCGTTCTTGCGGCCTTCGGACTTCAGGCCGTTCACACGTACCAGCACGTCGCCAGGAACTTCCATGAAATCCTGCCCGACCTCGACGATGACGTCGCCGGCCTTCATGCCCTTCTGTTCGGCGGGAGAACCGGGATCGACGCTTGCGACAAGCACGCCTTCCACGCTTTCGGCAATGCCCTTTTCCGTGCGCAGCTCATTGCTCAGCACCACGAGATTCATGCCGAGCACGGTCTGCGGTGCTTCGCGCACTTCAGGTGTCTGGTCCTGCGCCTGATCGTCGCCACCGTCTTTATCGTCGGGGGCGACCATGCTGCCATCACCGTCTTCACCCTGCGGGTCGTCGGTCGAGGCCTTCTCGTCGGTCGTATCCTGCAATTGCCCGAGCTTGACCTTGACGGTCTCTTCCTTGCCGTCGCGATAAACGACAACATCGACTTCCTTGCCGACAGGGCTTTCCGCCACGATACGCAAGAGGTCGCGCATTTCATTGATATCCTTGCCGTCGAACTTCAGCACGACATCACCCGCCTGGATCGGGCCGTTCTCCACCGGGCCGCCCTTGGCCACGCCTGATATCAGCGCGCCCTTGGCGCTGTCCATGCCGAGGCTCGCAGCCACATCATCAGTAACAGGCTGAACGCGAACGCCGAGCCAGCCGCGGCGGGTCTCGCCGAATTCGATGAGCTGCTGCACGATATTCTGGGCAAGCTCCGTCGGTACGGCGAAACCAATACCGATCGAACCGCCGCTCGGCGAAATGATCGCCGTATTGATGCCGATCACCTCACCCTTCATGTTGAAGAGCGGGCCACCGGAGTTACCCTTGTTGATGGCCGCATCCGTCTGGATGAAATTGTCATAGGGGCCGGCATTGATATTGCGGCCGCGCGCGGAAATGACGCCCACGGTCAGCGATCCGCCAAGCCCGAACGGATTGCCGACAGCCATCACCCAGTCGCCGATGCGCATGCTGCGCGAATCGCCGAACTTCACGGCCTTCAGCGGTGTTTTCGGCTCCACCTTCAGGACCGAAAGGTCGGTCTTGGTATCGGTACCGACCAGCGTCGCCTTGAGCTTCGAGCCATTCGGGAAAATCACCTCGATGGCATCAGCACCCTCGATGACGTGGTTGTTGGTCACGACATAGCCAGCCGGATCGATCACGAAACCCGACCCCAGCGAATTGACCTTTTCGCCGCCTTCCGGCTTCTGGCTGTCGAAATAATCCTTGAAGAACTCCTGGAAGGGCGAACCTTCCGGCAGCTTCGGCGGAACTGGACCCTTGCCCTCGGTCTTGACGTTCTGGGACGTGGAAATATTCACCACCGCATCGAGCAGCGGCTCGGCAAGATCAGCCACCGATTCCGGCCCATGGCTCTGCGCTCTTGCCGCAACCGGCGCCGAAAGGCTGCCCGCCACAAGCGCGATGCCCGCGACTGCGGCAATGCTGCTGCGAAAAGGCGAAAGAAGGGTCACGGCCATAAGCGTCCTCGCGTTTCAAATCGTCATGCCCTGCTTATATCGTCAAAGCATAAGGCGGAATGATGAAGTGTAAAAATACCTTTTCGTGAACAGGCGGGGATGTCTTGCCCGTAGCCACAGCATTGGCACGAAAACGGAGTAAAAAGAAAGGGCCGGTAAAAACCGGCCCCTCCAAAATCATTCGATCCGCTATCAGTTCGCCGGCGCTGGCGCAGGTGCGGCGGGAGCCGCAGGTGGCGCGCCGTTGATATTGTTGAAATAACGGAAGAAGGTCGAATCCGGGGACAGGACCAGCGTCGTGCCGTTACCGTTCAACGCATTGGCGTAAGCAGACATGGAGCGATAGAACTCGAAGAAATCAGGATCGCGCTGGAAAGCCACACCGAAGACCTTGTTGCGTTCGGCATCGCCTTCACCGCGCAGCACTTCGGACTGCCGTTGAGCCGTGGACTCGAGTTCCACGACCTCACGGTCGGCAACGGCCCGGCGACGCTGCGCCGCCTCATTACCGCGTGCGCGGATAAGTTCGGCTTCGGCAAGACGTTCCGACTTCATGCGCTCGAAGGTCTGCTGCGACACTTCCTGCGTCAGATCGGTACGACGGATGCGGACATCCACGATGCTGATACCGAGCGATTCCGCATCGGGACGCAGATCGTCACGCACTTCCTGCATCATCGATGCACGTGCATCCGAAAGTGCGGATTCAAAGCCGCGCAGACCGTAGACCCGACGCAACGATGCGTCGAGACGGGTACGCAGGCGCGATTCTGCCGACATCTGGTCACCCGAGACCGTCTGCCGGAAGCGGCGCGCATCCGTGATGCGATAGACCACGAAGGCATCGACCTCATAGAACTTGCCGCCGGAGACCTGAACACGGATATTGTCGTGATCGAAGCGCAGCGCGCGGTTCTCGACATATTGCACGCGGTCGGCATCCATGAAGGCGAAGGGCAGCTTGAAATAGAGGCCCGGCGCCGTTTTCACATCCTGGATCTGACCGAAGCGGACGACGATGGCCTGCTGGCGCTCGTTGACGACAAAGATCGACGAGTAACCGAGGAAAAGCAGGACGGCGAGACCGACAAGAACGGCCGTAAGACGGTTACCCATATCAGTTGCCTCCCTGCTGTGCTGCGCCCGGATTGTTGCGCATGATCTCGTTCAGAGGCAGATAAGGCACCACGCCCTGTTTCTCGTCGATGATGATCTTGTTGGAACCCTTCAGGACCTGCTCCATCGTTTCCAGGAACATGCGCTGACGGGTTACCTCAGGCGCCGTACGATACTGGTCATAGATGGAAATGAAGCGTTGCGCCTCACCTTCCGCCTCGTTGACGACACGCGACTTGTAGGCGTTCGCCTCTTCGACGATCTGCGCGGCCTGACCGCGTGCGGCACCGAGCTTCTGGTTGGCGTATTGATTGGCTTCCTGAACGAAGCGGTCTTCGTCCTGTTCGGCACGCTGCACTTCGTCGAAGGCATCGGCCACTTCGCGCGGCGGAGCCGCATCTTCGATCGCCACTGCGTTGATGGAGATGCCGGCACCATAACCGTCCATGGTGGACTGGATGATGCTGCGCACATCCGCCGCAATCGCCTGTCGGTTATCGCGGAAGATATCCTGCGCCGGACGACGGCCAACGACTTCGCGCATGGCGCTTTCGGAAACCTGCTGCAGCGTTTCCGCCGGGGCGTCGACGTTGAAGAGATAGGACTTCGGATCGGAGACCGTATAGAGCACCGAGAACTGAACGTTGACGATGTTCTGGTCGCCGGTCAGCATCACGCCGCTCGACGAAGACGACGAGGCGCGCGAGCCGATATTCTGCTGCTGCTCGGTCACCTTGACGATTTCCACCGTCTCGATCGGCCACAGATGGAAATGCAGGCCAGGCATCGAGATTTCGTCCTTCGGACGGCCGAAACGCAGCTCGACGCCGCGCTCGTCCGGCTGGACGGTGTAGATGGACTGGATGCCGAGGAAAACCAGAACGACGAGAACCACGATGGCGACCACGCCGCCATTGAAGCCGCCGGGCAGCACATTCTTGAAACGGTCCTGGCTGCGCCGGATGATCTCTTCCAGATCGGGTGGGCCGCCATTGCCGCCGCCACCGCCGCGAGGCCGGTTAGGCCCCTGCCCCCATGGGCCGCCACCGCCGCCCTGGTTGTTTCCTCCACCGCCGCCGCCCCAAGGGCCGCCGCCGCCATTCTGATTGCTCCAGGGCATCAATACCTCTTTATAAAAGCCTCTCCCGGTTCCGTTCGTAAGCGATTGCTCGCGTGCGGCGGGAATATCGACCCGTTATAGGAAGGAGAAGCGTCCGTTTCAACGCAGAGGTGGTAACTAAATACCCAATCGAGGTAAATAGTTCACTTTGCCGCGGCTCGTCGCACATAAGTGGTAAACAGAACCGGATAATTGTCCTTTTCCCCTGCGGGCGCGGGCTTTTCTTCAGTTTTCCCAAAAACGGCGGGATCAATTTCCGGGAAAAAAGTGTCGCCGTCGAGTTTTACCGCCACATGGGTGACGGAAAGTTGATCGGCAAAGGGCATGGCCTGACGGTAAATCTCGCCACCGCCGGCGACAAAAACCTCGTCCACGCCCAGTTCCACAGCCTTCGTTTTTGCAAGCTTCACGGCTTCGTCCAGCGACGAAACGACGTCGACGCCTTCAGGCCGGTAATCGGCATTGCGGCTGACGATGATGTGCGGACGGCCCGGGAGGGGACGTTCGCCGACAGACAGAAACGTCTTGCGGCCCATGATGAGTGGCTTGCCCATCGTCATCGCCTTGAAGCGCTTCAGATCGGTCGACAGCTTCCATGGCATGTCGAGATCGCGGCCGATGACGCCGTTCTCGGAGACCGCAACGATGATGGTGACGCGCGGCTCACTCATACCGCGATCGGTGCCTTGATGCTTGAATCGGCCTCGTAATTCTCCAGCGTAAAGTCCTCGAACTTAAAGCCGAAAAGGTCTTTCACGTCAGGATTGAGGCGCATGGTCGGCAAGGCCTTCGGCGTACGCGTCATCTGCAGCTGCGCCTGTTCGAAATGGTTGGCATAGATGTGCGCATCACCAAGCGTATGAACGAAATCGCCGGGCTTGAGGCCCACGACCTGCGCCACCATCAGCGTCAGCAGCGCATAGGACGCGATATTGAAGGGCACGCCGAGGAAAATATCGGCCGAGCGCTGGTAAAGCTGGCAGGAGAGCTTTCCATCAGACACATAGAACTGGAACAGGCAATGGCAGGGCGGCAGCGCCATCTCATCCACCAACGCCGGGTTCCAGGCCGAAACGATATGGCGGCGGGAATTGGGATTGGTTTTAAGCGCCTCGATCAGAAGCGCGATCTGGTCGATATGGCGGCCATCAGGCGCTGGCCAGGACCGCCATTGCGCGCCATAGACCGGACCGAGATCGCCGTTCTCATCGGCCCATTCATCCCAGATGGAAACACCATTTTCCTTGAGATAGGCAATATTGGTATCGCCGTTCAGGAACCACAGCAGCTCATGGATGATGGAGCGCAGATGCAGTTTCTTGGTGGTGAGAACCGGAAAACCTTCGGAAAGGTCGAAACGCATCTGGTAACCGAATTCCGAACGCGTGCCGGTGCCGGTGCGGTCTCCGCGGTCGGAGCCGGTTTCCATCACATGCCGGAGAAGATCGAGATATTGTTTCATGCGTTCTGCCGCCGATTCCCTGATATCAAGGGAATATAATAGCACAGGGCGGCAGAACCAATCACCTAATGCGGGTTTATCCCCGGCTCAGATCAAAGCGACTGAAGCTTGCCCAGTTCCTTGGCCACCAGATAATAGAAGGTCACGCGAGACTTGGAGCGATCCGCAGCCATGGCTTTTGCGACAGTGGCGATTGCCTTGTCGGCGCTGTCATCGGTGACCCCGAGCTTCTTGCCGCACCAGCTAGCCTTCACGCGCGCAAGCTCTTCCGGATCGGAAGCGGACACCAGAGACGAATCCCGGTTGCGCAGGGCAATGCCGAGATGTTTGACGATCTTGCCGACCACGGCTTCGTCGGCTGCTGCGTCGTATTTCTTCACATCTGCGAGATAGTCGGTCATATCAACTCCTTCGTGTGTCCCCGGCGCAACGTTACTTCTGGTGACCGGTTGCAGGAGAATGGGACAGCAATCTCCCGTCGTCAAGAATAGTCTAAATTACGGACCACAATGACGAAACCTTTTCATGGAATTGTCATCACCCCCCTTTTCTAAGGCCGGCGAAACGCCTATATGAGCCTTGCCGGGGCAACCCGGCTATGGCGATAAACGGTCGGTGTAATAAACCTATTGGACCCGGGGGCGGTACCCGGCGCCTCCACCAAAAACCGGCGGGATCTCAAGATGAGGCCGGCTTTTGATGGGGGCGAAATAGGATCGACAAGGGCGTAAAGATCGAACTTTTGCTCGGCATGATACCGCCGTTATCGGGTCACAAGTGTAGTTGCAAATGACAACAACGCTAAGGAATACGCTCTCGCTGCCTAATGGCGGTGCGGGAATTCCGCTCTAAGTCCTTATGGTTAGCCCCGTAAGGCGGGGTTCGGAGGTACCTGGCAACAGAAACCTCCACCTTCTCCATTTTGCCTGAATTGATTATATGATAGCTGACTTGCAAACGGCGTCGGCTTTTCCGTTGCTGCCGTTCGGGACATTGCGTATACTTGGGCAAAGCGCAGCCGTCAGGATCGGGAATGATCCCGGCTCAAGGATTGCGCGAAGATTCAAAGTGTTACAGCGTCCCGGGCGCGCAAGCCGCGCCACGCATGAAAAGACGTTCGAATAAGGGAAAGACAGGACCGCATGGGGCAGGATCATATCCGTTACGACATTCTCGCACAGGATGCCCTTCGCGGCGTTATTCGTAAGGTTTTGGGTGAAGTGGCCGCTACCGGCCGCCTGCCCGGCGACCATCACTTCTTCATCACATTCCTGACCGGCGCGCCGGGAGTGCGGATTTCCCAGCACCTCAAGTCGAAATACGCCGAACAGATGACCATCGTCATCCAGCACCAGTTCTGGGATATGAAGGTGACGGAAACCGGATTCGAAATCGGCCTCTCCTTCTCCGATACGCCGGAAAAGCTTGTTATTCCCTACAATGCCATCAGAGGCTTCTACGATCCTTCCGTCAATTTCGAGCTTGAGTTCGATGTGCCTCTGGCCGAAGAGGAAGAAATGGAAGAAGCGGAAATCACCGCTTACCCCGTTTCCCACGAGGCGAAGCCCGCTTCCGAAACACCCAAATCGGGTGAGGAAAAGAAGGAAGGCTCCGTCGTTTCGCTGGATGCTTTCCGCAAGAAGCAATAACGGCTTCTGGCCCGGGCTTCGTGAAACCCAGCCTCGTGAAACTCAAGGAGACATATCCCCATGGCGGCCGATATCGTCAATCTGCGTCAGTTTCGCAAACAGAAGGCGCGTAGCGAAAAAGAAAAACAGGCGGAGCAGAACCGCCTGTCTCACGGCCGCACCAAGACGGAAAAGAACCTCACCTCGGCCCTGAACGACAAAGCCGAAAAGGCGCTGGATCAGGGGCGGCTCGAAAAAGGCGATGACGGGGCCGGTAAAGACTGACGGACCAACTCACCGCAGCGGATTTCGGGATTCGAAAAAAGAATCGCAAAACAGGGACTTGCCGGGGAGACATGATCGAGATTTCCAACCGGACCCGCCGGAGACCGATCTGATGATCCGCAAACACTCCGCGACCTTGCACGGCCACCGCACCAGCATCTCGCTTGAGGATGCCTTCTGGGACGAGCTGAAAATCATCGCCGAAAGACGCAAGATCAGTTTCGCCGCCCTGCTTGCCGAAATAGACGATAGCCGCCCGGCCGACAGCAATCTGTCGTCATCGCTGCGGGTTTACGTACTGAACTGGCTGAAGACCCGCTGATTCAGGCAGGCGCGGCCGTCATGTGACATCGATCGCAGACCGCGATACGGTGCGCCCTCATCCGACTACAAAAATTCCCGCCGAAAACTCATAACGCCGTGAAAGCATTCATTAAACATTGGCGGCCTAGTCTGCGCTGCAAGGCATTCCCGTATTGCGTAGCCTTGCCTCCCACTATTGTTCCCAGACCGCCTAGTCCCCGCCTCCATCATGAGGCGACACATGGATTCTGCCGTCTCCGGAAACGACGATTGCCATCAATCCGTAGGCAAAGCCACTGCTATCAGGCTTAAATTTTGAGTGACGCCTGAAGCCCGTTGGGAAGGGTAAACACCCCCTCGGCGTCATCCTCGGCCCTGTGCCGAGGATCTAATCACGTCGAATAAAATCAATCGGTTGCAGATAATAGCGACAAGATCGAGGATGACGTTGGAGCGTTTGGCGCGATCTTCGACGAAACTGAAGAACGACCGGCTTTCCTGTCCCTGAGCTTACGGCGTGGCGGGCGCATTTTCCGGCGCCAGCTGCCGGATGGCGTCTTCCGTCGGCGGCACCACCAGAGCCGGTGCAGACTGCCGCTCGGGCGCCGGCTGTTGTTGCTGTTGTTGCTGCAACCGCTCCTGCTGTTCCTTTTCCTGGCGCAGGCGTTCTTCGGCCGCGGCTTTCAAACGTGCCTCTTCTTCGGCCTTGGCCTTGGCTTCCGCCTCAGCGCGTTCCTTCTCTGCCTGCCGTTCTGCCGCCTGGGAGCGGTAGAGCGCCACTTCGCGGCGCAGGCGCTGCTTCTCGAGAACGCTGGCCTGCATGGCTTCCACCCGGCGCCGCTCCTTTTCGAAAGCCCGAAGGGACAGGTAATTGCTGAGCGCGGAGACATCGGTCGTCAAGGCAGGCGCGGCAAGCGGGCCGTTATAGTTGAGACGCACGGACGGTTCAGCACCGGCGACCGTTTCGGTGCCGGGATTGAACACGAGATCGAGGTCACCATTCACGGTCGAAGCGGCAATGTCGACGGTCGCATCGGCGGTCAGCGTCACCGGATCGATGCCGGCACGCAAATTCTTGAAATGAAGCGCGCCGCCATTCAGCGAAAATGGCAGGGCAACATCACCGAGCGCGATTTCACCCTGCCACAGGCTCTGATCCACCAGCGGCCGCACCTTTGGCGCATCGATCGGCTGCTGCAAACCATCGGCCGCCTGCAGGATCGGTGGCAGGGCACCGGGACTAAGTCCCTTCAGCACAAGCCCGCTCGCCCGGATTTCACCCGAACCACCGGCCGATTTCAGCATTTCGCCGACACTTTTGCCGGTCGATTCGGCCGTGAGATCAATCGCGACCCGGCCTGTCGCCACAGGCCCGTTGGCATTGGCCCATAGGATCGGTTCCGGATTGGCGTCGGTCACAGCGATCTTGCTGCGGAAAATGCCCGCACCCTCGCCCGTGGACATGGCAAGCCTTCCGGCGAGCTTGCCGCCCATGAAGGTGCCGGCAACGTCGTCAAGCGAGAGACTGCCCGCATCATGCGTGAGCTTGGCCGAAACGCCCGTGACCGTGCCGAAGGGGCCAGCCTCGAAGCTTTCCGCTTTCAGGGCAAGCGACGCCTTGAGCTGCGGGAATGCAGGCATGGCAAGAGGCTTTGCATTCAGCGCGCCGGTCTCCGGGTCGATCACCGGCCCGTAGATCACGTCTCCCAGCCAGGCGAGATCGGCCGTTCTGACCGAAAGATCGCCCGTGACGGGATGAGGCGCGGCACGCTGGACCGTGACATTACCCGAGAAGGGATTGCCACCCGCCTGCCCGCCGATCGAGGAAAAGGCGATCTTCTGCCCATCCACTGCTACCTTGGCATTGGCCTTCACCGCCATGCCACCACCGAGCTGCGGCAGGCCGACAGCGTTCATGATCAGATAGGGTTCGATGTCGGCGCTTTCGAGCGCCACATCCGCGCTGCCCTCACCGAAGTTGGCGGCCGCAACCGCAAAGGAACCATTCATCGAAAAATGCGTGCGTTCCGTCGAAAAACGCAGCTCGGTCTGGGCGGGTGAGCCGAGCGTGCCATTGAGCTTGACGGAAAGGAGCCCCTCCCCATCCGCATCGAAGGGCAACGGATCGAGCCCCGCCTGCCCGAACAGGATCGCCGTTGACTGGTTCTTCAGCACCGCTTCCAGCGACATCGCCGTATCGTCCGTGATCGACAGGAAATCCGGCATCTTGGCGACAGCCGACAGACGGCTGCCATTAACGGTTCCGGAAACGGCGACATTGGCGCCGCCATTGTCACTGTTGACGGAGACGTCCATGGCAAGATCGGAATTGGCATACCACGGCGCGCTCGCCGCCAGTCGACTGAGGAAGGGATGATTGGGCAACTTCTGCTGCAGCATGGTGAAGAACGGCTGCATATCGGCTGCATGCAGGTTCACCGTGCCTTTGCCGGCATATTTCAGCAACGACCCCTGCAACTGTCCCTTTGCCTTCACCTCCGCGCCGGCAATGTCGCCGGCCGTCATGTTCTCAAGCGAGAGAACCCCGCCCGCCATGGTGAAGGCGGTCTCGACATGATTGGCCGTCACCCCGGCCATGTTGAACCGGTCGGCCTTGAATTTTGCGGTGATGCGATGGTCGAGAACCGAGCTTCCGACCTGATCGCCGAGCGCGAGACTACCAAGCGCGCGCAGGGCATCGAGATCGATTTCATTGCCGGCAAGATCAATGGAAAGATTGGACGTCTTGCCGTCGGAGCGCCGCTCCAGCTCACCTTTCAGTGAAGCATCGCCAATCGCCAGTTCCAGATTGTTGAAACGCTGGTTGAGCGTCGTCAGCGAGACATCGGCGGAAAAACCGGCGGCATTGAGCTGCCGGATCGCCGGATCGACCGAGCCCGAAAGCCAGTTCGCCAGCCCAGAGGGCTGGTTGGAGGCGAGCAGCAGATTGCCGTTAAAGGCGGGGCCGGCGAGCAGCGTCAGCGATCCCTTGGCTTCGAGCTGCGTCCGGCCCGGCAGCGTCGCCACGGCATTCACCACCTGCCAGCCGCTGCCATCCGGGCGCACATCCAGCCTGATGTCGCGGATCGTCGTATCGTCGGAAACGAGCGCGGGAAGGCTGATGCTCGCCTTGCCCGGCACCGGCGGCACCGGAATGCGGGCCACCATGGCGGCAAAGGCTTCGATGCGCTGGCGCACCGAGACGGTTGGCTGGCGCGAAGTCTTGCCCGTCTGCACCACGGGGGGCGCAAAGCGGGCGACATCGATCTGCTGGCCATCTGCGGTGAGCAGGAATTCCGGCTTGGCGCCGGTATCCAGCGTCGCTTCACCGGTCACCACATAGGGATTTTCGCTGCCGCCAAGCTCCATGCGATAGCTCGGGATACGCACGCTTTCATTGGTCAGTTCGAAACTGCCGCGCGTGCGCGGCGAGGAAAAGAGGGATTGCCCCGCCGGCTGCTTCTGCTTTTCATCTTCCCGGAAGCTGAAGGAGAAGGAGCCGCTATAGGCGGGTTTCCCAGCCGTCGCCGCAATCGCGCCATCGAGATCAACTTCGACAGGATGTTCATCGGGCACGAGACGGAGCCTCAGCCCCATACGGCCGTTGGCGTAGTCCGGCTCGCTGCTCGAAAGCGAGAAGGAGCCAGGATGACCATCGACGGCGGCACGCCCTTCGGCTTTCCAGGGTCCGGCCAGCGAATTGGCGGACATGTCGGCATTGAGGCCGGTCACGACACGGTTGCGCCCTGACTGCTCATCGATGAATTCGATCTGCCCGCCTTCGATCTGCACGCTTTCCAGAACCACGGTGCGGGCGGGAATTTCCGCCCGGCTGCCGCGCATCCAGTCCAGCGTGCCGTCCTTCAAAAGCCGAATTTTCGCCTTGGGTTCCTCAATGCGCATGTCGAAGATGCGCGCTTCGCCCGAAAGGAAGGGCGCCAACTCGGCATCCATGGAAAACCGCGCGACCTGGATGAGCGGTGATCCGTCCGCATCGGTTCCAGCGCGCACATCATGCAGCGTCACCGAGGGGAAAGGCAGCAGCCGGGCTTCGACGCGGCCGTGCACCACCACCTTCTTGCCGAGAATGCGGCTTGCCTGGTCTTCGAAATCGCGGCGGAAATCCGTCCAGTCGACGAAATAGGGAATGAGCAGCGCTGAAAACAGCACCAAGGCCAGCAGTCCGCCCAGAAAAACCAGAATACGCCCGAGCACTGACCTGCATCTCCCTTCGCGAACGCTGCAAACCTATTCTTTTCTGCCTTAACGGCAAGCAGCCTTTTGTACCAATCAAATATGAGAACGATCAGACAAGCCGAAACAATTTGCCCGGATTGAAGATGTTGTCGGGGTCGAGCGACGTTTTGATGGCGCGCATGAGATCCAGTGCATTTCCTGCCTCTTCGGCAAGAAAACTCATCTTGCCCTGGCCAATGCCATGTTCGCCGGTGCATGTGCCGTCCATGGCAATGGCGCGGCGGTTGAGACGGGCAACAAAGGCCTCTGTTTTCGCAACGCTTTCGGCGTCCTTGCCATCAAACAGAATAAGCACATGGAAGTTCCCATCACCCGCATGGCCGACGATCGGCGCCAGAAAGCCGTTCTCGGCAATATCCCGCTGCGTTTCCACGACGCAATCGGCCAGCCGCGAAATCGGCACGCAGACATCGGTGGAAAGCCCGTCGAGATCAGGTGCCAGCGCCCGCGACGCCCAATAGGCGTCGTGGCGTGCTTTCCACAGCTTGTTGCGCTCCGCCGCATCGCCCGTCCAGCGGAAATCGACGCTGCCGCATTCGGCTGCAATCTCGGCGAACTGCTGCGATTGCAGCGCCGCCGTCTCTTCCGTGCCATGGAACTCCACGAAGAGTGTCGGCTTTTCCGCATAGTTCAGACCGGAATAGGCATTGCAGGCGCGCACCTGCACCTCGTCAAGCAATTCGATGCGGGCGACCGGAACGCCCATCTGGATCGTCATGATGACGGCATCGCAGGCCGCCTTGATACTGTCGAAGGTGCAGACACCGCCGGTGATCTTTTCGGGAATGCCCTGTAGCCGCAGCGTGACCGAGGTGATGACGCCGAGCGTGCCTTCGGCCCCCACAAAAAGCCGCGTCAGGTCGTAACCGGCGGAGGACTTGCGGGCGCGGCGGGCGGTGCGGATTTCCTCGCCATTGGCGACGACGGCGGTGACGGCCAGAACATTGTCCTTCATCGTGCCGTAACGCACGGCGTTGGTGCCGGAAGCGCGCGTCGAGGCCATGCCGCCAATCGAAGCATTGGCGCCGGGATCGATCGGAAAGAACAGGCCGGTATCGCGCAGATAGACATTCAGGTCCTCACGCGTGACGCCCGGCTCCACCGTCACGTCAAGATCCTCTGCATTCACCTCAATGATGCGATTCATCCGGCTGAAATCGATGCAGATTCCACCATTGGGCGCGTTGACCTGCCCTTCGAGCGAAGACCCTGTGCCGAAGGGAATGACCGGCACCTTATATTGCGCGCAGGCCTTTACCACGGCCTTCACATCATCGGCGTTTTCGGCAAAAACGACGCCATCGGGCGCCTGCAGGGTCAGATAGGTGGTGGTGTGTCCGTGCTGTTCACGAAACGCCTGGCCCGTCTGGAGCTTATCGCCCAGCTGCTGCTTCAGCACCGCGAGCGCAGACGCGATACCCTCTTCGTTCCGCTTGCCCGCCACCACATCCTTCAGCGCCATCGTCAATCTCCACCGCAACATCTGCCCGTAACGGATTCGATCCGTTACGAAATTTCGTCAGGTGGTATGGGATAAGGTTAACACTTTGTCCAGCATCGCGATTGCACCGGATGCGGTTTGGCGCCAACCCTATTCCGCTGCGAGCAACGGCTTGTCTTCCTCCAGCGCCTTGCGGCGGGCGGCAAGTTCGAGTTCGCGGTGAAGGCGAATTTCCTCATCCGCCTGCGGTTTGGCGAAGCGGGCAATCAGCAGGTAAGACACCGGGGTGATGTAAAGCGTCACCAGCGTCGCAAAACCGAGACCGCCGACAATGACCCAGCCGAGTGCGATGCGCGCTTCCGCACCAGCCCCTTGCGCCAGCACCAGCGGCACGCCGCCGAGAATGGTGGCGATCATCGTCATCATGACGGGGCGCAGGCGCATACTGGTGGCCTCTTCAATCGCCTCCCGCACGGTCGCGCCCTGATCGCGCAGATGATTGGCGAACTCAACAATGAGAATGCCGTTTTTGGCCATGACGCCGACAAGCAGCACAAGCCCGATCTGGCTGTAGACGTTGAGGCTCGAGCCCGTGACGAGCAGCGCGATGACGGCGCAGGCGAGGCCGAGCGGCACCGTCGACATGATGATGACCGAACTCAACACGCTTTCAAACTGCGCGGCCAGCACAAGGAAGATGATGGCGATGGCGAAACCGAAGGTCAGCAACATGCCGCTCGAATTTTCCTCCAGCGTCGCCGCCTCACCCAGCGGCAGCAGACGCGCGCCTGATGGCATCACGGATTGCGCCAGCTCGTTCACCTTCTCCATGGCCTGACCGAGCGACACACCGTCTTTGAGGTTGGCGGTGAAGCCGACGGAAGGAAGCTGTTGCTCGCGGTTCAACTGCGGCGCAACCGCATTTTCCTTGAGCGTGGCGATGACCGACATCGGCACGATCTTGCCATCACCCGTTTTCAGGAAGACATTTTCCAGATCGGTCGGATCGTTTATCGGCCGGGTGGAAGACAGGAGCCTGACCGGGATCGCATCGCCATCCACGAAGACATCGACGATCGAGCGACCTTCCAGCAGCGACTGCATCGAACGCGAGAGGCCGGTGATGTCGATACCCAGATCGGAGGCACGCTCGCGATCGATGGAGACGGAAAGTTGGGCCTGATTGGGCTCGTTGTCCAAACGCGGCGTATCGAACAGGCCGCTTTCCTCCATGGAAAGCAGCAATTTCTGCGTCGCCTCTGTCAGCGCCGGATAGTTGCTGCCGACCATCGCCATCTGCAGGCCGTTGCCGGCGCCGCGAATGCGCAGACTGTTCGGCTGCATGGCATTACCGCGCAAAGCCGGAACCTTGTTGGCAGCGGAGGTGACGTCAGCCGCGATCTGGTTCTGGGTGCGTTCGCGATCCGCCCAAGGGGCGAGCGTCAGCACCATGAAGCCGGTATTGGAAGAACCGTTCATGCCGGTGATGGAATAGACATTGCGGATTTCGCCACTATCGCGCAGCGGCTGCAGATTTTCCTCGATCCGTTGCAACTGGTCACGCGTATACTCAAGGCTGACGCCCTGCGGCGCGGTGACCCGCATCATGACCGAGGCGCGGTCCTCGCGCGGCGTCAGCTCGTTCTGGATCATGCCGAAGGCAATCCAGGACAGGCCCGAGAAGATCAGCGCAACAACGATGACGATCAGCGGATTGTTGAGGCAGGCGGCAAGCGTCGTCTTGTAGGTGGAGGCAAAGACATTGCCGAACCACACGAGCGGCCCCGTCGGTTCCTTCAGCCCCTGTTTCAGCATGCGCGAGGCCAGCATCGGGCACAGCGTCAGCGCCGTTATTGACGACAGGCCGACGGCGAAGGCCAGCACGAAGCCGAATTCACGGAACAGGCCGCCAAGCTGGCCCGGCAGGAACGACAGCGGAATGAACACGGCGGCAAGCGTCGCCGTCGTTGCGATGACGGCGAAGAACACTTCCTGCGTGCCGAGAACGGCGGCGGCGCGCGGCCCCATCCCTTCCGCCCGGCGGCGCACGATATTTTCCAGCACCACGATGGCGTCATCGACAACGAGACCCGTCGCCAGAACGATGGCAAGCAGCGTCAGGATATTGACCGAGAAGCCAACCATATAGATGGCGACGATGGTGCCGATCAGCGCCACCGGCATGGTGATCGCCGGAATGAGGGTCGCCCGCCAGTCGCGGAAAAAGAGATAGAGCACAACGACCACGATGAGCGCGGAGAGCCCCAGCGCCAGTTCGACTTCGTGCAGCGCACCTTCGATGAAGACGGCGTCATCGCTGGTGACGACGATACGCGTGCCTTCAGGCAGATTGGCGGACATGGCTTCGACGGCGGCCTTCACACCCGTTGAAATATTGAGCGTGTTGGACTGCGCCTGACGGATGACGCCGAGACCGACACCTTGCACCCCATTCGAGCGCAGCGAGGTGGATTGATCGTCAGCGCCGAGCATGACGGTCGCCACATCCCGCAGGCGGATATTGTCCTTGATGAGAAGGTTGGAAAAATCCTCCGGCTTCGTCAGACTGGCCGTGGCGCGCACGACAATGTCCTGCGTTGTGCTTTTCAGCGATCCCGCCGGCACGTCGAGTGCGGCGCTGGCAAGCGCATTGGAAACATCGGTGACGGTCAGACCACGGCTGGCAAGAGCAGCCTGATTGAGATCGACGCGAAAAACCTTTTCCTGGTCGCCGTAAAGCTCCACATCCGCCACACCATCGACGGCGGCCAGACGGTCGATGATCTCGTCATCCACCAACTTGGTCAGATCTTCCATGCTGAGCGTGGAGGATGTGACGGCAAGGCGCATGATCGGCTGGCTGTCGGAATCCGCCTTGATGATCTGGGGTTCGTCGGCATCGTCAGGCAGCTGGTTGGTGACGCGGCCGATGGCGTCGCGCACGTCATTGGCGGCAACGGCCATGTCGACATTGTCGCTGAACTCCATCGTCACGCGGCTGGTTCCGAATTGCGAGCTCGAAGCGATGGATTTGATGCCGCTGACACGCGCCACGGCACCTTCGATGGTCTGCGTTACTTCCTGGTCAATCGTCTCCGGCGCAGCCCCCTCATAAGTAGTCCTGACGCTGATCGACGGACGGTCGACATCGGGCAATTCGCGCACTTCGACGCCAACCAGCGCTGCAAGACCGGCAACGACCAGCAGCGTGTTGAGAACCGCCGCCAGAATAGGCCTGCGCACGAAGAGCGCGGTAAAGGCGAGTTTGGAATCCTGACCGGAAGACGGTTGCGTCATTGGCTGGCGACCTCCTCGGGCTTCGTCTGATTGCCGACACGCACTGCGCCACCTTCTCTGACGCGCTGCAGACCCTCGATCACGACAGGCTCACCCTCGGCCAGCTCGGCCTTCACGAGAACGGCATCCGGGTTGCGCTGCACGATCTGCACCCGCACCTTGTTCGATTTATTGTCGGTGACACGCCAGACATAGGAGCCTTCCGCATCCCATTGCACGGCGAGCGGATCGACAGAGGCATAGGTCTCGCCGGCAAAACGCATGGTGACGCCGAAAGACATTCCGGCCCTCAGCTCGTCCTTCTCGTTGCCGAACTTCGCCCGGATGCGGATGGTGCGGCTGGCCTCGTCGACGCGGTTGTCGACAGCCTCGATCTCGCCGGTAAATGTCTCGCCGGGGCGGGAAATGGATGTCGCCTCCACCGGCATACCGACTTTAATTGCGGTTGCGAAACGCTCAGGCGCCCAGAAATTGACGAGAATTTCAGAACGATCGTCGATGCTGACGATGGTCGATTGCGTGGTGACGTTGTCGCCGACATTGGCGGCGACGATACCGGCCACGCCTTCGATGGGGGCGACGATATCGCGCCGCTTCAAATTCAGTTCGGCCGTGCTGAGCGCCAGCTTGGCGGCCTCTTCGGCGATCTGCGCATCCATCACGTCAAGGCGGGAGAAAGATTTCAGGTTCTTGTAGGAACTGGATTTTTCAATGGCGCTGCGCAACGCGACCTGCGCCTTGTCGCGCTCGATCACCTGCTCTTCATCATCGAGCCGGGCGAGTACCTGTCCCTTCACGACACGCGCGCCGGCAGCCGTGCGGATTTCCGAAAGCGTGCCGGAGACCTGCGGCATGACCACGACCGACTGGATCGCCTGACCATTGCCGATGGCGTTCAGCCGGTCATTGACAATGCCTTTTTTCGCCGGAGCCGTCACAACAAGGGTAGCGTTGCCATTGCGGCGGTTGCCACCGGCGTTCTGACCCGCCGACGGACCAGCCGCAGCGACTTCGACAGCCGGCGCCGGCACCTTGCCTATCCCGATACTGGCAAGCACATTACGGGCGTCAGGCGAATAAAAACCCCAGAGACAGAGCCCTGCCCCCACCACGGCCAGACTGACACCCACCTGTTTCCAGACCCGCATATAGTTCTCCGGTTAATCATCGCAGCATAAAACAGCCCCTGAAGCGCCGACTTCGGGACATGAGCAGTATTCCCGCTCGTCTGAAACGAGGCAACGCACAAATCCGTTTCTTACGTAATTGTAATTTGTGATGAATTCTCGTCGGACGCACCAAGAAGGCCATTTTTATCGCAAATATTCCGAAGCGCGGTAATCTGCCGGCAGGAAATGAGCCGGAGGAAACCATGAGCACCGTCACGAAAACACAAAATCCCGAAGCCGATCCGCGCGTAAAAGCGGTGTTCGATGATATCCGCGCCACCCGCAAATCGGATTTCATCAACAATATGTGGCTTTACCTCGCCTTCGACCCCGATCTCCTGGAAAAGACCTGGGCAGAGGTGAAGGCGGTGATGGCGACACCCTCGGCGCTCGATCCACTGGTGAAGGAAATGCTTTATATTGCGGTGTCGGTGACCAATGGCTGCTCCTATTGCGCCCATTCCCACACGGCGGCCGCAAAAGCCAAGGGCATGACGAATGAACAGCATGCCGATCTGATGCGGGTGATCGCGCTCGCTGCCAAGACCAACCATCTCGCAGTGGCGCTGCAAGTACCGGTGGATACCGCTTTTGATGCTGACAGGCAGGCATGAACCCGAAAAAATGCCTTGGAATAGGCGTTTTGACCTACGATACCGGAATAAAAGCAGAACGCGGTTCTGGCCTTTATATCCCGAATCACTACATTGGGCCGCATGAGCAACAGTTTCGACGATATGCCGTTCTTCGATGAAGAACCCGTGGCACCGCGCAGGGCGACCAACAATGCCCCTTCGGAAAACGGCGGCGGGCTTGGCATTGCCGCCCGCGCCATGGCGGCGCGCGACCAGGTGCGGCCGGCACACGATTATCTTTCCGGCCTCAACCCGGAACAGCGCGAGGCCGTGGAAACGCTTGACGGACCGGTTCTCGTTCTCGCCGGCGCCGGCACCGGCAAGACCCGCGTTCTGACGACCCGCATCGCCCATATTCTCGCCACCGGCCGCGCCTAC
>Ga0209282_1000311_pt1 | contig 24154 bp, 10 predicted proteins | sample Mtrugardesep15_FD_187529 | JGI IMG/M metagenome (GOLD analysis project Ga0209282, IMG submission 187529) | Root nodule microbial communities of legume samples collected from California, USA - M. trunc garden sep15 (SPAdes) (version 2) | ecosystem: Host-associated > Plants > Roots > Nodule...
ACAAAGGAGTTACGTTACATGAATGAAGAAAATAACCGACATAAGATATTGAAGGAGTAGGGCTTTGAAGAACACGTGTTACATTGACACACACGTGGATGTTCCTAGACAACGTGGGTACGAAGTTTGTGGCAATCCATGTATTTGCATCCGGGAACTTCTACGGTACACCCGCAAATTAAAGTGTACCGATACTCTTGTTTAAAATTTTTATAAATTAACTATCATATTTATGAAAAAAACTAGTTGTTTGTTGATATTTATATTTTAGAAAATATTATTTTATAAGCAAAAACATCATTTCATTTTTTATAAAAATCATACTAATTTTTTTTACAATTTATTGTAAAAAATAATCAAAATTCTCTATTATGAGTAATAAAAATTTAGAAAAATTAAATTTTATAGCGTTGACGTTTTTGGTAAATAAGATTTTGTTATTATAATTATAGGTGATAGAAAATCATTTTTTCCTACAAAAAATAACTCATAGTAATTATTAATTTAAGAATTTAGTGTATCAATACATTCAAATTTTTAAGTGTACCATAGAATTTGCCTTTGCATCCACTTCACTTTGTGAGTAAGTACTACATTGTTGTAACTTACGACCGAGTCTTCTTCCATCCACGATCCTAATCCCTGATTTTCAAATACGTTTTTTTTTTTTGACGCAAATCCTTGAAAAGTTAAATTAAACATATGGTAAAATATACAATATCTTTTTTTTTTCTTGAGAGAGTAAAATATACAATATTTAATGGTACTCTAAAAAAAAATCGTGCTAACAAAGTTAGATAGGTATTTCGTCCAAAATAATTATGAAGGTAACATTTTGATATGACGGAAAAAAAATTATACAAAGTAGTCTGTCATAAATTTATATGAAATGGCACAATTTACATAGATTTTCTTTAAAAGAAGTATCTTACATAGATTTAATTTTTTTTTTTCTTTCAAAGAGTGCAAGGTCAAACCAACACACATCGAATATTTTCAAATTAACCGAACCTTAGGTTTGAACACCGCTTTAAGAATGCATCAGTGTTAAATCTTTTGAAGAAAAATCTTAATAAACATTACAATCATATCCTATTTAAGAGATTATTCTTTAGAATTATGTGTTAGGATACAAATTTGCACATAACACATCGAATATTAAGAAGTTGCACTCTTTACAGTTATGTGTTTAGAATACAAATTTTCACATAACATACTGAATATCGAGAAGTTGCACATTGCGAACATATTAAATATGACACTGGCTATGGTTCAGTTTGTTTCGGCTTCATATAAAAAGAGCACTTAATTTTTTTAAGCAATGCTAATTTATTTAAATATTAAACTTCATTAACGGTCTTCTTCACATTTTGAAATTGTGATATCATGTTTAACATTTACTTTGGTCAGTTCCGTGAGAATAGCTCAGTTGGTAAGATAATGCATTATTATATGTAGAAGTCGGGGTTCGAATCATGAACACTCCACTTATTCACCTTATAAAGGTGAATTTTAACCACTAGGCTACTGACAAAAAAAAGACATTCACTTTGACCTTGCAAACTTATTTCTGGTATCCATCTTGAAATTAAAGATATTATTTTGAAAAAAAATTCGTTGGTTATTTTATTGTTGATGCAAAATACCCATTAGTTTTCTCCATGATTAAACTTATTTGTGGAATTTCACCTCTCAACCACATATTTTTATCCACACGATTCAAATTCAAAACCATACTCAACGAATGTATATTGTTTTTTGCCAGATTATGCCTATTAAACTGTTTGAAGTACATTTGATTCAATCTTATTTATATATATTTTGAAAATTTGACATCCAACCCAGATTCAATCTTACTTTACAAGCAAAAGTTTGGTTAAAAATAACTTTAGCAAGATATACTTGCGTTTGGATTTTTTTTTAATGTAAACGAATGTTTGATAGAAAATTTTAATAGTTAAACCAGTGTTTCTTGAAAAAACATTAATTAAAGAAACAAATGAGTTTTTTTTACTGAAGCGACTGAACCATAGTCACTTTTATTAATAAGTCTTGGTGAAGTTCAAAATTCAGCCATGTGTGTTTTCTTATAACTACGCAGGTTTATCTCAACTCAACCACAAAAAAGCAAATACAAGCTATTTTGACCAAAGAACAGCAAATATATCAATCACAATAGAATACACCGTGGACTCGCACTACAAGTTTTGAGATAGCTCCTGAAATTCGGAGATTCGAACTATTAGTTCGTTAAGCTCTGAATGTCGCTTGTCATAGACTACTAAAAATATTCCTAGCATGATCATAGTTCACACAATAAACCCATAGTAAGACTAACGCAAGAAGCTAAACGTAATCCAATTACGATGTGAAAAATATTTCTGCACGAAGAGAACACTGCATACGCAACAATTTCATACAGATTTACAATGGATGATGATTCCCAAGTACATTCGTAAAAAGAAATGACCCTAGAAACACACTGCACATATATCCATACCTACCAACATCCACTGGCAAAAAAAGGGGGGGGTGAGAAAAGAAAATATAAGAAAAACTTGTGAAGGGCGAAATATTGGCGCCCTCTATAATTAAGTTCAAATAACTGAAGAGGAATAATGACAAAAAATATCACCTCTCATCCACACATTTTGTCCTCAGGCAAAAACTATAAAAGTAAATAAATGAGCTGGAAGAGGTAAAATTTGGAGACGAGAAAATTACAGAACTATTGCTCAGAAAAGTTATGTGAAAGCAACAACCACTTTTCTGTATTAATATTCTCCCAGCTCGATGGCACTGTACAGTACTACCTCCACACCACGTGCCTTCAATGCAACGAATAACCAGAATTTACACCCTTCTAGGTAAAATTCTTGTCTTAAAAAGCATGCTTCTTGGTAGTCACTAGTCAGCAACCACTCGGCCACCAGCAAATTTATGCGTCAAACAGAACAAACAATCTGCCATCCTGTATGAGTGTAGATGCCTATGATCCATTTACAGCCATCTCTGGTGAGGATTTAGGGGGAACCAATGGACGTTCCTCGCCCCCCAATTGTATGTTATCTGATTTTGCATGCAAACAATCAGAAAGGCTTCTAGAGGCTGATGTGTCTTTCTCTACATGGTTATCCTCAGCCCCTGTATTGCTATTACCAGAGCTGCTTCTAGAAACATTTTGTCTGTCTTGCTGATTGTCTTCACTAGAACTCACCCTCCCTTCAACTGTTCGAGCACCCGTATGAATATTGATTGCAGACTTCTTACTAGGTAGTACGGCTTGGCTCAAGGTTGAACACAAGGCAGCAAAGACACTATCTTTAGATTTTGAATTCTTTGTTAACTTCTGCTTCTTCGCAAGTTCGGGCTCTCTATCCTGTGAAGGAAGTTTTCTTTTCAGCCTAAGAGATTCCATTATCCCTTCATCTTCCTCTGATGCTTCTTTCTGCTTTCTTGGTGGTGGTTTATAATCTTCATCATCCTCATCATCTTCATAGTCAACCAGTGATGTTCGACTGAAAATCAAGATGAACACATTTTATTGCATATGGACTTCGGAAAAATGAACAAATAAAATAGACAAGTCTACCTTGGCTGCGGATGGTTTGAAGTAACTCCATTGGAAACAATAGGTTGTTGATGACCTTTATGATCACGTGAAACAGATGGAGATGCTGCATCCTCCTCATCACTGATCAAATTTTCCCAAGTTCAGACTCCATAACAATTACATAAAACAATAAAAATTCTTATAGTAGTTAAGAAAGAAGATATGTACCTGTCCTCATTAAAGTAGCGTTCTTCTTCTTCTCTCTCTACAGCACGCTCATCAATTCTTCTTCTAAGGTCCATTACCGCACCAGCATTGTTCTCACCATTATCCACACACTGCAAGAAAGCATTTAAATTCAAACATATGTGATGATACCCAGGAATCATGGAGGGAAAAAAAAATTACCTGCTCATATTTTACTTTCAGCGAACGAATTGAAACCAAATGCTCAAACTTTACCAGTTGATCCCAAAAAGAATCAACTAGGTGTTTTAGCAATAATTTCAGGTTATTCTCCTGCACAATACAACATTGTCAGTTAACGTTCTTTTAGTTGGGAATTTAAGATCCAAATGAATGCTCATCAAAGTTCAATACCTTCCGAATATACTCAAAAAGTTCCAGAACAGCAGAATTGAGAAGATTATAGCGATTGCCATTAGCAACAAAGGCGTCTATAATTGGTTTGAGAATGTTATTCCTAACGAAATAATTTATCATATGCTCATCCTGCAGGTTAAAACTTGAAATTGTCAGATGTAAAGTGGACAATCGAACTCTGCTGATATAACAAATAACATTTAATTTGGTTCTTCAAAAAATTATTCTTTCTCAAGACGAAAAAAAATTGCAACAGACAGAATATAGCTCTAATGGTTTAAAAAAAAAAAACTTGGGAAAATCTAAGGTGAAAAATTATAATTTATAAATTATAACTGAACCGTAAGGATATCAAATAACTATTCAAAATTTCGAATCAAGAAGCAATTTTTCAAATTGGGAATTGTAAATTGTATCAAATATTTACAGTATTTCATAATAGTAGGGACTCCCTACATTGCCACATGACACTGTTGTCAATGAAGCTGCTATTGACAAAACTGAGACCCTTAAACAAGTAAAATTTTTTCTTCAACCAATTGACAATTTCCCCAAACTTCATTACAAAAAATAGTGCGTGCGTGAATGTTATAACTTAAAACTTACATTGCGGGAGAGAACAGTTCGAACAAAACGGACAGCACAAACTACTAAGTATCTTTCTGCTCTCCGTGTCAATAGCAGAACTTTCTCAATTGCATCATTGAGAAGAAAATTGCACCTAAAAAAGCAAGGAGCGATCCATAAGCAAAATTTTCATGATTAACGGCATGGAGTTCAATCTGACTTATGCAGAGTAAGAAGGCATTACTTTATCCTGTATGGGTGATGGAGGACACAAAAGCATAGTAATTCACATATATTTGATAATATCTCCGGTTTTGTTCTGCGCTGAAATTGAACACTTTGTCCAGAACCTATTGATTTACTAGCATCGGCAATATTTTCTGAAGGACATGATGCTGTTATAACCTCAATCAAATGACCCAAATGCTTCTCAAAGAAGATGTCAATGATAGCATCCCTCTGTCAGATAAAACTAAAGCAGTCAATGAAACAACATAGAAAAAAGACTCCCATCTTACGTGAAACTTTAACTGACAACTTTTTCCAACAAATCGGCAAATACATAACATTCAAATATTACACATGCACAAACAAACTTAAATTTGTTGACCACGCATCAAGTTTTAAGGGTCAAACTTTTTCAACAATTGGTAAATAGAGTATACTATAAAACATAACTCTGAAACTCAAAAGTTAAATAGCCAATCCATCACAAATGCAAAACTATGACAAACTCGCAAAATGAGCCGAACAACCCCTCCCCTTAACCAAATCAAAACTCAAGATGGCTGACCGCAACATCCAATATAGACAACGAATAATGCCAACAAAAGGTTCAATATAAATTATATGTCATAAAGACATGGAACAATTCAAAACTAAATGCAGCCATTATGAAATAAAGAAAATGCAAAACAACTAATATCCAGAAATGAAACTGAAGTCAATAAATTATCAATCAAGGTTTGAGATAACAGGTCCAAGAAAATACAGAGAAAGATACCTGTGGTCCAGACAATGTGCTCGAGTCCAATAGAATGCGAAGAATCTCAAGAAACTGGCAGTGCATGCTCTCTCCGAAGTCTGTTACCATTCCCTTAACCTGTACATGATAGCATGACCAATAATTACATGCAGGACTAACTTTCCAAAAATCATTAGATACATAATAGATCAACTAATATAAGTTGAATTTAGAGTATACTGCTACATATGTCTATTAGTGTAACAGCTAGTTAATATGTTTGATTCAGTTAGGCATGGTTATAATTATCGGTTGTAACAAATCAGTGTAGTTCTGACTTCTGCAACTGCACTTGGATCAGTTTGCCCCTAACAGCGGGAGTTTTCTTTTTACATAAACCCAACTGGATATGCAGATGGTCAAATCTTCTGCATGGCCTCATGTTTTTTTAGCAAGACTACACAGTCTATACGCATCATAAGTGCAAACCTCACACTTATTTGTCTCCAAATAATCTTCAGATTTTTTGTTAGAATTGGGACTTCCCAAAGGATCTGCACCAGGTACTGTTGTTAAATTTTGAAGCCTCCTATGAATAAGCTAAAATACAATGGCAATTCTGAGTAAGCTAAGAAACGCTTTGTTCAGCAAAACCAAAAACAACAATTATTAACTGAATTTTGGCACAAGTTTACACTTAAAAATGATGTATATAACCAAACTTTCAAAACTAAATTACTGTCAAACACAACTTAGAAGAGGGAGCATACACTCACATACACACATATAGGCTTAGCTAGTAGGTTATTTGATTTCTGTAAATTATTTACACTGCAAGTCATCCAAAAACGAATATGATCCCATTTACATACAAAAAGTGGGATATGATCCCATTTACATACAAAAAGCATACCAAGAGTCCTAGAAGAGCGATTCCTTCCTGCCGAACAACATATGACCGCAGAAGATTAGGATCCTGATTCATAAAAAGAAGGAGGATGTCTGTTCTGCAACCATCACAATGATTTCCTATTAGAAATTAATCATAAAGGAGTGTACAAACAGAACAGTCAACTGAATTTTATATAGACAACTGAGAAAAGGAAGAATCAATACCCAGTTAGCACAAGTTTCTTGTCTTGACTTTGCAGAACTTCACTGACAATGTCAAAGATGCCTTCATTCATCAGATCCCTACAAACATTAAGAGTATGAAGCTACTAAACAATGGGATTCAACAGACACCCAAAATGTAGAATAGATGGCAAAACAAAGTGATGGGAATGAATTAGGTATCATTGTTCCGAATCAAAAGTGTGTTGTTAGAGGTAACTTATACCAGTTTCATTCAAAAGCAGCTACTACAGACATAGCTTTCGCAATAGAATATCAAAGGGTTCCTCTGCCAACTGTTGTATGTTAATTACAGGGTACAAACTTGCTATTTCATAAGTATGTTAAATAACATGTTGCACACACAATTTAACAAAATGAAATTTCCAGCAAGACTTGGTCAAAAATCTCTAATTAGATCCATGTGATCTCACATAGGAAATTAATAACAGACCAAGGAGAACTGGCTCCACTGAAGGCTACCATGAAATCCCCAAAACAAAGCACGGAAAAATAAGCAAGGAAGAGTTTTTTATATGCATAACCAAAGTACTTAGAAAATAAACAATCAATTGAACAAGAGTAACTAATGTTTAAATTTATAAAGGAAGACAAGCAGCAGAACAGATTGTGTCACGATATCAATGTAACTTACCTAAAAAGCCGGAGCTGCTGGACCATCTGCAAGCTCTTGCTTACACTACAAAACTCATACAAGAAATAGACCTGTCCATCCAACATAAGAGGCAAACTATGTTTAAAATAAGAACCCGAAGAAAATCATGATTCATGAGCATCTAACAAGGCAGCATTAACATCTACCCATTATAAAAATACATGATAGGAAGCAACACACAAACATATTAAATGATAGTTATATAGTCATGAATCATTTGGAAACAATGATCCATTGATCATAGTATCCTCAAACTGTTGCATTACATAAAATTTGACTAAGAGAAGTAATAAAATCCCAATAAGCTATCTCTTAGCCCTACGCAGCAGGATGAAAGGGGAACATGTAGGAATTAGGGTATTATGTTCGCCAAATTTAAGGATTCAAGAATTGTAATTCCCTCTGTTTCAAAATGAATGTCACTTTAGCAAACAAAATGTGTTTCAAAATTGATGTCATTTTCACTTTTCAATTAGAATTATTTTTTCCAATTGTGCTGTCTAATTATTACTTCCAAAGCATTATATTTCACTTTCCACTATTGATGGTGAGAAACTCATCAATAGTTACAAGGTTAGTTTAGTAAGAGTGCCATGTCTTATGACAACTTTATTGAATTTTTTAAGTTGTGTATAAAAATCTTAGACAACACTCGTTTTGAAACTGAGGGAGTATTCAGGAGAAGAGTGTGAGTAGAACTCAGTCCCCCTTACATACCTTTTGCTAGCCTGCAAATTGCAATGGGGTGTTTGTTTCATGGATGCAAATATTATTCATGGGAATACCTTTCCAGGAATGTAATGATAGGAATTTACTTCTAAGGAATCTTTCAAAAAACATACTATGTTTTTAAACTCCTGGGAATATTTTTTTAAAATTCCTGGAAATAAACAAAATATGTTTTGGATCACATCATACAATCCTAGAAATAAATATCAAAATTCTTAAAATACTCATACTAGTATATGCAACCGACACACACAAAAATGTACACAGCTGCAAAGCTGCACCTACAATAATTGATTAAAAAAATATTATAGGATAACAATTTGTTATTTCTATGATCTATCAAACAATAAATATAAATAAATCATTTATTGTTGCTGAAAATAAAATAAAAAATCAAAATTCATGCTTTGATGCAAATCTATTTAGCACAAAAGTTTTGTTTGGTGAAAAATCTAGTGGAAAAGTTTATTACTTTCATGAATCGGATTTAGGTACAAAAATACAATTAACATATTTTTTGGATGAAATCCCAGCTTCACAAATAAAAACCAACACAGGAAAAAACAAGAGTCCAATGAAAGAAAATGTATTCAGTAAGAAGTTGAGGGATGCAGTTGTATTTTACGCAGAAATATAACTGTAACCACCCACTTCTCCACTTGGGAGTGAAAGGTTCCCACGCTCTTGAGAAAGCCTGACTTAGTGGGAATAAAAAGTTCCTGGGTATAGTTAATTCTTGTGAATAATTATTTATTCCTTTATACCAAACATGGATGTTTCTAATTCCCATCTAATATTCCCAGGACTAAGTTTGGAATCTCTGAAGCAAACACCCCCAAGAGATTGAGAGAGAAGGGGGGGATTGGCGTTGGTTCAATTTTTAAAAAATTGTCATTTAATTACTATTTAACCTCATAAATTTAAAAAATTGTCATTCAATTACTATTTAACCTCATAAATTTATGTATTACAAATTTCCAATAAAATAAATTTCAGGGTTGCATTGAATTTTAAACTATAAGGCTTATCCAATAACCATCACATTTCCGTCCTCTATGATATATTAACTAATAATCGCCCAAATAAAGGGAACTCCAACTATAGCCGAAAGCAAATGATATGATATCGTATCAAAACCTACCAAGTTCTTTTTTGATTCTTGAGAGGTTGTGGGTGATTTTAACCTAGCAAACAACTCCTGGATAAATGTATTGTCATCCTTCAACATAGCAATAACCTAGAAAAGAAAAAGAACAGATCACTCAACAATAAAAGACAAAAAGATATTAAATGATGTAATTTCTTTATCTGATAATCATAACTTACAAAGGCATTGTTTGCATGTATTATGGAGTTAATGGTTGCACAAGTAGCGTCATCTAAGACTCTAGCCAAAACAACATCCTGAAAATGAGAAAAGATAGTTAGTTCACATTGAAGAAAAGGGGTCAGCAATAGAAGTCTCAAAAAGGAGTCAAACCTTCAAATAACCAACTCTATATGTCTGATGTATCTTCGCTAGTGCATTGGGATCTTTTATAGGTATGGCCTACAAGAGAAAATAGGCAATATACAACTAAGGTAAAAAATTATTCCACATTTTTAGATCTACAAACAACCTTGCAGTTGCAACTCTCTAAAAATGGAATATAGAGTGAAAAATACCTCCTTAAAAACAACATGGTCCTTTAAGAATTTACGATGATGCTGAACACAAGTAATGTCCGGATCATCTGCATATTGCTAAAACAGGCGGTTCAGCAATCCAAATAAGAAGAGGAAAAAGAATGAAGACATCAAAATGAAACCATCTAAAGCAATGATATCACCTTAACTGAAACCACTATGAGCAGTTAAGGACTGTTATAACACAATCAAGATATATTTTAAATTTAAAAGAAAAACGGGCAGACAACAGAAATATATTATTATGGATGATCACTGAATGAGAAAAAGTATACTCGATTGGGAAATTAATTTCGGAAGAATGCACTTACACTCAAGGGCACCGATGATGTCCACTATATACTCTTCCTTAAAAATTCTCTCAAGAATTGTTGGACTATTAAGTAAAACTGCAAGAGTACAGATTACAGGAATAAATAAAAACGATAATGACAAAATGGGTTTCAAAATTAATATCATGCAAAAATTAATACTTACTGATCCCTTTGACAATTTTGAAAATCATGTGAAGGCCATCCATGTTTTCCAAGTCTTCACACACTCTAAATAACCCCATCAGCTTCCGAAAAAATTCTTGCTACATAATAAAACACGGACGAAAAAGGATGAATATTTAAATATAGAGAGTACCTATTATGCACATCGTCATACAGATGATTGATGTGATATAGACTTTAAAACACAGACGGAAAAGAAAACACAAAGCACTATGTAACCAATCGTATGATGCACATACAATAGACATTAGCAATCCACAGTAAGGCTTCAGGCTTATAATACAATTGGAAATTCACAGGATAATCATCATCAACATGCCATATGCCCCAAGTGCTATGCCATACAATGCCGTGGCATGACCAGACACATCTTGAAATATGATTATTTTCCTAAAACCTTATATTTTCTATGATAACAGGTAACAACTTCATCCGTAATTATTTGTAATAAGAATTTCTTACAACACGAAATCAACATCTTATACAAAGAAATCTGGAACTCTTCAGTCTTAGATCACTTGCATGCAATACCATCATACAAAGATAACTGAAAACTTTACTGCATGCATTTAATGCCCTCCATGCAAAGAACAGAAAGTGAGTTTGCCAATACACGAGAAACTGAGATGAAAAAAGTCATATCCAAGTTTACCGTACGAATCACTATAGCATAGCATGCTCAGCAGCAAAGATTGTTAACAAATCTTGCCATCATTACTAATTTACTATAAAAGGAGAAGGTTTGCAATCAAAAAATATAAACTTAAATGACTACAAAAAGATATAGCAACAGTGAGGCAACAACAAATTATGCAGTGAAAGGTATGAAGACGTATGCACAAATACCCAAAGTTAACGGCAGCTTACATTACTTGATAGTAGCTCTGTTAGTCGTATTTGATCTGAAATGCTGCTGTCAACAACGGTCTGCAAACAAAACAAAAAATGATAAAAATGAAATCGAAGTTTCATGGATAAAAGCGAATTGTTACTTGCACACAAAAAAATCTTAAATAAGGAGCACGGTATTCAAATTAAAATCATTCCCTGGCTGCTGTATTACAATCAACAGTACAATGAATTTATGATTTTTACTGGATAAGAATGAAGAGAAATTCAGTATCTCAGAAGCAACAGCATTGTGAGAATGAAATTTGTTTTATTAGATGAGAATGATACAGAATCGATTTACACAAAAACCATTAAATCACATATGTACTACAGCACGATTCAGGTATCATAACAAACAAGTTTACATTAGCACTTCTACATTCTAAATGTGCAGAGTCACCAACAAACCTTTTTGATAACACCATACTATAGAAGTCGTGGTAGTCAAAATCGGGATTTTAATCATATGATTGTACGATACTACGATTATGGTTGCCCTGAAGGATCATGATTGCGACCAGAATCGTAATTTAGTGAAATCGTATATAATCACTTCTGTTTATAGTAAAATCCACGATCTTCGAATGGATTCTGCGATTCTGGTTGAAGTGGTGGAACTCGCGACCACACTCTAGGGTTGGGAAAGACGAAGTGTTTTCAATCGTGGGTCAGAAGAACATGTTTCAGTAACTCGGGTTAAGAAGATGGCCCTTTTAGTAGGGTTAGAAACAATGTACTCTAGAAAGTAAACAAACACGCCTAAAGCAGGTCTCATCTTTGAGATTGATAGAAGTACGTTATATTCCTCCCTTTCGTATGTCTCTCAGAAAACCGAGTACTATAGCTTTGCTTAGCTGGCAGTTTGTTAGGCCGGTTATAACTCAATTAGAAGCAGTTGCAGGCTTGCAGCTGCCGGTAACTGCCTTCATCGAACAGTGTCACTATATACATGTACTATATATAATTTTCATTTCATAATGTCAGTGCACAAATATTCAGATCTATTCCTCTCTTCAGTTTTCAGAGTTTCCGAAACTTTGATAAAGATAGTTTTTTAAATTTGATAATTAATATTTATTCAGATCTATTTCTCCCTTCAGTTTTCTGAGTTTCTGAAACTCTGATAGAGATAGTTTTCTGAGTTTCTGAAGTATGAATTACAGACCAAGTTGATGAATTGTAATAGGAAGGACGGAGGGGAGAGAGATATTGCTGCTATAAAAATGTTGGTCGAGAAATCAAGTCTCTTTGGGAACTTAAGAAACAAAGGGCTTGTTTAGTTTGGGAAAACATCATAATGTTTTCTTTTCCTATTTTCATTAACGAAACCACCATTCACTTTCACTTCTTTCTCCAATTTTCAAATATATATGCAAGAAATATGAAATAAGAGATGTTTTCTCCAACCAAATAGACTATAAATCAATTGAACTCTTAATTACAAAAATACCACTTGTTTTCCCTTTTTTCCAGTTTTCAAAGATTTATTCAAGAAACACGAAATGAGATAGAATATAGTTTAGCAAAACAAACAGGTCATAAATCAACGGAATTCGCAATGTTGTTTCAGATATGTATGGTATGCTAAAAGCAAACGCCAGAGTTATAATCTTGACTAAAATAATTATTGGTAATGAAAAGACAAATGGAGACAAATTGAAGAGAGATGTGATGGACATGAAATTTGATATTAAAATCCACAAAAATAAACAAGGAGAATAAAACAAAGCACAAACCTTAAGAATCAATGGGAGTGTTGTTAGTTCAACAGCAGGCAACTCCCTTAACTCACTGTTCGTGCTCTGAAATGACTCATCTGATAAACAACAGAAAAATACAGCCACGACAGTTAGATATAGGGTATATATAGTAAATAATCTGATTTGGCAAATAAAGCAAAACCAACGGTAAAACACTATAGTAACAATGTTAAATTCTTCAGCATAACTTTTTTGGTCGAAGAAGCATCAATACCAAATAATATGTAACATAAAATAGTCCTTTTTGGAAGACAGACACACAAGCACATCCTACCGACAGAGCTAGTAATGAGATTAAAAATCTACATCACTTACTATTTAAAGTATTGAATTGCATATTCCTCTGCACATTGCAAATATGGTCCCTGAATGAAACAAGCATATTAAGTAAGCTCAACCCACAGCTGTGACAAACAAAACCCAAAGAAAAAAGGTAAAAATCACCAGTTACTCTGTTACCATATGTAAGAGCATCCGCTAGGCTCTTGAAAGCTGAGTGCCAATTCTGTGGCATATTCGGGATCTCTCCATGAGATAATTGAATCTGAAGAGCAAAAACATCCAATAACAGATAAATGCAATGAAGTATAAATGTACACATCCATAGATGAATTGCAATAGGCATTATTGATGTGTGGGTGTGTGTGTAAGAGAGAGCATATACAGTTGCAAATTACCTTCTTGCTTCCTATAAATATCATCAGAACTGATGCGATGCAAAAGTATGGTCTCGTTGTCTTCTTCATCATAAACAAATAAGCCCAGATCCTCTGATCGCTGCATTAACATATGATATTTTATAATGTAGTTTGAATGCAGGAGATCTCAAGGTTTGTCCATTTGAAAAATAAAAACCAGCTAGAAATAATATACATTTGCATACAGTGATGTGTATTGACCATTTATTCTTTTGAATACTATGAAGTGTCAACCACGCTGATTTTATCATTGGGAAGGGGGAAAATGTAATAGTAAAAAGGGCAACCCAGTGCACTTAAAGCTCCCGCATACGCAGGGTCCGGGAAGGGGTCCCACCATTTGGTGTATTGTACGCAGCCTTACCCTGTTTTTACACAAGAGATTGTTTCCAGGACTTGAACCCGACCTTTCAGTCACATGACAACAACTTTACCAGTTGCGCCAAGGTTACCCCTTGGAAAATGTAATAGTAATCAGATATAAGAAAGTAGTGCTCATTAGTAAAATTAATGCACTGTCTAGTCTCTAAGGAGAATATGATTTAAAATCAAATACTATAATTTCATTATTCAAAGGACAGAGTTAAAGTGCATGTTTGGTTCTGCGGCTGGCGAAAAATGTTTTAATGAAATTGATTTTGGTTAAATGTAAATTGAATATACATTATGGTGGCAAAAGCTCAAAATTCCATCTTCAAATTAGAATACATTATGGTGGCAAAAACAATTCTAGTTTATATGATAAGCTCAATCATGTCAAAATCAATTTTACGTTTCCTGAATCACGTTTTCCTCTCACGAAATGGATTCCAAACATGCACAGAAACAAACAATGTAGTTTTTTTATTAAGACATGTAAAATTATTCTTATGAAATAGAGATAAAGAATGTAAGGCCCCGTTTACTTTGTAAATACATTATCTATCTTCATTTTCTAAAGTTTGTGTTAATTTTACTTGCTAACAAAGAGACAAGTTAAAAGAAATTAACACTTCTCAAACCATCTTATTAGAGACTTAAAATGAACACGCATGTAGCGTAACATATTATAAAAAAACTCATGGTATTATTCTATGAAGCACGGACTCTGACACAGAAATAAAATAAAACAAGATACGCTAGTATTCACCTTCATCTATTCATTTCCTGCTGAAAAACTGAAAAATAATGCTTAACATTTAAAAAATTTAACCAACTTACTGTTCATCATGCTTGTAGACTGTAATAAAAGATTAAGATGATTGTATGTGAAAAGACGTGCATATACAAGAATTTTTCAAATACCTATTTAGAATAGTATTGTATTACTTTTAAAAACCTTTTTTGTCTTAATTTTTTTTAATGTCCATCATTACCGTAGATGAGTCTATGGTGTGTCTAGGAAGTGTCTGAGGTGTGTCTGAAGAGTACCAAAACCAAGAAAAAAGATGTTTTTTAGGAGATTTTTTGAGTCGTCCGACACGTGCCATACGGGTGTCATATGCGTGTCGGATAAAATGTGTGTCCAACACCGGACACGCCTAATCCGAGGATTATTTGTGCTTCATAGGCATTATTGACTCCCAAAAATGTTTTTTTCATCAAACTACCGAAAATGTTATTTACCCATGTTTTTCACATTTTTACTCCCAGGTTAAAGGATGTGAATCTTACATTCCCATGAGAATAAAATATACTTTGTAATTAAACCCATTACAACTTCCCAGTCCTACCTCATTCTACCACAATTTTTGTATTTTGTATATTTTAAAATTAAATAATATTCCTAGGATTACTAAGTACTTACTAAACACTGAATTATAACCACAAATGATTTTACACCTTGAAACAAACACTTCCTAAGGGCAAGTCAAGCGTATACATAAGTACTCATGTTGGGAACAATTAGGGGTGGCAAAAATACCGATGCCCACGGGTACCCGTGGGTAAAATCCGTCACGGGCACGGGACGGGTAGTTAAACGGGTATCCATGGGTATCATAAACGGGTATTTGACTACCCATTGTTATATGGATACGGATTTGATTGTATCCATACCCACGGGTACCCATACCCATTACTAACATATGTTTATGTATCTTATCTTAATACTTAAAGTTGTTACCTTATTGAAGGAAATTTTACCGCCCACCTAAAAAATTCCTCATTAATAACCTATTTTTATTTTTAATTTTTTTAATTTATCTTATTAAGTTCACCGTTTCCACTTCAATTCACATCAAAAAACATATGAATTATATAAGAACCATGAATTTTCTATGAATTATATAAGAATCAGGAATTTTCTATGGATTATGTGTGATATATGAAATTTTGAATGGATTATGCATGGACGTTTGAAAGTTGAAGTTTTTTGGTAATTAAAAAAAAGTTATTATTCGTACCAAAAAATAAATAAATTCAAAAATCCATGGGTACCCATGGATACCTCAATACCCGCGGGTACCCGTATAGTGGGTACCCATGAGGGTACGGGGCTGGCATGGGTATCATATTTATCAAACGGAGCGGGGACGGATATCATATTATCTGTACCCATGGGTACCCATTGACATCCCTAGGAACAAGTGAAATCTACAACCATAAAGTGTTTTCTGCTACATAAATCAAATGGCATCACTGTATTTTCTGGGTTCCATTCCATCGTAAACTAATTAACCAAGTCATTATGTCACATATGAAAGTACACTAAAAAAGATTTACAAACCTCCAAATAATCAATAGTTACATGCCCTGTACCCTGGTCATCCCATTTTCCATCATCATTCAGACGGTACACCTTGACACGCTGAAATCCAATTAGAAGAGAGACTAAGTAAACAGTATTCTTTGATATATAAGCCTCTCAACCAAATAAAATACTTATTCACATATACCTATCAAACACTGACAATATCAATATAGAAGCAATAAAAACATACTCCATGTAAGAAATTCAAAACACCTAAAATTGTAATATTGGGGGGAGGGAATGTGAGCAGACTAACTGCTTACTCTTGTGAAGACAGCTGAAATCTAAATCATAATGACTTTTCTAAACCATCTTTTCCTTTTACTTCAAAAAAACAACTGAGAGGAAGAGGACAGCGAAACTAGCAGTTGCAAACAAAAACAAAAGAGAAAAGGATAAAGGATTATGTGAGCCAAATTGAACAAGAATGTCCTAACTTCTAATTTCTTCTCTTGCACTATCATAACTGGAAACAAAACCAAGGGTACAAAAATACAAAAAGAAAAATAAACAGAATTTACACAGCAGAAAAAAGAGAGGTTAATTGATAAACAGGAAAAAATGAGAAACAGAACTATAATTAGCATGCATCCTCAGGACAAAACTATTCTGGTCCTCTCTCTCAGTTATGAATACCATGCAGAACCTATCTAGTGAGGGGATAATAACACCAGATAGGATAACTACTACCCTAACTTGTAATTACATATTTACCGATGTTTTAGTGCAAATGCTTAGTATTGCTCAGAATTGAATAGAACCTAAGTCCCACATAGAAAAGAGACAAGGCCTGAAAGGAATTTATGAAGAGTGATACCCCTCACCTTACAAGCCGGCTTTGTAAGAATGAGTTAAGCTCAATATAAAAACCCAATATGATATCAAAGCCTATCAATCTGGGTCACCCGCCATTTATATCTAAGCACCAAACCATGTAGTGATGGGCATAACCTATTATGGTATCAAAGCTTATCGATTTGGACCACCCACCATTCATATCCGCGCACCAAGATCAATAGTGATGGGTGTGAGAGGTGAATTGCAATTCACTTAATTACAATGTGTGAATTTTGACTATTGATAAATGGTTAAAAACAATAACTGACCAGCCTATACAAGAAGTAAGGACGGTTAAAAAGGTGGTGACAAATGAGGCAAAAAGTACAATTTAATCCTCAAGAGTGTTGGCAAAGGTAGCCCATAGAGGGGAAAACAGTCAATTAAGGACAATAAGTAAATAAGACATTCTATCGTTCAAGTAACACAAAATATAACATGATACTCACCACAAAACAAGACAAGAAAATGGTGTGTACATTAAGTTACCACCAAGCCTTACAGCATGGGAAGACTGTAAATTTTGAACAATAACTGGTGCATTCCAAATATCAACAGTGACAGATAAAAGTTTCAAAAAGAGATAAAATCTTGAGTATTATCCAACCAAATTGCATTGATGTGTTGGGATATGTCATCGAGAAATTCATCTAAAGCTCAAACGGACTGTTTATCAAAAATTCACAAATTAATGTTCAATATTTGAAGTGAATGTGGAGTAAAATTTCCACAAAATCAAATACAACTACCACAACAATAAGCATATTTATCTATGTCCTAGATTTTATGGTGTAAGCATACCAACACAATTGCCAATCAAACTTTTAAAGAAACAAACAGGCTCGCAATGAATGTTGCAATTAATACATGTTGAAATTTGGGGCCTAACTCGTCCTTCACCGGTTCATAAGGTGAGGAGTGTCTCCTCTTTATAAACACTTATCAAGAGTCTTATCTATCCGATGTGGGACTTGGGTTTTTCCAATAATACAGGAGTTGGTTAAGTATTGGTGACTAATTCCTTAAATTTTAAGTTGATTCCTATCATGTACCAAGCAACAAATGATGGAAATACCCTTATTAAAGGGTATGTGCATGTGCCGCTACTGGGAAGGGAGGGAACAATACTATATATGTGACTGACTTATTACCAAAAAATCTAAGGGGGTTCTTTTTTTGACAAAAGCAAAGCAAACTCAACTCATTTCATTAATAAGAATATCATCAATACAAGTGGGAGGAAAAAAAAAAACTGGTGACTAGCCCAATAATTGGCCGCCCTTACTAAAGTATGAGCAACTGAATTTGCTTATTGCCTAGTAAGCTCTCCCACAAAGTTTGAACTAACATACAAAAAAAAATTAATCTTACTAATAATGGAACCAAACTCTGATGCCAGTCTAGCTGAACTGTGAAAAACAGACTTTGGAACCGCTTTCAAAATCAAAGGTTAGCTTACAACATATGGTTAATATCGGCCGATCTAGCTCTCGTGCACACTAATAAGAAAACTGGTAATCCCGCTATAATCGTCTGACATATTTTTTTAACAGTCAATGCCAGTATGTTAATTGTTGGTTTTTGCCAAAGTTGGGGACCGAACCTAAGACCATCGTTATCACTCGAATACTTAACTCTTTCATCTGACATTAATAAATAATAAGCACACTTGGTATCACAGTTTCAAAAGAGCAATGTTAAACGGTGCGTATAGTATCAAACGAAATTTGACAAACAAATAAAACAACTTACAATACATGGACAATGTTATAATATAAAAAAAAAACAAAACAAAAAAAATGGTGGAGGGTAAAATTGACAGTCTCAAACAATGAGCATATAAATATGCGAGCTTCTTCACTTTTTGTCGAATTTTTTCGCACAATCCAGCCATTTCCATTTCAAACTACATAAAATTCTCTCGGGTGGAATAAAATTAGTTGCCTCTACAATTCTACATATTTACGGACCACCATCACTGAATAGAAAACATAGAAATTACACACACAAGTTTAACAAACTACGCAATCAAACTATAACAAGATAGATGTAAGAGTTGAAGTAAAATAAACAACTCCTGATGAATAACTACATCAAAATCATTCAACAAACAAAATTGAAGTTTGAACTTGAAACAAAATCAAACAGTAAAATTAAGCATCAATTATAACCTAGGGCAAGGGTGAAGGTTTCAAATTAGAATAGAAGTAACTTGCCTGCATGGAACTAGCGTTGGTTTGAGATTTCTCTGGCGCTCCCATCACAGCTCCTCGAAATTCGAAGCAATAAAAAGCATACCCAATATCGGAGAAAGTAAATTAGGGTTTTGAGAGGAAGAGGAATGAAGGAGAAAACAATTGGAGGAAAGGGATTGAGTTTCGTTGGATCAATTAGAAACCCTAAACGGCCATTGACGTAACAGCGCGAAGCTTCTCTTCTATTCTCTCTCTCCTTTGATATTTTTCTCTCTCTGCGCAGGACTCAACCCCGACCTACGCGATTAGCACAAAATGAAGTAGAAATTACTTAGCACAGGTGTATTAATATGTGGAAGGTCGTTGTTACCCTTTGGTTTCGGTTCAAATTATGAAATGGCCATTCACGCACGCCTGATCCATGCCACACAACACATTATTGTCTTTTTTATTGTTATTTTTAATAAATACTCCTCATGTCCAAAATACAGTACAAAAGAAGAATCTTATTTTAAGTTAAAGTTCGTTGAATTTTTATTTTTTTTGAAGGAAGTTCGTTGAATTATTGAGGTATGTACTTGTGCCAAATTATTTTTCTGTAAAAAACAAAACATTATACAACTGTTTTGTGACAAATTTAAAAATGATATTTTACCTTTTTCTTGTTTTTAAAACATAAACAATTGAGAGGATGAAAAAGTAAAAACACAATGAGATGATAGATGATATTCGTACAATATTTTGTGACAATTTTTTAAGCAACTTTTTCTCATATTCATGTTGTATTTTTACTCTCTTTATTATTTTTTTCCCAATAAGAAGAGATAAAGAGAATAACTTTATTTTCCCTCTTTATTATTTTTGTCCAATAAGAAGAGATAAAGAGAGTCTCCGTGAGCTTAACTCAATTGGTAGGGACAAATGTATAATATATGTAGGGGCTGAGGTTCGAACCCCAGACACCTCACTTCTCCACGTTAAATAAAATGTGTGAGCTTCAGCCACTAGGCTACCCGACCAAAACAAAAATAAGAGAATATTGTCTCAAAAGTTGTCACAAAATAATTGTATAGATATCATTACTTCAAAGAGAGAGAGTTATCCCAAAATAATTGTATAAATATCCTTTTTTTAGGTTGTCATTATTGTCATTGTTCCTTTTGATGTCGCGTGAAAATTTTTAGAAAAAAGAAAAAAATAATGGTGAACGAAATTTTTTGATTGATTAAAGTTGCACGACTCTTTTGTACTTGCTCGTGTATGTTGCTCGTGGATGGGTGTACTTTCGGAACAAGGCTCCTCCTTCGTCGATGGTTGGAGCCACTTTGACTAGTCGTACGCTTCTTTTTTCAAATAGAATCGTGTGTTTGCAAAAGGCACTTCAACGCCCAAGTAAGTATACGTACTAGCGCGTGGCAAAATGATCAATCAATAAGATCATTAAGTTACTAAGTGATCGTGCTTGGTGGATCCCCCTGTTTATGGTTGTGGATTCGGTGATAAGTTTCCCGATTGTTGTTATATTCTCCCCTCCGATTTAGTGTTGTTAGTTACAGGGTGCTCCAACCATTTTAGGGTAGCTGCATCCGAAATAGGTGGAAACATGTATTTGATTCAAGTGATCCCCATGTAAGTAGGAACGACTTAGCGCATATATGATAGTCTGTTTAGTATAATTAGACCCAATATACGTGAGGGCGTCTATCTGATTCAAATGAGGTCCATGTAAATAGAAATTATTTGGAAGTTGGTTGTGTTTTAGTCTAACGAAGCCCATAGACGTTGTGTTGACATACATGGTGGAATGAGGTGGTTCCCAAGACGTCGTGGAAGGCTCAATCATGTTCCACATTTCGTTTTGGTATGAGGTTAATATAATTCATTCATGTGAGTGTTTCATTATGCTCTAATGCGAATTTATACAATGATGTTGTCTTGGTCTCAAGTATCTCTAACTTGGGTATCAAGTATATCTAACTTCCGGTCTCAATTAACTCTAACTAATATAAAACCAACATATTAATTGTAAGGATAAAATATATTTTTAGTCCTGTAAATTGTAATTTTTTAGGTTTGGTCCTTACAGACAAATTTGTTCAATTTTTGTCTTGATTTTTTTAAAACTTCACAAAAAAAAAAGTGTTCTTAGTCTTGGATTTCATCTTTATATAAAAAAAAGACTAACATTAAACAAAATCTTAAGACTAAAATCACAAGTGTTGTAGAGACTAAAATCAAAATAATCCCAAAAATAACCAATGCATGAAAATTAACCAAGAGCGGTAACAAATGATAAAAATTGACAACAGCTATTTAAAAAAGTTGGACACAAAATGTGTTTCCATAAGCCAATTTTATTCATAAATGATTATTTACAAATTTGTTTCAAGAAGCCAATTTTATTCATAAATGATTATTTACAAAATATATTAATAATATATTTTCCAATGTACACAAATAGGTTATGTTTAATTATGATTATTGTCTTGATATATTTTATTGTTGAATTTTTTTCTCTCTATGTATTATTGTTATTGAGACCGGAAGTACCAAACCAATACAAATATACCTATCAATCATGTAATAAAGTTTTTACTTTCTTATTTATGTTAATTTTCAGCAACTGAACTTATTTAGGGTAACTCAATATTCATTATTTAGGGTAGCTGCATAGAAATACATACCAACTACTACAAGATTTTTTTTTTTTTGGGCAGCCAAGGCTACCCCTACCCACTGAAAGGATACGCCTTTGATTGGCATAACTTCGATGAAAGGATACGCCTTTGATTGGCATAACTTCGAGCGCTTCCTGCCATTGGGAACCCTTACGGATTAGCATACTTTAATTTCATCTCACAAACCCATGCTTGTTGTGTTTGTTCTAGGAAAGCATGACATGATTATCTAGACTTTACTTACATGTATAGACACTTGTTTGATGCCCGATCTGGCTTTTGTTGATGCAGTTTTCCATTACTTTTTTATCATATTTTTGCGCTTTGTAAGTTGTTGCACTTTTATGACTGGTGAGAGGTCATTCACACACTTGCTAAACAGTCTTGTCTATAACTAGTTTACAACTTTTTATCGATACTCAAACATATATCCAAAATATTATCATGAATGATATGCGTTAAACCTTTTTCTTGTAAAAAACTTTGAATTGTGTTGGGTTGGTGGTAGTTTTGTATTTTATGATTCAAGACTCTAGTTCTCCTTTTAAGCGACTCTAGTTCTCCTTGTTTTCAAAAGATAAGATTGTTGGTTAATATTTTTTTAATATTTAGAAAAATTACAAGTAATTAACATCATATTATTTTGAGAAAATACTTGAAGAAAAAAGGTAACTGCGACTTAAGACATAAAATGACAGACAATTTTTTTTTCTTTCTATTTTTTAAAACGACAATGTTTTGAGAAATAGTTTGCATCCCACTAAAAAAAGGAGACAATTTGTATCCATGCAAGTTTTGAAAACTTTATAATTGAAAGTAAATATATTTATTTGTATACGATCTTAGGACATATTCACGTCGTGACATAAGTTAGTTTTATCCCGATGATAAACAACAATTCAATACAATACGAGATGAGAAAGAAATACAAAATTATGAAAAGCACAACCTCATAACATGTTAAACTCGTGTTTTTAGAGGAAATGAATTATACCCAGACTTATCGTTCGAGTTTGACAACAGGGACAATTGTTTACTTGTTTTGTCTCTTAACAATAACAACATGCTCAACTTATAAAAGGAAAAATTGCACGAGGCTCGAGAGCATAATATAACCATGGCTCTAACTCTTCAATCATAAATCGCAATTGATTTTTTAGAAACTATGTAATATAACTCTATGTAAGACTAGATGCATCCTCGGAAATATAGTAAGAGTTCTTATTAGTCAGTTTAGAATAACTTTCAAATTCCAATTTATTTATTCATGGAGATTCATTGAGCATCTTTCAAAAGTTCGAGTGAAATTATAATTTGATGACAAAAAAATGCAAAACTTTCATTTTTTTTGAAGTAAGCTTTAAAATTGACTATAAAATAGACATTAATATTACTTTAATTGATAACAATTATTCCCTTCTCTCCTTTTGTTTTTCTTAAAATTATAGACAAATAAAATTATACACTGAATTATCAGTCTTACAAAATAAAAAAAGTGAAATAGAACTATTTTCCTTTGTCTCTAGTTATAAAGCCATTTTGGAAAATATTGTATGTTCCTAATTATCAAACTCTCTGCAAATTTTCAAATGCATTTATTGTTATTCTTTAAAATACTACCATTTTTTTTTGAATAATTTAAAATTCTACCATGTTATTTTGAAATATGAAAAGTAACAATAGATATGTTTATATATAAAATATAATTTTGTTTTAAAAAATATATAATTTAATAATAGTTAAATATATTTAAGATATTTTTTTCTTATGGTGGCCGGGGTTTGAACCTCGAAGTTTACATATAAACATTGTTTCTACCAACCGCTCACGAGGACATATTTAAGACAGTTTTATAATATTGTTTGTTATTGAAAAATATGTATGTTTTTTTTTATTACATTTGTTATATCGTTGGTAAAATATATACATAGTTTATTACTATTTAAAAGTTACAAAAATCTATACATATAATTTTA
>Ga0209282_1000312_pt1 | contig 24101 bp, 21 predicted proteins | sample Mtrugardesep15_FD_187529 | JGI IMG/M metagenome (GOLD analysis project Ga0209282, IMG submission 187529) | Root nodule microbial communities of legume samples collected from California, USA - M. trunc garden sep15 (SPAdes) (version 2) | ecosystem: Host-associated > Plants > Roots > Nodule...
TTCTGACGGTTTTCTTATGAGCTGGAGCTTGCATGAATCATACCGGGTGCAGACATCGCCGAACCTATGCCAAAGTGGTGCATATTGCATCATTATCTCACTCAAATCCTGTGGACAGCCCATTTGAACTGGAACATATAGCGAACATCTGCCGGCATCGCAATGCCGATCCTTGGATCTGCGTTCAATATGTCGTTGTAAGATCGGCAGAATCCGGGTTTCGCATCTTGAAAAATGGGGTCGCCTTCGACCAGACTGTCGGAAAGTAGACAGAGGAGGGATTCATGAACAAAACCATGCCGGTTCAACTGGTGGAGCTTTCTGATGAGCTGGTCTCCCTCAGTGATCTCGACCTGCTTCGGTTGCGCGCCCGTGTGGCGGCAGAGCTCAAGAAACGCGGTCTGGCCTTGAATGTCGGTCAGGTTGCGGAGAGCCTTGCGATTGCCACGTACAACGCTACGCCCGGCCGTCCCAACTTGCAGCCTGCCCCGACAGGCACGCAGAACGTTGATGCGCTATCCAGACGCGGCGATCGCTATTCGATCAAAGGCGTGCTTGATGCCCGTAAAACCGGGACCGTTTATCCCGACCGGGAGGATCCGGACAAACAGCTTTTTGAGTACCTGATTGTCGTACGCATCGACGCCGACTGGCAGTTGGTTGCGCTTTACGAATTCGATTGGAAGACGTTCTGTGAAGTCCGCAGCTGGGACAGGCGCATGAACGCATGGTACGTCGGCCTTGCGGCAAAAACGCTTGCCCGCGCAACGCAGATCATGCCCCGGGTCTGACAGGTCCACACAGTTGCTCTTCGTCGGGGAGTGCAGAAAATGCATAGGAAGATGGAAGCGGCGTAAGCCACCGGTGAAGCCGCCTTTGAAATCCCATGAACACCCGACGTGGCGCCATGAGTTTAGAGGTGATGCTCGGTGGAAAACGATCCAATATCGTTCGCCCTGGTTGAACCAAAAGCCTAAAGCGAGCCATGAGTGTTTAGTTATACTTGACGGCTGATTCTCACGGAGCTTCGCGATGCCTGAATATGAAATTACCCCTGCGGTTGACGCTGTCAGAGAGTTTCTTGAGATCTCCAGCGACTTCACGAACCCACTAGAAGTAGTCAGAGAGGCGATAAGCAACGCCATCGATGCTAATGCAGGCCGAATTGATCTGATTTTTACACAACCATCGGAGCGCGGGCAGCGACTGCTAACGATCAAGATTTCCGATGACGGGGACGGGATGGGGCGCGATGGCCTTCAGTCGTTTTTCGATTTGGGCAATTCTTTGAAGCGGGGCGACGAAAAGAAGATCGGCGAGAAGGGCCACGGCACCAAAGTCTATTTTAACTGCCATTCGATTTCGGTTGAGACGCGACGGAATAACATCAGGCTGTCCGCCTTCATGCAGCAACCATACATGTCGCTTCAGGATGGTCGCTTGCCCACGGCCACAGTTACAGAGGAAGTTGCAAACGGCGACGATTCAGGGACAACCATCCTCATTAAGGGGTTCAACAACAATGACGCCGAGCTGTTTACTCACGACAGGCTAAAGGACTACATCCTCTGGTTCACAAAATTCGGGTCCTGGGAGGCGTTGATTGGCAAAAATGGTCACAATCAAAGGCGCTTGTTCCTAAAAGGTCTCGATAGCGACGCGGTCGAGGAGATTGTCTTCGGCCACCCATTCCCGGCCGAGAGCAAGCCAATTCAAGATCTTTTCCAGGAGCACTTGGTGAAGGCGCCCGACCATTACTGCCGCCGCGTGGTTAGAACCGGAAACCTACGCAGATTCCCATCCATCAGCTACGAGGCTGTTTTCTCGATCGAGGGAAACAAGGTCAAGCAGGGCTACAATAGGATGTTGCGCAGGCCCGGCTACAGCCCTCCCAGGGGTGCGTACACGGTGCAGGAGCGTTACGGAATCTGGCTCACCAAGGACTTCATCCCGATCGAGCGGAAAAACGACTGGGTCAACACGAAGGGCAGCGAATTCACGAAATTCCATGCCTTCATTAACTGCCAGGGTCTTTCTCTGACGGCGAACCGTGGTTCCATCGCGAACACCGAACCCGCGATTGTCGCTGATCTTGAAGCCGAGGTTAAGCAGATTTACGCTGACATCGTTTCCGGCGACGAGTGGCGCGAAATCGACTGGCTTGAAACCGAAGCTGGCGCATATTTGACGAGCGAGAAGGAGAAGAAGGATTTTACCTGGCGCCAAGCCCGGGCCCGTTCCTCGAACGTCGCCGAATTCGGAGGACATGTTCTCGTCGAGCCGCGTAGGGAGAGCGGCGTTTACGGCCTTCTCGTGCAATTGGCGACTTTAGAGCCGTCGCTCTTCCCATTCGAAATCGTTGACTATGACACTCACTCTGGCATCGATGTAATTGCTAAAGGTCGGGACGCCGTACCGATCCAGAACTCATCGCTCTACTATGTAGAGCTGAAGTACTTCTTCGACGTGCAGATGAACCACTCGTTCGATAACATCCGTTACGTCGTCTGCTGGGACACGAACGTAAAGCATCAAGATAAGGTTCGAGATGTTGCAGACCAAGAAAGACTGCTGCACATAGCGCCGCCAGATCCTCGTTCCGGAAATTATACGGGGTATTTCCTGCGGAAGGATTTCAAAACGGAGATCGAAGTATTTGTACTCAAGGATTACCTGCGGGAGAAACTGGGGGTCGAGTTCCGTCCGAGGACGGCAAAGGTACAAGGTTAGTCCGGGGGAGTTCGAACTTGGAAAAGGTCGGATACAAAGAACTGTGGGGCTTCGTAGGCGACGATGACATCGCTGTTGTCCAGCAGGAAGATGTCGTAGGCGGCGGAGGCAAGGTCGTTCGAGACTATAATGATCTCATCAGGACCCTGGCGAAGATCCAATATCATAATCCGAATTTTGTCCTGATGCTCCGTGGTCAGACGCGCGACTTCCAGGCCCGCAGAAAAACCATCTTGAAGCCAAGCATTCTTCGGGAGATCAACCTACGATATCCGGGTAGGGAACAGCTGAGCGCGAGGTTTAACATGCTTCGTGAAGCCGAGCGCATGCTTGTCAGTGGATTTGAGCAACACAATATCCCGGATCCCAACGCACGGATCGTGAAGCACCGCATTGTTCGCTGGGCGATCCTGCAGCACTATAAGATCGTCGACACGCCTCTGCTAGATGTGACCCTCTCGCCGAGGATTGCTGCGTCGTTTGCGTCGACTCCAGATGAACAGCGGAGCTGGGGCTACATATACGTGCTTGCCGTTCCCAACATCAGCGCAGCCATTACGACGAGCGCGGAAGAGGGCTTGCAGATCATTCGATTGTCGAGCGTATGTCCCTATGTCGCCATGCGGCCAGGAGTTCAGGAGGGTTACCTTATCGGGGAATACCCCGAGCTCGATACGATGGAGAGCAAGCGCGTGATCCCGTACGAAGAAACCGACTTCAGTCTGAGGCTAATTTCCAAGATCAAGTTGCGTTCGCAAGAATTCTGGGTCCGAAGTGGAATTCCCAGGGTGTCTGAGGAACACCTTTATCCCGAAGAAGACAGCAATTTTGAGATGATGATGGACGAAATCAGGCAACGCATGTAGCGCGTGGTGTGCGGATTGCTACATGTCAGCGCTGAGCATCTATTTTGTGAGTGCCACTATGCCGGTTGGATCACAAATAGCCCGACGCCGTATTAGCTATGGTCGCTGCATTGCAATGAAAAAACAAAGGGATAGGTTTCCCCATCTTGGGGCCGCCGGTTCAGATCCCTTCAAGGCGAAAGACGCTCGCAAGGCATCTTGCTCGAGCTAACTGCGGTTCACTTGCAACGACAGCTTTGCGCCACCACTCCGGCCGTTCACGCGGGCAGCAAATTTCTCCAAAGCAGCCAGTCGGCCTGTTTTGGGCTGAATGTCCCAGTTGGGGTCGGGAAACAGACTGGCTGTTTTCGGAACGGCAAACGGCATAGCTGCCGTTCCGAGAGAGTGTTTATCGAGAGTGGTTGTTCAGAGTGGCATCCACCATGCTAGTTCGTCTCGTCCGAGCCTCGCTGCAAAGCCCCGTCGCGGCGCGACAGCACCACAACCGTGATCAAGACCAGCATCAGGTCCGCAACCGGCAACGCCGCCCAAATACCCGTCTCACCCATCAAGAGAGGCAGGGCGAAGGTGAGCGGGATTGCGAAGAAGTACGTCCGTGCCACAGAAAGCAAAGCCGAATGCTTGGCATCTCCTATGCTCTGCAGGTAACCGGCAACCATCATCGTCGGTCCCATCGTAAAATAGAGCGCAGCATAGAAGGGCAGCATGCGTCCGACCTCCCCGACCACAGCGTCATCGGATAAGAATACGCCCCCCAGGCTTCCTCTGAATACCAACAGGACTGCCTCCGCCAATCCGCAGTAAATCAATGCCAGCAGCATCGACAGTCGGAGGGTGGCGCCAGCGCGGTCCCGATGACCAGCGCCGTAGTTGTTCCCGACCACAGCCTGCATCGCAAGGTTCAGCCCCATTAGTGGGAGATAGGCAAAGGTCATTATCCGCGTCACGACGCCATATGCGGCAATGATCGCATCTTTGCCGGTCGTAACGTGGAGGCCAACAGATGTTATGGTCGCCGTCGCGCCAAGGGCGATCCCAAAAAAGCTCAGGCTGCGAGGCGCCCCCAGCGCTAGAATATCTGTCCATCCCGCCAACCAGTTTCGGCCCGGCGTAGGAACCGGCAGGTGTGCCTTACCGGCCAGGCGGAACCCCAGCATCACCCCGAGGGCGACGCCTTGCGCAGCCGCAGTGCCCCAGGCCGATCCGGCAACGCCAAGTCCGAAGCCTGCAATGAGCAAGATGTTGAAAGCAATATTGCCGAGCGAGACCAGAAGCCCTGCCAGCGCCATGAAACCGATCTTGCCTTCAACGCGTAGAGCGTCGGAATGGACGGAAACCAGGAACATGATTGGTGATGTGAGGACCGAAATCATCAGGAACTGATGACCCATTGCGGCCAGCGTTTGATCTGATGTGACGGCGGCTATCACGAGTTGACTGAAGGCTAGAAGAGCGACACCCAGGATGACGCAGATAAAAATGGACAACCCGTGCGCACCGGCGACCGTGGCCTTTGCCTCCGACAGGCGACCGGCGCCGAGCTGTCGCGCGACAATGCTGGCCATGCCCGACGACACCATGGCGGAGAGCGCCAACAACAGCATGGAGATGGGAAACATCAAGGTGACGGCGGCCAGTGCCTCCGGACCGACAAAGACGCCAAGCAGCATCGCGTCGACTACCGTGAGAAGTCCATTGATGCTTGTCAAAAAAACAACGGGAAGTGCGGTGCGAAGGAGAACCTTCGCGATCGGGTCATGGGTGAACCCATGGCTTGCGGAGGGCATGCGCGTAGCCTCGTTAGGGCGGGACATCTCATGGGAGCTCGCTTTGCCATGAACCGCCTTAAGAGGAGCGATCAGGGTTTCTAGGGCTGAACTTCACCATCGGACTATCCGGCGAGCGGCAGGCGTCAGCAACCGCACGCTGAATGCTCCCAGGCAACGGCTTTGTCAAGGCACTGCCGGATACGCAAAAGCGGTGTGCGAGACGTTTGTCGAATTGCGGCGCAGAACCGATATTCGGTTTGAAAGCGAATGCCCGCTTTTGTAGTTTCCAGTTCAATAGCGAACGGCCGATATGGGGTCTGAAGCGGTCATAGGGCTCGACCGCCCCGGCCTCCAGGACCGGACGGTCCGCTCACGGCTCCATTTCAGCCGTCCCGCGCAAAACGACCCGACGTCCGTCCGCGGAGGATTTCAGAGGGTTAGCTGTATTCCAGAAACAGGGTCGTGGGTCCGTATTCCTTCAAGAGCTTTGCATGTGGTTAAGCGCGCCAAACTGGCGCGCTCGACACTTTCTTCATTTCTGGGGAAGGCCCGCTATCGCGTCGAATACGCGCGCGGAATACGTCATAGCCATGCCGGCGTTGAGTGCGACGCGAGCCCCTCCGCAATCTCACCTTCGGTCGCACCGAGCTCGATGGCCTTCTTGGCGTGAACGGCGATACAGCCATCGCAGCGGGTAGTAACTGCCACGGCGAGTGCAATGATCTCGTGCATCTTCGGCTCGAGATGACCTATCTTGTTGCTGCTGCCTTCGATCATGCTCAGGCCCCGGGGAACATCCTGGCTAAGCTTTGCAAAGTCGCCGACCCGGCTGATCAACGCGTCGCGGTATCTGTTGTGCTCAGGAGCAGAAGTGCGCTGGTTGTCATCGCGGCTGCCGCTGCACAAAAAGCCATTGTCGGGGACAACCGGATGAGAAAGCCGTCAATCAAAGCGCCAGGGGCAAGCGATCTCCTCAACTTTTCCGGAGTGGCTCCCTGGATGACTGTTTCCTGTGGCCAGGCGACACAGCATTCGGTTCCGAAATGAAGCTGCGTTCGGCAAGTTCATGGAACTCACAAACTACGAAGCCCTTCCGTGACCGTATGAGAATATCGCGGCGATTTATATTGATATAAATCAAATATAACTGTGCGGATTCGTACAATTAAACAATTTAAGCTATATACTTTAGTTTAGTGAGCGGGATTTTAGTCGCAAATTTGCGACAAATTCCGAGAGTTGCATTATTCAATACTGAGATCATTAACCTTCGCGGGTCACGCTCAAACTCCTCAGGCCGCATAAGGCGCCGAGAACCAGGAGTAAGAGACGGTGCGCATTCGATCAATTCAGCTCAAAATTGCCCTTCTCGCGGGCGTCTGCGTCGTTGCGGCAAGTGGCGCGCTGGTGGGATATAGCATTATATCCGCCGCCAACAGTAAGGCATTCGTCGGCAAACACGTCGATACACTAACGGAAGACAGCACCAAGAACCATCTCAAGACGTTGGCTCTTGCACAGGCCGCGCTGATCAAGTCGCCGCTCGACATGGCCTTCGATTCGGCACGCAACATGGCCCGGATGTTCGAGATATCGGCACCTAACGACAATGAAGCTACAACACCGGTTGGCAAACGCCGCACCGAGCTCAATGCCATCCTCCTCAACGTCCTGAAGGATAATCCACGCTTCAATGGAACCTACAGCGCCTGGGAGCCGAATGCGCTCGATGGCCAGGACCAGCTCTTTCGCGACAAGCAGGATGTTGGCTCGGATGCCACCGGGCGTTTCCTGCCTTACTGGACACGGAGCGCCGATGGAAAACTGGCTGTCCAACCGCTGGTCGAATATGACAGCGCAGACTTGCATCCGAACGGTGTCGTGAAAGGTGGATGGTATCTTGGCCCGAAGAGTGGAGCCGGGGAGAGCATTCTGGACCCATTGCCTTATATCGTTCAGGGTAAAAATGTTTACCTCGCGACCATGTCGGTGCCCATCACCATCGACGGCAAGTTTGTTGGTGTTGCCGGCGCCGACTTTGATCTTAACTTCGTCCAGACGCTTGCGGAAGATGTGAAGGCATCGATCTACGGCGGCAAGGCCGCCGTCGACATTGTCAGCTACAAGGGTCTTGTTGTCGCATCCAGTGACCATCCGGATGCGATTGGCCGCCCTTTTGGCCAGATAAGTCCTGCGGCCACGTCGCAACTTCCATCGATCCAGGCCGGTCGCGATACAATCGAGGGAAATGCAGAGACGTTTACGGCCCTGTCGCCCATTGTCATTGGCCGGACGAGCACACCATGGTCCGTCATCATCACAGTACCAAAATCGGTGGCAATGGCCGAGGCCACAGCCCTCACATCATCGCTGGCAGACCGCAACAATGCCGACACTCTGTTCCAGATTATCGTCGGCATCATCATTGCAGCCGGTGGCATCGCGGCGATGTGGTTCGTCGCGCGCACCATTGCGTCTCCCATCAAGCAGATGACGGCTGCCATGGACCGGCTGGCGCAGAGCGACGTCTCGATAGAAGTCCCCGGGCTCGGCCGCGTTGACGAAATCGGCGCAATGGCCGCCGCCGTCTCTGTCTTCCGAGAAAACGCGATACAGAAAACTGCAATGGAAGAAGAGGCGCAAGCCAGTCGTTCCATGAGTGAGCGGCAACGCCTGGAACGGGAAGCGGACAAGGCGCGAGAGGCTGCGGAATCCCAGTTCGTCGTCGATTCTTTGGCAACCGGCCTGCAGCGGCTGGCGGACGGCGACGTCGCCTATCGGATTTCGACACCCTTCCCCGTCCATCTTGATACGCTGCGTCTCGACTTCAACAACTCGCTGACCAAACTTCATGAGGCCTTACAGGCGGTCATGGAGAATGCTCGTGGCATCGACGGTGGTGCGAATGAAATTCGATCCGCCGCAGATGACCTGGCAAAGCGGACCGAGCAACAGGCCGCATCCGTCGAAGAAACAGCGGCCGCCCTGGAACAGATTACGACGACGATGCGTGACTCCACAAAGAGGGCGGAAGAGGCAGGCGTTCTTGTCTCGCGCACGAGAATTGGTGCAGAAAAGGCCGGGGAGGTCGTTCGCAACGCAGTGCATGCGATGCGGCAGATCGAGAAATCTTCCGGTGAGATCAGCAATATTATCGGCGTCATCGATGAAATCGCATTCCAGACCAACCTGCTTGCATTGAACGCCGGCGTTGAGGCGGCCCGCGCTGGCGAGGCAGGCAAAGGTTTTGCGGTGGTGGCGCAGGAGGTGCGCGAACTTGCGCAGCGCTCTGCCAATGCCGCTAAGGAGATCAAAGCGCTTATCATAACGTCTGGAGAGCAGGTGCGGACCGGCGTCACCCTGGTTGGCGAAACGGGGAAATCTCTGGAAGTCATGGTCGGTGAGGTTCAGCAAATCAACAGCCACGTCAGTGCGATCGTGGAATCGGCGCGAGAACAGTCAGTAGGCATTCAGGAGATCAACACTGCCGTCAACACGATTGACCATGGCACACAGCAGAATGCGGCCATGGTCGAGGAGTCCACAGCGGCCAGCCACAGCCTGGCTAGCGAAGCGGATGCGTTGAACAAGCTGATCTCGCAGTTCAATCTGGGCGGCCAGCCAGCATACCATCAGCCGGTCCGTCTCGCGTCGAGCAATCCACGCCCTGTCCCATCACCCGCAAAAGCGCTGGGACGAAAGATTGCAAACGCATTCGGTACGACTTCGGAGCAGTCTTGGAAGGAGCTGTGAGTGGAAACCGCTGGGCACTCAAACGGCGCAGCGGCTTCACGTTCATGAAAGCGAACCCGTCATTACTACCTGGCATGCTTTGCTCGGCCTGACAAAGCTACCTTATCTCCATGGTGAAAGACATGCTGAAACGTATCGGCAAAGACCAGTTGCGCGTTGGAATGTTTATAGAGGCCATTGAAGGGTCTTGGCTCAACGCGCCGTTTTCGGGTCATCGCTATACACTCGAATGCGAGGAGGAAGCGGCACGTTTAAAATGCAGCGATCTCTACGGTGTTTTCATCAACACATCAAAAGGGCTGGACGTGACGCCCGCGGTTGCCGAACAACACGAAACTAATGCCTTGTGTCAGGCGGCCAAGACCCCTTATGGGTCCAGCGGTCGGAAGGTACGTATTTTGACCGCCGACAAGATTAAGCGGACCTCTGGCTTGTTGAAGGGCATCTTTGATGATGTCAATGCCGGGGCCGCTGTTACCGTTGAAACGGTGTCTCCCGTAATCGAAGAAATTACCCAGTCGTTGGATGTTGATCCGTCCGTATTCATAAACATGACCCGAATGAAATCGAAAGACGAGGCGACTTTTCTTCACTCCCTGGCCGTGTCGGCTTTGATGATCTGCTTGGCGCGGCACCTGAAAATCGATAAGTTCCTTGTTCCCGTTTTGGGGATGAGTGGTCTCCTTCACGATATTGGAAAAATCGGGATGCCGATCGAGATCTTGACCAAGGCCGGTACTCTCACCGATGCCGAGATGGAGCTCATTCGTCGCCATCCGGAACTTGGGCATCGCATGCTTTCGCGCGGCAAGGGGATGCCTGAAATTGTGCTGGATGTATGCCTTCATCACCACGAACGACCGTACGGAAAAGGATACCCAATTGGTCTCCGTAACGGGGAGATCAGCCTTTACTCGAGAATGGCCGCGATCTGTGATGTTTACGATGCCCTTACATCGGCCCGGCCATACAAAAAGCCATGGACCGCCTCGGAAGCGGTATCGTGGATGCTGGATACTAAAGGGGCGTTTGACCGAGGCCTTTTGCGAGAGTTCATTGATGGGGTGATCAGAGCGTGAAAGTTCGAGATTATCCAGTTGGAACCCTGAATTCGTAGGATAGGTTCGTCGGGTGAGATTAGCTGATGGCGTTCGGTTAGCTGAAACTCGACAGCCCCGATACGTTCTGTGTCCCACAAGCTGTCCCCACATAACGCCGCGCGAAGGCTTCTTCGGTCGGTTGAAAACCGAACTCTTCTATTCCAGCGACTGGAAGATCATTACAATCGAGCAATTTGTCCACGAGATTGATGCCATCCGATGGTACAATGAAAAGCGCATCAAATTATCACTAGGGTCGCTCAGCCCGATCGACTATCGAAGAGGTCTCGGCCTTAACATATAAATCTGTCAAGTTTTTATCCGGTCCCCGGCCTTTATTCAATTGAGCACTTCTCTCCGGCGAAGGCGGGGCACTGCCGGACAGAAAATGGACCGATCTCCCGCGAGATGCCAAGCAGAATGGTTTGCGTATTGGGCCTAATGGCTAGTCCGCGCAAGTGGCGCATCTCTGAGACACTTCGAGATTTATAAAAGTAAATCACATTTGACAATTATAAAGATAGAACATTATATCCCCGTAGATGCACTTGGCGCCCTGCGGCGCTCCTGAAGTGCGGCGGGGGAAGTTATGGAAATTCGGGAGGAAAGCCTGACGCGCCTCGCGTCGGGCGGGCGTTTTGACGTGCTGATTTTGGGCGGTGGCGTGAATGGCGTCGCAGTCCTACGAGAACTCGCGTTGAACGGCATCTCGGCACTTCTGATCGACAGCGCCGACTTTTGTCGCGGCGCGACCGGTGCCTCTTCGCGCATGGCTCATGGCGGTTTGCGCTATCTCGAGAACCGGGAGTTCAACCTGGTTGCGGAATCCGCGCGCGAACGCAATCGGCTGCTGCATCACGCCGCGCATTTCGTACGTCCTCTCGAAGTAGCCGTGCCTCTCTCCACCTTCTTGCGCGGGCTTCCGGGATCGATCCTTCGCTTTCTCGGATTCAACTGGAAGGGAAGTACCTTCAGCGCCACCGGCCTGAAGATAGCGCTCACGCTGTATGAGTATCTCGGACGCGAGGAACGCGCACTTCCCCGCCACAAGATCGTCCTTGCGCGCGACAAATTCCCGCATCGTCTTGCGCAGCGTTACAAGGCAGTCATCAGCTACTTTGATGCCCGCATCCGTAATCCTGAGGCTCTGGTGCTGGAGATGATCGAGGAGGCGTTGGCTGCGCACGCTGGGAGTGCTGCGATCAACTACGCCGGATGGCACCATGACGGCGGCGGCGCATTCACGATCACGGTAGGCGATGCTGGCCTAAGCACGACGATCTGCCCCAAAATAGTGGTGAACGCGACTGGCGCCTGGGTCGACGACGTCAACGCAGCACTCGGCTGCTCCACGAGATACATCCGCCCCGTGAAGGGAGCGCATCTTCTAATCAGAAACGGTGCTCTTCTGGAGCGCATGGGGAGCCGCGCATTTTACTTTGACGATGGAACGGGGCGGATGGTCATTGCCTATCCGCTCGATCGTACGGTCCTGCTGGGTACAACAGAAATTACAGTGAGCGATCCATCAGATAATACGATCGCCGAACATGAGATTTCATATCTGGCACGTTCCATTTCGAGCCTGTTCGAAGATATCGAGATTGGATCGGACGACATCGTCTTCATGACGACGGGCATCCGTCCATTGCAGGCTGGCGGCTCCGCCGACGCCAACCGTGCAAACCGTGACCATCGTCTCGCCGAGGACAGTATCAGCGGCGACGTACCGGTTCTGTCTCTGATTGGTGGCAAATGGACGACGTTCCGAGCGTTCGGCGAACAGGCCGCCGACCAGATATTCCGGCACCTCAATGTGACACGACAAGTCAGCACAGCAGGTCGTGATTATCCGGGCGCCGTCGGCTTTCCGCGAGATGAGATGAGCCATGGTCACGCAAAACGTACTCTCGCCACGCGTTACGGAATTCCAACGGAGAGGGCTGGCGACCTCTATTCTCGTTACGGCGCCATTGGAGAACGGGTCGCGGCGTTCTGCGCTGAGACGCCTGATCAGCCCCTCACGAACCTGCCGAGCTTCACCCGCAACGAGACCGTCTGGCTGATAAGGGAACGAGCGGCGGTGCATCTCGACGATCTGATCTTTCGGCGCTCCCAGATCGCGCTCGAGGGCTGTTGCACGCCCTTGCTTGTGCGGGAACTGGGGCAACTCTTGGGGGGTGAGCGCGGCCAGCTGCCCGAATGGGTCGAAAGCGAAATCGCTCGTTGCCTGAACAGCCCCGCGCTTTCCTTTGCAGGATCAGACCGAGGGGCAATGGAAGGGCGTCGTCATGGCTGATCTGTTTCTAGCCATTGATGCCGGCGGCACTGCTGTCAAGGCGGCGGTGTTTGACATAACAGGCCGACTGGTTGCCCAACGCAGCATCGATGTTGTCACCATCCATAGGGAAAACGGGTGGGTGGAACGCAAGCCGGAAGCCTTCTGGCACGGCACGGCTACAGCGATCCGCCAATTGACGAGCGGGGAAATTACCGCTGATCGCATCGTGGCCGTTGCCTGCACCGGCTTTGGTAATGGCGTGTTTCTGGTAGACGCCGAGGGCAGAGGGACGCGCGATGGCATCGTCTCTGTCGACCACAGGGCCCAAGGCATTGCCGATGAATTCAATCGCAACGGCACGAGCGAGCAGATCGAAGCGGTCACCGGGCAGCAAATCTGGGGTGGCCAGACGCTCATGCAACTCGTTTGGCTTGGGAAACACGAACCAGAGGTCGTTCGCCAAACCCGCTGGGCACTGGCTTGCAAAGACTTCCTGCGGATGCGGCTGACTGGCGTCGCCGCCACTGACCCGACAGATGCGAGCGGCGGTGGCATGCTTGATCTGGCGCATGGCGAATACAGCAATGCGCTTTTCGAATTAGCCGGAATTCCGGAACTCGCCGGTTGCGTGCCTGAAATCATCGAGAACTCAGGTATCGCGGGACACGTGTCGCACACGGCGGCAAAGGAAACAGGGTTGAGGACCGGGACGCCAGTCGTCGCTGCAATGATGGACGTAAGCGCCTGCGTTCTCGGCGCAGGATCGGTTGGTACGGACACCCTCACGATGATCGCGGGCACATGGTCGATTAATGGCGTCGAGTCGCAAGCTTCAATGACGAAGCGACCACCAATCCTAAACATGATCCATCGCGATCGCGCGTGCCGCCTTCTCGCCGATGGGAGCCCGACATCTGCGGGGAACCTGAATTGGTTTCTGAGCCGCGCGACAGGCGCCTCGATCGACGTGAAACAGGCGAATGCACTGGTCGCGCAAAGTCAAGTCAAGTCGCGGCGATGCCACTTCATGCCTTTCGTCAGCGGGCCTGCACCCCGTCGAGGCGCTTTTGTCGGCATGACCAACAGCGATGATCAGGCCTCGATGTTGCGCGCGATCTACGAAGGGGTCGCCTTCCAGCACCGTCGCCATGCCGAAAACGTCGTGAGCTACGTGGTGCCACAAAGTCCGAAAAAGATTCGGTTCGCCGGTGGCGCGTCAAAAAGTGCCGTCTGGGCTCAAGTGTTCGCCGATGTCTGCGGTCTTCCTGTCGAAGTGCCGGAGGGTGAGGAGATAGGCGCGCTCGGGGCCGCGATGTGTGCGGCGGTGGCGACCGGCCACTACTCCGACCTTGCCTTCGCTGCACAAGCGATGTGCCGCGTTGAGCGCACCGCCGAGCCGCGCCCGCAGCTCCGCGATTTTTACGAAGAACGATATGGCGAGTTTCTTCGCCTGGATCGCCGGCTGGCGGGACTCTTTGACCCATTAGCTGAACACTGAAGTCTGACAGTCTTGGAGGAGGAAAATCATGAGACTGAAATCTGCACTGCTGTTCTCTGCAAGCCTATTCGCCATGTCCGGGGTGGCGCTAGGCGCCGAAGACGCCTGCGTGGGCAAGGTGTCCGCGATTAATGTGATCGCGCAGGGCATGCCCTCCGTGACCGGGCTCGACAAGTACGTCGGGGAGTTTAATGCGAAATGGAAAACGACGGTCAAGATCAACTTGCTCGGCGAAAATGAGCGTCGCGCGAAGGCCCGGCTTGACGCGTCGACTGGTGCCGGCGCTTATCAGGTCTATTATGTGGACGAAGCCAACACGCCGGAATACGCGACTGCCGGCTGGCTCTATCCGCTCTCCGAAGTCCTGCCTAAGGACTATGACATCGCCGATTTCCGCTCGGATCTCAGTAATGTTGCGACCTTCGACGGCACTCAATATTTCGCACCGCTCGTCGGTGGCGGCGACATTCTCATGTATCGGAAGGACGTGCTTCAGAAGGCGGGCCTCCAGCCGCCGAAAACGCTCGACGATCTGGTCGCCGACATCAAAAAAGTCAACAATCCCAGTCAAAAGCTTTATGGCTGGTCGGCGCGTGGCCAACGCGGCTCGGGTATGAACGTCTGGCGCTGGACGCCTTTCTTCCGTGGTCTCGGCGGCGAATGGCAGGACAAGGACGGCAAGCCGACTTTCAACTCCGAAAAGGGCGTCGAGGCGACCAAGCTCTACCTCGACCTGATGCACTATGCCCCACCGGGCGTAGGCACATTCAACTGGTCTGACTCGGTCGAAGCATTCCGCGGCGGGCAGGTCGCCTTCCTCATCGAGTCAGACGTGTTCGGGCCGTGGATGGAAGATCCGGATAAGTCTGCCATCAAGGGTAATGTCGGTTACGTGCCGCCGCCTGAGCCGCTGGGGTCGGCGGGCTGGGGCCACGGTTTTGCCGTATCCAGGAGCGGCGCAAAGGATGAATGCACGCGCAAAGTTGCGGGCGATTTCGTCGGTTGGGCAACGTCAAAGGAGACGGAACAGCGTCGGCTGGCCGATGGCATCGCTTCCGACATCGGCCGCAAGTCGACGCTGCAGAGCGAAGCCTTCAAGAAAGCCGTTCCGGCCGAATACATCGACGCTCTTCTTGCAACCGGCTCGCGCACCAAGCTGCTGATCATGGCGAACCCGGCCTGGCCGGAAATCGGCGACAATCTCGGCCTGGCGCTCGAAGAGATCTTCACCGGCACGCAAAAGGACATCCAGCAGTCGCTCGATGACGTGGCGTTCCAGGCCGAGGACGCGCTTCGCCGCGTGAAATAGCCATACCTTGCGGCCGGCGCCTCAGATGAGCCGGTCGCAGCCCTCAATCCGAAGAGCACGTTATGAACAATCGACGTTTCCTATTCTGGACGCTGACGCCGGGCTTTGTTGTGGTTGCCATTCTGGCGATGATTTCCATCGCCGGGGCACTGTACTTCTCGCTCATGGACCGTTCGCTACGCTATCCGGACTATCATTTCGCGGGGCTGTACAACTACCAACGCCTTTTTTCCGACCGGCGCTTCATAAATGCGCTTCAGATTTCGGCGATCTGGGAGATCGTAACGGTGGCAGGCGCGCTGGTGGTAGCTACTCTGCTGTCGGTTCTCATTTTTGAGACGGTGAAGTCGTTCTGGCTGCGCAATCTGATCTGCTTCGCGTTTCTGGCTCCCGTTCTTCTGCCGCGCGTGGCAGCCGCCTTCATTTGGCGCTTCCTGTATTCGCCCTCTCTGGGCCTCGTCAATTATCTCGTCGGGCTCACGGGTTTCGGTCCGGTCGAGTTTCTCGCCGACCCGTCGTTGGCGCTCTTTTCGGTGGCCGTCGTTGATATTTGGCAATGGGGCCTGTTCTTCACCGTAATCATGCTGAAGCTTCTGGAAACCCTGCCCAAGGACCCTATCGAGGCGGCTCAGTTGGATCATGCGAAGACTTGGGAAATCCACGCCTATGTAACGCTACCTATGCTGAAGGCGCCGATCATCAGTCTTGCTCTGGTCAAGGCCGTGGAGTCTCTGCGCTCGTTCGATCTTATCTACGTGATGACCGGCGGGGGACCCGGCACTTCGACCGAAACGCTCGATCTCTACGCCTATCAGGCGGGCATCAATCTCGGCGGACGCATTTCCTATGCTTCGGCCATGTCGATCCTGCTGCTTGTGCTGACCACGATCGTCTTCACCCTCATCTGGAGAGGTATCCGCAAATGGGCCGTCTGATCCGCAGTTCCATCGTCAGCATCTTTCTGGCGCTCATGGTCTTCATCGCTTTGACGCCCATTCTGTGGACCGTTCTCGGCTCGTTCAAGCGACTGAAGGACATTATCACCCCAGTACCAAAGCTGTTCTTCTCTCCTACGCTCGAGAATTTCGCTACGATCTTGCAGAATCCCTCCATCCGGCAGGGGCTGGGTCATTCCGTCGTCGTAGTCGGAGCCTCGGTCATCATTGGCGCCCTACTTGGGGTTCCCGCGGCCTACGCGCTGGCCCGCCACGTGCGGGCATTGAAGGACGACATGCAGTTCTTCGTGCTGTCGCTGCGCTTCATGCCGCCAGTAGCGATCGCGATTCCGTTCATCGTGCTCTATCTCGACCTCGGTCTCTATGACACGCTGACGGGTCTTATCCTTGTCTATCTTGTTACAACAATCTCGACTGTCATCTGGTTGTCTGTGCCAGCTTTCGAGCGGGTTCCCAAGGAGATCGAGGAGGCCGCCGCGATGGAGGGTTGCGGTCCGGGCGAGATATTCCTGAAGTTCGCTCTGCCAATCGCTCTGCCGTCGCTGTTTGGCGCGCTGGTCTTCACCTTTGTACTGGTCTGGAACGAACTTCTTCTGGCTCTCACTCTTGCGGCGGGCAATGCCACGCTGCCGGTCGTCGCCGCCTCCATCACGTCGCTCGGCAAAGAAGTCCCTTGGGGCGTCATCAATGCCTCCACCGTCATTCTCGTTATTCCTCCGTTGGTATTTATCGGTCTGTTGATGAGCTTCATCAACGGCATGATGAAGCCTGCGCGGAGATAGGAAAGGTCATCATGGCAAACATTCGATGTGTCAACATCCGCAAGTCCTATGGCGGTCACACCGTGATCGAGAACCTGAACCTGGACATTGCCGATCAGGAATTCGTCGTCTTTCTCGGTCCCTCCGGCTGCGGCAAGTCCACCATGCTGCGGATGATCGCTGGACTCGAGGAGATTACCGACGGCTCGGTCAATATTGGCGACCGGGATGTCACTCATCTGCATCCCGGCGAGCGGGGCGTGGCCATGGTCTTCCAGTCATATGCTCTTTATCCGCATATGACGGTAGAGGACAACATCGCGTTTGGACTGCGCCGGCAGAAAGTGGCGGAGGACGAGATCGCGCGGCGAGTGAGACACGTCGCGGGCCTGCTCGGACTTGAGAGCTTCCTGGCACGCAAGCCGAAGAACCTTTCGGGCGGACAGCAGCAGCGCGTCGCGATGGCGCGCGCTATGATCAAGACGCCGAAGCTGTTCCTCTTCGACGAGCCGCTTTCCAACCTTGATGCGAAGCTGCGCGAAAAGCTTCGCACCGAGATCCGCAAAATGCATTTGGAATTGAAGACGACGACAATCTTCGTCACCCATGACCAGCTCGAAGCGATGACCATCGCCGACCGGATCGTTCTGATGCGCGCAGGTGAGATCGAGCAGCAGGGAACGCCGGCAGAAATTTTTGACCGACCCGCGACTCGTTTCGTCGCCGATTTCATCGGTTCGCCCGCCATGAACTTCCGCGTCTGCGAGGTAAGCCGTGAGGGGGGCAGGATCGAACTCGCGGCAGGCTCCATGCGGCTACAGGTACCTACCGACGAATACGGCGGGCTTATACAGGGGACAAAGATCGAGGTCGGGCTGCGACCGTCCAAGATGGAACTCGCGGCGCCGGGAGATCAGAATGCCATTACGGGCAGGATTGTTTTGGTGGAGAACATGGGCAGCGAAGGCCAGGTAATCGTCGATGTCGATGGCGAGGAAATGTCTTTCGTCACTAAAGCGTTCAGGAGGCTTGAGCCTGGCCAGCCAGTAAGTTTCTCAATCGACCCAGCCAGCATCCATGTGTTTTCGCTTGAGACAGGTCGCTCGTTGCGCAAGGCAGGCTGAAGGCGCACCGCTGAAAGGAATGAAAATGAAGACACGTTATGATGAAAAGATGGGGCGAATTCTTGCGGGTGAATATCGCAAGGGCGACTTCATCCTTGCGGATGCCAAGGACTGCGACATGTCGGGGGGCATCACGACCGCCGGTTTTCGGCGTGGTAAGAACGGCAGGACGGAGCGCCACCGGACACGCGCAGAATTCCTGGCTGAAATCGAGGCGCTTATCTCGCAGGATTCCGTCGATGTCATGCTGACCTCTGCCTCCAACATGGAGTTGCTACAGATGCGCGGCGCCTTCACCGCAAGTAACGTCAAACCAGCCTTCCGTGCTAATGATGCGACGGACATGTGGAGCGTTATCCGTGGCGGCCGCTATCGTGAGTCGCTGTCGCGTCCCTTCCGCTCAGTCGATCTGTCGCTAGCTCAGGCAGACCTGTGCCTCTATTCGATCACTTTCAACAACGATACGGATGCTGACCTCGCTTCTCTGGAGGCATTCGGGAAATTTCGACGCGACGTCCGGGAACTCGGCAAGGAGTATTTCCTCGAAGTATTCAATCCGAACAGGCTGACCGGCGTTCCCGATGGCGAAAGAGGAGCCTATGTCAACGACTGCATCATGCGGACACTGGCGGGTCTCACGCGCGCGGAGCGCCCGCAATTCCTCAAGGTCGCCTACAACGGACCCGCTGCAATGGAAGAGCTTGCTTCTCATGACCCAAGTGTCGTGGTCGGCATTCTGGGTGGCGGCTCGGGGACGTTGCGTGACACCTTCGAGCTTTTACTGCAGGCGGAAAAATACGGCGCGCGACTGGCGCTCTTCGGCCGCAAGATCAACTCGGCCGAACATCAGCCATCGCTGGTCACGTGGCTTCGTGCGGTGGCAGACGGGAATGCCGGCTCGGCGGAGGCGGTGCGTGGCTATCATGGGGAGATTGCCAAGCTTGGACTGCAGCCCGACCGCTCCCTTGACGACGATCTCCTAATCACTGAAGAGGTATTGAACGAGGCAACCGAGGGATGAAACCCGAAGGCGGACGTAGAATGCAAAGAGAGCAGCATCCATCCAACAAGATCATCGCTGAAGTTGCGTGGATGTATTACGTCCGAAATCTCAATCAGGGCGAAATCTCCGAAGCGCTCTCGATCTCGCGCCCGACAGTCATCAGTTATCTGAAACTTGCCAAGGAGCGAAAGATCGTTGGCATTCAGGTTTCGCCCGAGCATTACCGGATGAATGCCACGGCTGACGCGCTGAAGGAAAAGTTTGGCCTTGAAAGCGTGCACATCGTCCCCGCCGAGGGACGGGAAGGCGAGACTTTGACTCGCGCCGTCTGCGAGGTTGCAGCCTATCATCTTCCGGATTTTCTTCAGGAAGGTGATGTGCTCGGCGTTTCGTGGGGGCAGACGGTCTATTTCGTTTCTGAATTCGTACCCAGTTGGCCGATCAGAGATCTTACCGTTCGCCAGCTTCTAGGTTCCCTCGCAAATCCCCTGCTCAGCACATCGGAAAGCTGTACGACGGAAATCGCTCGTCGGCTAGACGCGAGTTGTATCACCTTCAACGCGCCCGCCGTCGTCTCCAGCGCGGCTCTTGCCAACGCGCTACGAGCCGAGCCGATAATCCACGATCAGCTCGAAGGTATCCGGAGCTGCAACAAGTCGCTGTTCTCGCTAAGCCCCTGCACTCCAGACACCCATGTAGTCCAGTTCAAGATCGCTACGGCAGGAGAGGTCGAAAGCTATCGAATGAGGGGGGCCGTAGGGATTATCGCGGGGCGTTTCATCGACGTCGATGGGAAGGCGGTACTTGGCGAGCTCGATGAACGCCTCGTCGGTGTCGACCATGATCTGTTGCGATCGATGAAGGGCCTGCTCGTTGTGAGTGGAAGCGCCAAACGTGACGCTGTTCGTGCGGCTCTTCGAGGAGGTTTTGCCAACCATCTGGTTGCGGACCTGGAACTAGCCTCTCTGCTTCTTGATGACTAGCTGACGTCATCGCCTGTTAGGCTCGGTCGATCGAGGAACGAGTTGCCAAATCCATCAAACTGGACGCCACCGAGGGCATGATCATTGTCCCGCCGGTTGATGTCGCAGCACAAACACGCCTCCGGCGCGAACCGGCAGCCATTTTTCATAAAACCGTTCGATCTCCCCACCAGGGTCGATGTCACTGAAGGCCTCTGGATAAAGGAGCTTGGCGATATATTGCACACAGATGAAATCGGACAGTGTGCGCGTCCCGCCGTGATAGATGGCATGGACCTCGCCGTTTTTGACCGCAGGCAGATCGGCCCAACCCGGTCGCTTGAAATAGGCGCCGAGGCGGTCGTTCGCCAGTGTTTTGTCTGCGTTAAAACCGAGAAGCACGGCGGCGGGCGAGTTTGTCCATTCCGAGCCGGCGATAACGACGATGTCCGGCTTTGCCGCAAGCGTATATTCCGGGCTGAGAGGCCCCAGTTCTTGATCTGCCCCTTGGCGATATTGACGACGCCGAGCGCGAGCCAGAGGCTTGAAGATCACGGCCGAGGGTGTGGAAACAAACTGGCAGCGCGACATTCTGATGCGTATGGGCTGTCCCTGTCTCCAGGGCTTCCTGCTTTCATGACCTCTTTCGCCCGATGCAGCCCGCACGCTGCTTCCGACTCCTGAGTCTACGTCGACGCTTCGAGGTCACGCGGATTTCTGTCCTGAGCGACACCAGCATACCGGAAACCCCTGATCAACCGGCGCTACTAGCGGCATCGGTAGGAGTGGTGGCATGTCCCGCAGATCTTCACTCTCACTCCGGACCGGGAGAGGATTATTCGCTGATCGCCTGCAGTTTGTCGCGTCTGAGGATTTCGATGCAACGCGTGTTCTTCAGGCGCACAATACCCTTCTCGCGAAGCTTGGACATGCTGCGCGATACCGTCTCAATCGTCATTCCAAGATAATCACCGATATCTGTTCGCGTCATCGGCAGATCAATAATTCCATCATCTCCTTGCCGATGATCGAGGTCGAGAAGGAATACTGCAAGTTTTTCAAGGGCGCTTTGGCGGCCAACCACGAGCAGATGTTCCTGAGCTCGGATCATGCTTCGCAAGGCGAGCGCCATCAGGTCGCTGCGGTGGGGTTCGCTCCCTTCTGCCTCCACCGGGATTAATCCGGTTGGCACAATCGCTTCAGCATAGAAGCTGCGAAAGCCATACGCCTCAAAGCCGAATGTTTCTCCCTGCATGTGAAATGCAACCACCTGCCTGCGGCCGTCAGTGAGGAGGCGATAGATGCGCACCGCCCCATACTCGATCCTGTACAGTGAGCCTGATTTCTCGCTTTGTGCATAAATTTCAGTATCGGAAGCATGGAAAAAGACAGGGCGCGGGCGAAGGACTGCCATTGGCTGAACTGTTAATGCGGACGGACCACAGGGGGAGTAACTGACGGAAACGGAAGCGAGCATTTGAACTGACCCTCAACTGGAATGCCCTGACTATGCCGGACAGAAATGTCCGGTGAAATTCGTTCGTTCCACTAAGGGTTTTTACTTATCCTGATCAACGCGGTCACAACATCAGTGCCTGTCAGCGGCTTATAGAGTATCTGCACGCCTGGCCTGTCGACACTAACCTTTTCGTGGTCCGCGAGGAAAAGGACAGGCGTCACCGCTGCAACCGTTGCAAGACATGCTTCCCGTTCGGAATCGGGAAGGCAGCCGTCGAGAATAACACAACTTGCTTCGCCGACCTTTTCTCCGGCGAGTTTCCAGGATCGGAATGTCACGACTTCATAACCGTACGCCCGCAATGCAAACGCCAGCCCCCGGGACAGCGCGGGGTCCTTTATAATCGAAGCGATTAATCGTGTGGTCGGCAATCTAACACCGGGAAAAATGCAGCAATTGATATCCCGAGCCAGTTAAATAGCCCCAAGTCCTTTTGCGCATTGTCCTGGATCAAGTTCTGTCGGAGTTTTCCAGATTGGAGCTTTCAATCGAAAGTGACATACGGACTAGTTCGGGAAGGCTTCGAGCCTTCATTTTTCCCATAACGTTAGCTCTGTGAACCTCTACGGTGCGCGGGCTTATGTCGAGATTAAACGCGATGGATTTATTGGGTTGCCCCGCCACCACCGCGGCAAGAACCTGCCGCTCGCGTTCGCTCAGCGTCTCGACCTTTTTTCGTACTTCTTCTGCTGATTCCGTTTCGGGGATTTGGGATTCCAGACGCGCAGCCGCGCGGTAAATTGCGTCGATGATAACCGTGTCGGCAAATGGCTTTTCAATGAAGTCTACGGCTCCGGCTTTCATCGCCTCCACCGCCATCGGAACGTCCCCGTGCCCGGTAATCACGATTGACGGTATCAACAAAGCCTCTGCGCGGATTCGGCGGATCAGGTCCACGCCGCTGATGTCTGGCATCCGCAGATCAGTCACAAGCACGGCTCGCTGAAGTTTGGGCGCAAGGGACGCAAAGGTGGTAGCCGTTTCGTGAACTCGCACACCCAGGCCGCTCATGCTGAGCATGAAGGCGAGCGATTTTCTGACCGCCTCCTCGTCATCAACGACGTGCACAGTGAAATCATCGTTCGCCATTTTCCTCCCCATCATAGGCTGGCAGTGTGAATGTGAAGCGTGCTCCTCCGAGCTCGCTGCGCGAAACGGCCATCTCGCCGCCGTGGGCTTCAACGATGCGCTTCGATATCGAGAGCCCGATCCCCATTCCGCCAGCCTTGGTCGTGACAAAAGGCTTGAATAACTGATCGGCGATCTCACTGGGAATGCCGGGGCCGGAATCTTCAACGATTACCGCTACTTCGCCGTTTTCAGCAGCCTTAATGCTTACCCGAAGGTCCTTTTTTTGGGACTCGCCCATCGCCTCGACTGCGTTGCGCATCAGGTTGGTGAGTACCTGCTGTATCTGAATCCGGTCGACCATGACCATATCGTCGCCAGCAGCAAAGTCAAAGACGGATCGCACACCTTTTTCTCTTGAACCGACCAGCGCCAGTGCGCCCGCTTCCTCAACCAAATGAAGCAGCTTGTGTGGCAGCTTTTCGGTCTCACCCTTTGTTACGAATTCGCGGAGATGGCGAATAATCTGTCCTGCCCTGACGCTTTGCTCGCCTGCCTCCCTCAGGGCCTCGCGTAACTGCCTGTCCCTTTCGCCATCGGAGCCCTGCAGCAAGCGTGCGCAACCATGAACATAGTTGGCGATCGCCGAGAGCGGCTGGTTTAGCTCGTGGGCGAGCGTAGATGCCATCTCACCCATCTCGTTCAGCCGGGCCAATCTCGCCAGTTCCGTTTGAATCTCCTGGAGGCGGGCTGCCGATTCCTCTCGTTCGGTAAGATCTCTCACGAAACCGGTGAAAAACCGTTTGCCCCCCCGATGGGTTTCTCCAACCGCGAGCTTCATGGGAAATGTCGATCCGTCCTTGCGCTGGCCGACCACGACCCTATCCGTTCCGATAATGCGTTTTTCGCCGGTCGCGAGATAGCGCTGGAGGTAGCCGTCGTGCTCGTGCCGATAAGGTTGTGGCATCAGCATTCGAAGATTTTGCCCAATTGCTTCGTCCTCGGAGTACCCGAACTGCCTGACGGCAGCTGCATTGAAAGAGACAATCGTGCCATCCTGCTGGCTGACGATCGTGGCGTCGAGCACAGTATCGAGTATAGACCTTAGGTGTGCCTCGCGCGTGTTCAGCGCTTCTTCTGCCGCCTTGTATTGATGCCTCAGGCGTTTGAGCGACCCGCCGAGGTATGCAATTGCAATACCGACCGCTCCGAAAACGATCAACTCGGGGACCTGGGCGCCGCCGGGGGTAAGCGATCTCAGATAGCTTGCCGAGCAAAACGCCAGGAAAAAAGCCAGCAGTCCTGGCCGCAAACCTCCGGTTATTGCGGCTAGAAGAATTGGGGGAACAAACAGTATGTAGATAGCAGGGGCACCGAGTAGGTCCATGAGAAACATTCAAAA
>Ga0209282_1000318_pt1 | contig 23830 bp, 13 predicted proteins | sample Mtrugardesep15_FD_187529 | JGI IMG/M metagenome (GOLD analysis project Ga0209282, IMG submission 187529) | Root nodule microbial communities of legume samples collected from California, USA - M. trunc garden sep15 (SPAdes) (version 2) | ecosystem: Host-associated > Plants > Roots > Nodule...
CTCATTTTTTTTGACATTTATCTTATTTTTGACACATATATATTGTCTCGTTTAGATATAGATAGGTTTACATTTACGAATCTATTATAAGCATTTTTTTTTACAAGGAATCTATAGTAAGCATGTCTTTCGCAGTTTTCTTTTATTTCCATTTATATTAATGCAAAGTGTTTTTTTTTTTTTTTACAGAAATATTAATGCAAAGTTGCTTTTGACTCCTAATTTTATCTTTAAATTCTATCCTTAGATTTGCTTTGACTCCTAAATACATGTCGTAATCAATTATTGCACATATAATATACAACTTTGATAGTTAATATTATTATTTATTTATAATTAAAGATTATAAAAAATTTGATATTTTAAAAATATTTATTGAAACAAATCGATCAACATCGTATATGATAACATTTAAATTTATATATTAGTTAAAAAATACGGTCAATTTTTTTTAATAAGCCAAAATATAACTTTAAATTAAACCTAATCACTTTATGTCTAGGACAAGGAGTGTTGTAGAAGACAGCAAAAACAGTTTACAAATTAATACAAAACAAGGCACCAACATCCGAAACCACAAAGATTACATGCCAATGTCTAAGCAAGCTAAGGATTAAGCCACCAACAATGATAGCTAAAAGCAAAACATGGACGTTTTGCCTTCATCCCCCAAAACGTTAGAAACTTAACTTTATCAACTAAATCATAAACAAAAGTTGTCTTATTATTAAATATATGTTATTTCGTTCCTTCCAAACCCACCTAAATGCACGAAAGCCAGATTGAGATAAGACTTGACCGCCACCTTCTGGTACCACCACCAAAGTGGCCAAACTGCGAAAAATGATCACACAAATGCACATGGGCTACCGCTGAAATGTCAAACCATCGTCGTAATATATGCCAAATCGAACCAAACTGAAGGCAAGATAAAAACAGATGTTCCACCATTTCATCTAACCTGCATCCACCAACACACAATTGATTATCATGTAAGAGAATGTTGTGCCTAAAGAGATTATCCATCGCACCTGGAAGGAGAAAGTTGCATCATACCTAGCAAGATAAGGAACAATGAAGTGTAACATTGATGCAATTGAAAAAAGTTATTGCCACGTGACTGAAAGACCGCGTCTTCAAGTTCGGGAAACACAACCTCGTGTGTAAAATATAGTGTAAGGTTGCGTACAATACAACAAACAGTGCGACCCTTCTCGAAACTTGCGTACGTAGGAGTTTTTGTGCACCGAGTTGCCCTTGCACTTCTTTTGATAAGGAACTATGATTTCGATTTTTGTCTTATCTTCTACCCCAGTTTGTTCCGTCTTTAAAACAATTTTAAAATCAAATATACTATGACTGGAGTTGTCTCGTCGAATTTCCTAACTTTTAATAGATCAAACTCATTTATTTTCTTCGATCTAACAAGTAACCAATGAATAAAGATTCACTTTTTTTGTTTTTGAATAGAAATTCACATTTCTAAAAATAGATAACTGAAGTATTTAGGATTTGAATCTCAATCCATATATATTATTAAATGTTTTTATCCATTTAGCTAAGCTCATTTTTTATTTTTTATTTTTAAGGAAATTCATGATCGTGATTTGGTCCGTTGCTTTTGATAAGGCAGGCAGTAAACCTCTTTCTCCGCCATTAAAATGCGATAGCAAATAGAAAATGCTATTAACACCAAACAACACGTGTCAAACCCTTCCATTTTCTCACCCAGAACCACCACCATGTCTTCCTCCCAAACAACTCCTCCACCGTCGCCACCTTCTCACGACAACCGCATTCACCATCTCCTTCAACTTCAACCTCTCTTCAAAGACCCCACTTCCCAATTCAGAACCAGTAGCCATTGCCAGTGGACTTTTCATCATGCCCCCACCACGCCTTAAAAACCAGTACTATCTTGTGAGGTCTGGAGAATCAGAGTTTGAGAGCTTGGGAGTGATCAACACCAACCCTGTGGCTAAAACTTCTATGGATAACGGTTTATCTGATAGAGGGAAGAAACAGAGTATTAGAGCTGCTTTTGATTTGAAAGAAATGGGTGCTTGTGATAATAATTGTTGGATTTGGCCTGCTATTACTCAGAGAGCTTATCAAACTGCTGAGATTATTGCTTCTGTTAATTCTATTACTAGAAGGTTGTTGTTTTGGTTTTTTTAGCTGTTCTTGTTGATATTGATGATGTGATTTTTGGTTTTAATTTTGGGATTGTGAATTTGTTTGATTTCAGTTATATTGTTCCGGAATACAGCTTTCTTGATGCACGGGGATTAGGTGCTTATGAAGGAAAAACATTAGAATATGTTTCAGAAGTAAGATTTTCACTCCATGTACTGTTTTATTTACTTTAGAATTTAGATCTTATATGATGACTTCTAGTTGGAAAATTGTCTCATGTAGACTAGGTTGATTCTTGAAAATTATTCGAAACTCTAATAACAATTGTTGTCACTCCTCCTAACGAGAATCTCATGTACGTCCTGGTCACTAAGTAGGTGATTCAATTGGTGTTGGTTTGACAGAAAATAATTTTAATGTATTGAGTTGAAACTCAAGTTCATATCTGTTTTCTTTTGTTTTTGTCGAATCAACATTGATCAGATCACTATCTTATTCTTAAGAAACTAAGGACACTAGAACCTTGAACTTCTGCTTAAAAATGACAATGTCGATCATTGTCAAAATTTTAAGCGATTTTCAAGTATCAGTGCAATTTAGATCGCATGCTTGTAACACTTTCACAATCTAGCTTATATATGTATTTCATTACAAATACAATTACAATTTCACTTATTGTTGTGGAGCTAAGTAGAATTTTTGCAATAAGATTTAAAATGTTTGTAATGGTGAGAGTGTTTGAAATGGTGGTGCAGATATATGCATCAGATGGTATATCTACAAAAATAAAACCTCCTCCCATTGATGATGGAACTCCAAATGAGAGTGTTGCAGATGTTTTTGTTCGTGTGACCCAACTCATGTCAATCCTTGAAACTCAATACGCTGGTGACACAGTCGTTATAGTCTCTCCAGATTCCGATAACTTATCAATCCTTCAGGCTGGTTTGGTAGGACTAGACTTGCGAAGGTAACCAACCAACTACTCCAACCTCAACCAACCAAAACCCCTGCAATTTTATATATGTGTATGATTTTAATTCTGTATCACATTCATTTTTGTTTCCTAATTTACTCGTGTCTCAAATTTCAGGCATAGGGAGTTGTCTTTTGCACCTGGTGAAGTTCGCTATGTTGATACCAGTGACATTCCTACTTACAAGATGCCTCCATCTGCTGTATATAAATGTTCCAAGCTACCAAATTGTAATTAGCTGTAATTCCTTCAACTTTTTTTTTAGGGTCCTTCAACTTGTTATAGCAGAAAAATGGATATATATTGATGAGTATATAGCTCAAGTTCTCTAAACTGATAACATTTATTGTAATATTTCACCGAAAGAAAAATCAATCAATATTACACCGAGTAAGATTACTAAAGAATAAAGATAAATTTGAAAAATGAGAGAATATGAGTGAAATCTTCAAAATTATGTTTAGGTTCATGAAAATGCTTGAAATAGAGGTGACTGAAATGATATTGAGTATGAGGAGCTAGTCCTAAAGTACAGATCAGTTTTGAATGTATTGAGGAAAAATAAATATAGTAGCAGGAGGAATCAATCAACAAATAGCAGGATATTTGTATATCAGTAGCAGCGAGTTTCTGTTATTGCCTTATTGGCAATGAAGGGGTGTGGTGCAATTCACTCTAGTTAGTTGGAGAAACCATTATAAACTCCATGGAAGCTGCAATTCATTTTTGTGATTGAAATTACACACCTGATGAAATTTTAAACATAATTATTCCAAGTTATTTACCAAAATTTGTCATCCCCAACAATCAAAATTGTTAGCTATAGTAAAAAAATCATAGAGAGAAAAATATTTAAAAACAAAGCTTACATTTCAAAAGATTTTGGTGGAACACAAGATAAAAAATAGTAATAGTTATTTCACTAAAATCTCTTCGAGTTTTACTAGATATTATAGGTTCGAATCCAATAATAGGAATGCCCATTATTAAGTTTTTGAGGGAGAGTTTTGCCATCATTAATAGAGATGTTCATCGGTTTGGACAAAACGGAACAAAATTTGACGTAAGACTTTGTTTATTGAAGTATTTTATATTTAAATAAACTCAAATATTTTTGTACATTTGTTTTTAAGTGTATCCGATTAATTAATCTGAATCAAACAAATTTGTATACTATTGACCGTTTGGACATTAATCTTTACCATTACATGTCGATATTATTTGATTAAAATCAGGAAGACTAGTGATAAACAGCTAAGCTATGAGGTAAAAATAGAGATATAAAGTGATTTATTATTAGGTGAGATTTGATTTGATGAGGAAATGAAATGTAATGGAAATGGTGGAGCATATAGAAATTGAAATCTGAAAATCGATACCAAAAGTAGAGAAAAGGTAAAACGTAAAAGTAACCTCTCAGTGCACAGTGCTGGAAGTAGTAAATGCGAGTGTGGAACACGCAAAGCAGTAAAAGAGAAGTCAATGATCTAAATCTGTCATTGGCTTGACGGTGCGGCGCGTGTTTTGTTACTTCATCATCTTTCTCTCTCATACACACTTATGCTGTGTGTTGTGTCACTCTTGTTCGCTTTTTCTATTACTCTCTAACTGCTTTATTCATCATCCTCTATTTTCTTACCAAACATTTACACTCTCATTCACTGAATGCATTTTCTCCTTAAACGCGATCCTTCGATAAGAAACCTCATCTTTCGTCTAGGGTTTCCTTCAATTCAATTTCCATGGCTATCAGAGGCGTCGATTTCAAGTGGTTAGTCTTCTCTCTCTCTGATTCCATTAATCCTATTTTTGATTCAATTCAATGCAACTTTCTCCTTTCAGGTACGATGGATTTTTCTTGTCCATGCTCGCCACCAGCGTGTATCCTTTTTCGATTCCCTAATTTTTCTATCATTTCGCATTTTTTTGATTGCCATATAGAATGTTTGTATTCTTGACTTTGAATTTTTAGAGTTATTGTTGCAATTAATTGGAGGCGCTATCATTCTTGTACATACCCATTGCATATATGGATTGTGGTGGGTTTTCCTTTTTAAGATGGGATCATTGCGTTTTTACCTTCTCCGTTAAGATTATATCTTTAGTGATCTTTTTTTCTCCACTGTTCTTCAGGTGGACTACACTGCTGTGTTCGTTTTCCGGCTCTTGATGTTTGTCGATAATGGCTTTGCTGCCGGAATGGGCTTGTAAGGCCTTACATCCATTAACTTTCATGTTCTTGTTGGTTATTGCGTTCATATATTTAGCTTGTTTTCTCTATTTTATACTGTCTGTATGGATTAGTGTGGTGTTTCAGTGTTTTGAAGTGTTTCTTTTAATCCATTTCATTGAAGATAAGACATATTTGATCGTACAATAACCTGCACAATGATCGCCAGTTCATATAAAATATGGTTATCATTGATGGAATCAGTCTGTATGCCATTAGTTTACTTGTGTTGACATAGTATTAGATGCAATAATTTTAGCATGAGCGGAACCTGATGTGGCCATTTAGTCATTTGCCTCAAAAAGGTTAAAAGTTTAAATAGCACTAGGGAGGGAAGAGACATACAAATGAAGATAAATGGACTACGGTCAATCTGGCCTATGATTTTATAAAAAATAATTTTCATTTATGAATTCTGGAAGTTGAGTTTTCTATGGTTCATTTCACGTAATTTCTCTTGCCAGTTCAGCATTCACGTGCAAAATCATTTGTGGTCGTTTTGCTTTCATAGATGACTTTGATTTCATGGTAGTAAGCTCAACTAAATTGGTTCTGATTTTTTTTGTTGCATCAAACAAACAAAGTCAAATGATGTTTTAATTTCTGAAACCGCGGTACTAATTCATCTACACGTTATTCCTCCTTCCCTTCTAGGGATTTTGGGTGGCAGCAGAGATATGCTCGTTTCTGTGGAAGAGTGGTCGTCCTTTCAATCCTTGGATTGCTTCTTTATCCATTTCTTTGGGCTTGGACTATAATTGGTACCATGTGGTTCAGCAGTGCCAAGAGCTGTGTATGTTTATCATTTAAATTTAAATTCAATCTTAGTTCTACTCTTGTTAACATGATTATGATGCATAATGCAAATAATCATCTGCAGTTGCCTGAAGAGGGACAGAAATGGGGATTTCTCATCTGGTTACTTTTTAGCTACTGTGGACTTCTTTGCATTGCTTGCATGTCAGTAGGGAAGGTTAGTGGTGGCGCTCTATTAACCATTAGATGTTTCGTTGTCTTGTTACCATGTAACAATCTCTTTTTACTCCATTTATCATGGTGATCTTGTTCTGAACAAATTGTAAACATAGAAAATCTGCAAAATAATATTCATCGTCATTATTTGATATCTAGGTTGTTGCAGTTATAATTTTGGCTTGTTTAACCCCTTGCAGTGGTTGACTCGACGACAAGCACACTTAGTGCGTGCCCAACAGGGTATCCCTCTGTCTGAATATGGGGTAAGATTTACCTTTATTGCAACATAAATAGCTGTTTTAGTTTAGTTACATATCTTTTGGAAACTGTATCTTTTTATAGCAGTTATTTCTAAATAATGTCCTTAATAACATGGATTTCCCCCCTGGAATTGTCCCCCTATAAAGAAAAGGGCAGGGAGTAGGACGACAGTATTTTAAGTTCTATCTTGAATCCGTAACCGGTGCAGTACTAGCAGTCAATCATTATTCGTTTGTTAACATTTGGAATAAACTTGTAATCTGACGACAAGTCATTGAAGCTTGCTTATCAGCTGGTGTCATGCTATCTGATAAGGGATAATACACTATTAGAGTTGCTTTTTTACATTTTAGTCTTGTTTTGATTTTGTTAACCGTGACATAGTTTCCATTTTATGAAGTTAAACTGATCTAGCAATCGTGTACCCTGCAAACTGTCATGTTGGATACTGCTTGGTAATGTGATAGATTTTATATTTTATACAAAAAAATTGTGATTATATAATGATATTTATTTTCTTTCACCGTCAGTTTTATGGCTGGTTTTTATCTTAGTTCTTGCATAACAAGGTTCTTGGGCACATTGTTACCGGGACACAGTCCCTACACAGTCCCATGTATGTCATGTGGGATTGTAAGTTTCTTCACGCCTTCCCTCAAGCTTTATTTTTCACCACTTCGAAAAAATCACCATTGAAACAGATTCTCAGAAAGTTTCAGAGGAAATCTGTTTTGAAGCTCATACTGTTGGATTCTTTCTGGAGGCAACACAATCAGTATTGCTTTCTCTTATTTCAGAGATTGTACACATGGGGTTGATTGAATCATTGAAGCATAGTTTGTGATCATATTCTTAGCATTCTGAATGTATATTCATTTCTGTTTGATTATCCATACTACAACTATTAGATGGTTAACAGTTGCTATTTTTCGCTTTGTTAGATTTTGGTCGATATGATTCGCGTGCCTGATTGGGCATTTGAAGCTGCAGGTCAAGAAACAAGGGGCATGGGCCAGGAGACTGCTTCATATCATCCAGGACTTTACCTAACACCAGCTCAGGTAGTTTTAGTTGATGTTTGCAGACTTGTTGATTTCTTATTAGAACTCTTGCAAAGCAGCAGATAATGCTTTTCTTTGAAAAGTAGAGTGAACTTTATTGTCATGTAGATTAATTAGTTGTGAAATATTTTGCCTTAATTCTGCTATTATTCATAGGGTTCTTGTGGGTTTTCTGACAATATGTTTGCCATTGTTATGCCATATATTTATCTCGATCAAATTCCTTTTGTATATTTATATTCAATTTCAGTGCTGATAATAAGGTTTCATGTCTGGGTTTGGATGCAGAGAGAAGCAGTCGAAGCTTTAATTCAGGAACTCCCAAAGTTCAGGTTGAAGGCTGTTCCTACTGATTGCAGTGAATGCCCCATCTGCTTAGAAGAGTTCCGTGTTGGGAATGAGGTATACTTTTCTAAATCCAATTAAAGGTCTAGAGCAAGTCATACTATGTGCTGTTTGCCATCTGATACTGAAAATAATTCTCTCCATTTAACCTTGAGAACTCTTTACGTTAAGATGTAATGTGTATCTTCAAGTGATTTAAAAATAGTCCCACTGTAATGCAGGTTCGTGGGTTACCTTGTGCGCACAATTTTCATGTTGAATGCATTGACGAGTGGCTTAGGCTGAATGTGAAGTGTCCTAGGTGCCGTTGCTCAGTGTTCCCAAATCTTGATCTTAGTGCCCTGTCCAATCTCCGTCCTGATTCTGAACGGTCTTCTGCCAGTGTTGTGACAACAACTAGATATGTGAGAGGCCAACCTTCTAGTCAAAGTTACCTGTTAAGGTTACAGGGGCTTCTCCGCCCTGTGCGTGCTGAAATTGCAGGGCCAGTTGGTGACACAGATAATGCTTTGCAAAATGCTGAGAACGGTGTTGCACCTGTTTTGACACAAAATACACCAAACAGAGTCCAGGTCTCGTCGGTTGAATGCACGCCTGTCGGTCTTTCTTCTGCACAAAGTTAGATTAGGTAGTTTTAGACCTTTGACTAGAAGAGGTTAAAGAATGCATATCCACATCTGGGCTGTAAAAAAATGGTTCACATTCTAACATGAAATTTTTACGTTGATCCATGAAGAAATGGGTCAGTTTCTTTGTCTGGGGCATCTTCGAGTGGTGTAGTAGGACTTGGAAAATCAAGGTATACCTTTTTGCTTTACTAACCTAGATCAGAACTGTAGATCTGTAATTGTCTTTTTTCTTCTTCTTTTTCCTTCTAGCTTTTTATGTTTGATTAAGTGTAAAAGGAGTTCAAAATTCTAATCATATGTGTTACTTTGCCTGTTCCATTTTGTTGGGCGTAGTATTACCAATTCCTTCTAGCTTTTTATGGGGTCAAGATCCAATCTATTTATAACTTTTTTCATTTGTTGCAATTTGGAAAGAGATAAACACGAAAAAATAATGATAGTGGGATCCACTTAGTGATAGGGCCCACCACTTATTTTTTTGTGTCTATCTCTCTTCAAATTACAACAAATGGAAAAAATTATAAATGGAGAGGATCTGGACCCCATAAAAAGCTAGAAGGAATTGGAGTAAGAGTAAAAAGAGTATGTGTAAAAAGAGTTTGAGTAAATGAGAGGATCTTTACCCCTTTTTATGTTTGAGTAAGTGTAAAAAGAGTTCAAAATATCATATGGAATATGTGTTACTTTACCTGTTGCATTTTGTTGGGCGAAGTATTAGTAGTTGACTTTGACCAATGAACATCACACTCAAAATAAATTTTACAAAAAAATTCATCGGTTGAACTACCTTGTATATCAAATTATAGTACCCACAACATTTAAAAGTGCCTTATTAAAACCAACTAATTAATTTATTGATTTCCTAAATTTAGATCTTTTAATAATACCAAGGAGGGAATACTAAGCCTTATTTGAAATTTATTCGATTTTTGAATTTCAAAATTTTTTCGATGATTTGTTTTTGAAAATAAAATAAACAATATAATGAAAACCTCTAAAAAAAGATAATATTGGAAAAAGTATGATTTTTGAATTTTAAAAACTTTTTTATGATTTGTTTTTCTCTCTATTTCATCAGGATCGTGACATTGTGATTGACCAATGTCACCAATTTTATGTCATCTAAGTGCTACCTACATTTTTTTAAATAGCCTTAATCCATTTCCTTTTTGATTTGACGCATTTTTGCTTATGTGGCCGGTTCTGATTGTGCAAACTTGTACATATTATTATACAAGATAAAAATATAATTATAATAAAACAATGATTTTTCTTATTATATATCGAAATCAAGTTGAGTGTAGTTTTTTATTTTTCTTTCTAAATGAGTTTGCAGGTGAGGAGAGAGTATACCTTTAATATTACATTTTCTTCTTTTTATCTCCAAATTCAGACATGGTTTTATTAATAAGATTTTTTTCCCCTAAAAATACATTATAAATTAAATAATTGATCAATTTCGTTTTAAAGAAAGATCGAATAATACACCTTTTAACCCTAGTTTTTAAAAAATAAATTTGAATCTACCAACTTAGTTTTTAAACGATCACATAACCATGATTTAATTGAGTTTGATCAAAAGAAAGTAATGGTGCAAACATTTTATAATTTAACTAAAGGTCCCCAATCATTTGTAAAAAAAAAAAAAACTAAAGGTCTAATCAATTTTGTTAATAAAAAAACTTAAAAGACTATTTTGTTACCAACATTAAAGAATCTTGGCATGTATTTGACCTATTTAATACTAGTACTAATATATTTCTTCCGTTTAAAAATGCATGTCTAAGTCAACCACTTCACATATGTTAATGCACAATTTTGACTATTAATATCTTTAATTATCTAAAGTAAAAAATTATAAAAGTTTAATATTTTAAAAATATTTGTCGAGATAAATCAAACAACATCTTACATGCTAATATTTGTATTTATACATTAGTTAAAAGGTACGGTCAAAGTAACTCAAGTAAATAGTGCACATTGCAAAAATTGAACATGTATTTTGAAACGGAGGGAGTAATAATTAGGTGAATTTAAAGCTAAGAAAATGAAAACTCTTCAAATTGTGAAAACTTCAAAGAATTTAAAAAATTGATAAAAATTATTTATATTAAGGGCCTAGTTAACGAATACTGCTGATACTAATCCAAATTAAACCACATTTATTTAGATTAAATGAGATTATATTTTTTTAGAATAGTGATCCAAATCATACCAATTGCATATGATTTTCATTTTAAATTAGACGAATTTTAGCTAAAAATCCCTTCAAAGAATTATTAAAGAGTGTTTCAATGGTTTTCCCAATTTTAAAACTAAAAGGACAAAATTTGTTGTTAAGCTCAATATTTTTTTTGTTATAGTTAAGTTCCAAATTAAATTCATCAACTCTTCATCATTACTCACCCAGGATGTAAGTACCACTGAAGTTTTCATTCATTCCAGATTGTACCGTATTCGTATTATTAGCAACTAGATGATGACGGTGGGACATGGCGTCTCTATCACTGCTCCCAAACTCAGATCTTTTGTTTTGAGGCCCACTCAACCACAAACCCAAACAAAGACAGTAGCATTTACTTTCATTCAAGTACAAAAAAGAACAACAACACCCGTTGCACTTCTCCCATGTTCAGAATGCAGAGACCCCACACCGTTCTTCTCGAGGATGGTCCCATCCCCTTAGTTCACCCTCCATATTATAATTCATGGTCATATATATGATAAGTGTTTATGCTGTAAGCATTTAATTAAGCTGCTTGTCCAAACATAGCTAAAATGCTAAGACAAACAAAAACACGCTCATATGTTTTCTCCACATCATGATTTATGTCAACCAATGAAATAAAAAGTGATAAACAATGTTAGAGAGTGAGTTGGTAGTGCACTCATCTTAATCTTAATAGATGTAATTAGTTAACGTGGGCATGGCCATGTAGTAGTGCTCTTGTACTAATGAGAATCATTATTCTAAAAATTAGGTGCAGCACATTAATGTTCTGTATACCATCAATCTAAATTTAGTATTACTACCAGCTCTTAAATATTGATTATGGTACTAGTAGCACCAAATTTGTTTTTTGAAGGACACTTGTTGATGTTAGCCATTTTGATCCTTGTTTAGGTGGGTTGGTGGGCTGGCTGCTCAAGATTCAGATGACCCCCTTCGGTAGAATTATTCATGTAACTTCTGGCATTGGTAGATTTGTTGCCAAGAGTTACACCCCAAGGTATATCTTTCTACTTTCTACTTTGTCCTCTGGTAATCTAATAGAGGACTACTGCTAATTTCTGTTTGTTATAGACAGTCGCTCAAATGATTACCTGGGACTTATGTGGTAAAAAACGCTGATGATACATATCAAATGCAGGTAATAATCTAATTTTCCCACTGAATGATGCTTGTTTATTTGATTCCTGCTTCTATGAAATTTCTTTACTATTACTATTATTATTTGTGCTATACTCATGACATCAAGTATGACAGGTAGTGCATTTGCTACGAGCCAAAAGAAATTCAAAGAGCAGCCCTCCATCTAAGGTGACTAAGAGCCCAACCAAATCTGAGACAGAGAATGAATCTTCAGTTGAGATTCAGGAGCATGAAGAGAAGGCTGAAAAAAATGACGAGGTGAACAGTTCTATTGAGGAAGCAACTAAACAAGGCATTAAAAGGGTACTATATTTTATTAAGGACAAAATTTCAGGATTGCAAGTTACAGTAATGAACATAAATGCTGAAGTGGAAGGGGCGGAAGAGGATGAATTTATAATTCCACCGATGCACGAAGATAGTAATAAAACGACATCCAGTGAGAATACTGAAGAGTAAGTTAATAATATGGATGTACATAATGAGGGGATTATAGAAGCAGATAATGATGCATCGGCAGAAGAAAAGGATTTGGGTGTGAATAATTTTGATGGTGGAGTTGTCTCAAGTGACAACGACACTCTGTTAAGGATAGATTTATTCGCCTTCCAGCTGAAATACAAGATACAGAAAGAAATCATTTTGTCCTGCATTTTCCCGGGAGAAATGTAGATGATGATACTAGAAAAAATGAAGTCTACGAGGCAGCTCTAGAAGCACAAGGAATCTCACATCTTATGTCTTCTGAAGTTGTCAAGGCATTTTGGATTCTAATAAACTCTCCGAGGTTAGATTGAGATAAGGCATTTGAGCACCATTGAAAAATGCTTTTGTATTTATTCTGTTTTTCTGTTAAACTTTAGGAAATACCTTTTATGATGATTTTTTTAGTTTTTTTTAATGGATGATGATTTTATTAGTGATCAATTCATGTTAACTCAATATATTTGAGTGAATTACACTATCCTCTCCTCTGATTTACGATACTCATACAAACGCCCTTTCAAGTTTCGTCCAGCTAATGATCTATTCCCTTGGAACCTTGAAAAGTTCGCTTCTTCCAGCTGTTATGCTTTTGTAGAGAATGAACTCGTCAATGCTTAACTTAATCAAGGTTTCAATGTGTGCAAGTGAACTGGTTAAATATGCTATGAATAAGGCTCAGAAAATAAGTATACTGTCATAGTATACATCTTTTAGCCGGATTACAAATCCAAGTGTCGATTCGGATCCTTTTGATGGTGAGGTTTCTTATCCTTGCCAGTCATGTTCTTTAGAATTTGAATAAAGAGCAACTTGAGAATAAAATCCGCGGGTTGAAATATAGGACTCTATGTTGGTTCATTCGACGCCTTTGGATCTGAAGTTGTTCAATGAAAGTGAAAATTTGGACACTGGAATGATGTGGACAACGAGAAAAATCCTTCAGATACCGAGCCCTTTGAATATGTAGAGGCAGTGAATTTGACTGGTGATCTTATTGTTTCTGCAGGCGAGGTTTATGACTTTATTAAGTTTATGTGTGTGTGTACTAGTAATACTTATATTCTTTGTATTTAGGTGGCATGCCGCGCTAAAATTGGGAGAGAGCCGGTCACAGTATCAAGTTTCGCAATAAAATGGGACTGGTAAGTGCACTCTACATTTGGATGCTTCATGTTCATTTGTGTATTCTTATTTGCAAATATAGCTCCAATCTACAAAGTGAGCATGATGGCTTTGGGAGTGTTTCTCATTTTCTCTTACTTTTTTATTTTATTTTATTTATTAGGTTGATTTTCCCTTCCCCTTTATGTTGTCTTAAATTTTGCATTCCTCTATGAATTGAATAGGATGCAATTTATAAAGGCCAAACAAGAGTAGCTGAAATTTATGCTATTCGATTGAAACTACCATAGCGAGCCATATAGTTTCCAAATATAGTCTAATTTATTTCTATGACATGGGATGCAACATCAAGGATTCTGACAAAGTTAAATAAACATTTGTTACATTTTGTTAGATAGTCTTACTTTTGCCAACATGCAAGTGCTTGCAATTATTTCTCCTAGCTTTTTAATCTTATCATGAATTCAAAATTCTTTTGTTCTTTTTGTCCATACTTCTTTCTATCATCTTGGTTCTTTTTTATACCCACTTCAGTGACTGTTGAAGCTGTGTTGTGTAACATTCTTTCCTCTGCAAAGACAATAAGTAATAGTAAAAGTTATATGCTTCTTATGCTCCAAGAGTAAAGAATAAAGAATATATATATTGATAATGCCAACAAAAAAAGAATATTTATATTATACTGCCCTTAAAGATTAGTTTGGGAGAAAGATGCTTTTTCATGGTTATTGGAGGTTGATTCCTGTATAAACCATATCTCTGCTTTTGGTAGTGGAGAGAGACATAAAAGGGTGTCTGAGGTAGGAAGATAGAGGTTCATACTTTTGAAGGTTACTTCCCATAGTTGATTTGTGTTAATGAATGTCATTGTAACGCGTAGGAGGAACCTTTGAAATTGACGTTTTGGTTGAAGTCTAATGGAATTTTAGCCTTTTTTACAATAAAGTTTGCCTACACATGAAAGATATCTGATTACTTTTCCCCATTGTAAAAGTTATTGGACCCACTTGGTATATATTCCCAAAATTATTTCCCATTTTTAATTTTTTTTCCCTTTATCCTTGGGCTCTCGAATAAAAATATCTATGATAAGTGATAATTTAGAGTTTGATCGAGAGGTAACTAAAGTATAGTCAATAATTGTTTCAAACTCATATACTCTCGATCTCAATTAGAAGTATATTAAATAATTGACCTCAACCATTTAGTTCTCTTGTCAAATATTTTGGTGATCAATGATTCAACTAATAAGTCATTGTGAGCCAGAGGATAAACAACATATCAAGCAAAATATAAAGCTGTCATTATTCATTCCCCATTATTATTAAGAATTGTTAAAGATCATTTTCAAGGACTTGAAATTGGGGGAATATGGAAAAAGAAAGGCTAGTTTGATTTTAAACTTTTTGTGGTTTATTTATCTACCAGACAAAATTTAGTTACCTTATATAAAACAAATTTTCTTGCAGTTCCTTTTTATTTTTAGGATAAATACTGCTATTTACATTGCTCTATGGTTGTTTTTATGCTTTGTTACTAAAAAAAAAAGTGAAAGAGAAATGGGAGGGAAGATACTCAAAAAATGTCAACTTGTATAGAGTTGTGTGAAGGAACTGAGTAAGATTATTCTTAAACAAAATAAACTATCCGATCTCATTTGAGTTCTACTGTTATGGTTTTTGTGAGTGATATAATGGAAACAACTTGTTGTAAACCTACTTACAGGTTATGTGACAAAGAAGGTAATCATTTTTTTTTACTTTATTCAATTGCTAAATCAAACAAGTTAGCACAAAGTATTTGTGTTGTTATACGTGGAAATATCTACTTGGTAGAGACTAATCTTTCAAATTATAAATTACAAATATCTTTCAATGAGTGTTATTCCATAAATATTAGTAATGAAAATGCAATGAGTTACGAAAAACAAGTATGTATTCCAACAAATCATATATCCACCGATTGTTATCTATTCGTCAATTTTTGCACATAACTTTCTTCACACGAAATAACAAAACTCTATAAGTAAATGATCAATAATAATAACCACATGCTCAATTATATATCAATATGTCTTTTTAACTATCTATCAATGTGTTACATATTATAGATATAAACTTATTTTTATTGAGTCTTTTTTTTGTGTGAATCAAATATCATTTATGTGCATTTTCAAAACTAAATTTAAAATCAGAACCTCTAATTAGACCGAAAGAGATATCAAACCATCTATTTTTGTTTTTTTTATTGAATTTATGTAATCACATAAAATATTATTAAGACTAATTATAATGAAACATCTTTAACAAAAAGAAACTAACTTAACTCTATTTTTTCAGTGTCAAGCAGAGTCAAACTTTTTCTCATTGCACTCAAAGGATCTAAAAGTCATCACACAAAATCTGTCTGTAGTATACGTGGCAACATCTAATTGGTTAATCGTTCTCAGAAATCACAAGAATGAGAACCTTAAAACAGAAGAATCAAACCCACATGTCATGATGGTCCTACACTGAAAACCACGAAGACAAAAGACCCTATACTCTGTGCTCTTCTAGTTCAGTTTCGTTTTCACTTTTCCACCACCCAAAACACTCTTCTTCTTTATTCCTCTCTTTTTTTCATTCCCTTTAAAATTCGCCAAATCCAAATCATAATCACTTCTTCCACAAACGCGCTTCTCTCAATAAACCGCTATGAAGAACGCTTCGACGAGGAACTCTGATTCCTCGTCTCACTTCGACTCTCCTCACTCTCCTCTCCGATTCAAATCCTCTCCATTATCCGACGGTGGCGATCCTTTCCACTCCACCGAAAACTCGCCGGAAAATTCCCACCGAGACAACTCAAGAGCCATCGTAATCATCGAGCCTTCAATACAACACTCTCAAGTCTCAGCCTCCGTGCCAGATTCCGAACACCGGAACCAGCCGGGAAATGAGCAACCGGCTGTGGTGGTTAACAGAGCCATGAGGAATGATCCTCCACCAACCGTAACGAATCTAGGTCCCAACGTCACCAGAGGAGTCCGTGACGATGGCGGCGGTAGGAGCAGACAGAGGACAACGACGCCGGCTGTGCCGGCGTGGTCAAAAACTGACGTGATGACGGGGAAGGTGGCGTTAGGATTCCGAATAAGCGAAGTGGTGCTATGTCTAATTTCGTTTTCCGTTATGGCTGCGGATAAGACTCAAGGTTGGAGTGGTGACTCCTTTGATCGTTACAAAGAATACAGGTTTTTTTTTTTTTTTTTTTTTTTTTTTTTTAAATTTTATTTTTTTTTTTTTTTTTTTTTTTTTTTTTTTTTTTTTTTAATTTCTCTATTGAATTTCATATATTAATTTTCCATATTTTGTTTAGCAATGCTTCCTTATTTGATAATTTTTCAATCAGAATTTGAAACGAAGAGAATTAGTAGTTACTAAATTTGCTTTATTTCACTGAAATAGTATTGTTGTCGAGTCAGTGTTTACTTGACTTTATTGTGATTAATAAAATTAATTAATGGCGTTTTTATATTATTATTGGGTTGTAGGTATTGTTTGTCTATGACAGTAATCGGTTTTGTATATGCGGGGTTTCAAGCATGTGAACTTGGATATCAACTTATAAGAGGAAAACACATAATCAATCATCATCTGCGTTTTCATTTTGATTTTCTCATGGATCAGGCAAGTCACTTCTTTGCTTTGTTTATTGATAATATAATCCAGTTCAGTATTCACTTTCTTAACTAAATGATTCTTCTACATTAATGTACTTAGGCTCATATACATTTCATAGATCATTAAATCGTTTCTATAAGTTCTTACTAAGTTTAAATAAGTCTGTCCAAAAAGATCTTCACAACTTTTTCGCGTCTTTTTTTTTACACGACATTTTATTTTTGTGGACAGGTTTTGGCATATCTTTTGATATCAGCAGCATCATCAGCAGCCACTAGGGTTGATGATTGGCAATCAAATTGGGGAAAAGATGAATTCACAGAAATGGCTAGTGCTTCTATTGCATTGGCCTTTCTTGCTTTTATCGCCTTTGCTATTAGCTCACTTATCTCCGGTTACAACCTATGTAATCGTTACCCCTAGTAATACTTTAACCTTATACTACTATTTATCTATTTATATACTTTTCTCTTTGTCAATATTTTTCTTTCTTTCTTACTACCATGGAGAAATGCATTCAAAAATAAACTTGAGTCTCGTAAATTTTAACTGTATAGACAGACTTTTGTACACTTGCAAGATATTGGATGATGAAGATGGAGAATTTTATTTTTAAAATACAGTTTTTTATTTACTTATATGAACTTTATTTGTTTAAATATTGTCTTACACATCACGTTCTGTTTCGCCATAAGATGAACTTGATCTTGATTTAGAATTTTTTCTTCCTTTGATGACTAATTTCTTGAAGGAAACCAATCATAGTCATTTACAATTTTCATTAGAGAATTTATGAGTTACATCCAAAAGTTTTTTAAAAAAATAACTTTAGGTTTTTGACAGAACAGAAAAGGATCATGGAAGATTGACAGAACTTCTACATTTAGGTTTTTGAAAATAAGTTGAAATATTTTCTCATTGTTACTTTAATTAATCTTTCAACATTCCTAATGTACTTGATTTCATCTTAGGATGAACAATAAGTTTTGTTCTTAACATCTCTCCTCTTTTGAGTAATAAATCACTTAACTATTCTCATTGGAAGTTGTTAGGACTAGTACATACAAAAGTTTTAGACTCAGCAAACTCAAACATACAGGTCATTGAAACTGGACATGTTTCTAGTTTTTGTTTGATAAATCATATGTTAGATTATTTTCTTAATAGTAATTTTTAACATCCAAAATGAAATTTGAATATTTTGCAAATTTCTAGGAACTCAGCTCAATTGTTCTTCTCCTTAAGTATTGAAACTAAATAACAAGGTTCTGAATAGTAGATATTATTGAAGAATGATTCAACATGACTCAAAAGCTTTTTCAGAAGAGCCTAAATGATTGTTGTTAATAGTGTCAAAAGGTTCTTCGTTTGAATCAATTTTTCAAAATGCTTGTAGCTATGCTTGTTAGCTTTCCAATGTATGGTCATATGCTTCAAATCACTACTTTTTTAGTGAAAAAGTGTCAAAAACAGGTAAGATCAAAAAATTAACAAGGAAAATCACATAACCTCCATTCTAGCCAAATTTTTAAAAAATGCTAAAACCAACCATTAGTCATCAAAGACATACAAAACTACAATGTAAACAATAATTGATAAATAAGTTATGCAAAAAACGAGATAAATGAGTTTTTTCATATATGTTGGCGATGAGTTTGATCACACCTCCCCACCGAGTCACATGAAGAAATTGCTAAGTTAGGATGACACTTCTCCGCCTTATCTTCAATTGATGATTTGTCATCCTAAATGCCAAAAACATAACACTATCAGTTGTGACTCTGAAATAATTCATATCAAAAGTTTACAAGAGGTATAAAAAAATAAGCAAACAAACATTAACATAACATGAAATATTAAAAATTGACAAGATGTATCCACCAACAATCAATCATTTCGCAATAAAATAGTTCGTTCTCATGAGCACATGATAAGTATTTGATGTTGAAGAACATAAATAATATGGCATGAGCTGCATTGTAAGAATGAAACAAACAAAAATAAAATTGAAGGGAAACTCGTATAGTTCCTTTGCCAAAGATAACAAGTTATGGTCCTATTTACCATATCACAAATAATCAAATACTAAGAATGGGTGTTGTTCCCGAATTGTTCAGTAAAAACAAAACCAAATAAATGTGACTGTTCATTTCTTTAAGCAGTGTGCGTCACTGCTTAGGGTTCTCACAGAACATGTCTGAGACTTTTTTCATGGGGTTTATTCTTCAATTGATTGAAAGTAGTCTCAAATGTTATAGTTATAGTAGAAATTTGATATAAATAAAAAATAAATCAAATGAAAAAGATTTGAAAAGCTTACAACAATGCTAGAATATTCAGTGGAGGAAGATTGTCATCATATATAAATATAAAATGTATGGTTCTTTATTTTTAACAGAGTAACAATAGTGTTTTTTTTTTTTTTGAGTAAGAGTAATAATAGTGTTAAGTAGTAAGGGATGTGTTTATAAATTATTCCTAGATATAAGGTTCTATTGTCATCTCATACTAATTTTGTTGTGATTTACTTCAGGAGTAGCACATAAGGTTGTTATAGTGAGAACTTCCTTATCCCACTTTAACCCCTCATATTATTTTTGTATGATGTACCCTCTTATTTGTACCCATTAGATAACAATGAGAGGATCTAATTTAGCCTTTGGAAGAAGAAAAAAAAGACTTTAGGGGAGATTGGTGTCGGCTATAAAATTAATTGGGGTGTCTGTATCATTTAAAAAGACTTTAAGAGAGGTCAGTATAATTTTCTCATTTAAAAATTTTAATGAGTGAGATCAAGATCATACCATAATATTTTTTAGAGCAATAAACTTATAACATTTCATTATAAATCAAATCATGGATACATGTTGGTACATCATTAAAACTTCATAAGCTAATCAAGGAAGTGGCTCCCTTTGCCAATTTATGGACAACCTCATTCGCTTGGCTCCTAATAAACTTAACATGAAAGTTTGCTAAATATTTATATAAGTGTAGATTATACTTGCTATCAAATGTTGACTTAAACAAAAAGTATTTTTACTATTTCCAGCATATTTTAAAATTATAATACTAACCAATTATTTGGTTCTAATACAAGCTCAATGTAAAAACATGTAAAAAAATGGTTGAAAAAAATTAGCAAATCTCAATAATATATAAGTATCAACTTAATAATAGTTTGTTGTAGTGTTATGATCGAAGTATGTGAAGACAATAATACCATATAAATAAAGTCATAATGTACAAATATCTAAGTATTGGTTAAAAATAAACGAGGTCAACTGGCCATATTATTCGCACCGTAGATCCTGCCCTAAAGTACATGTATATATCTTTGCACAAAAAATCATCCACCACTGATACTATCATGCATAAACATTTATCGATCTCAATCTAATAAAATGTTTTCTAAATACACTCCAGACAATAGGCATATTTCAATAGACCACTCAACCAAAATGGAGGAAACTCAAAATTAACTACGATGAAAGGGCCTAAACTATCCTTTTATTTTAAAGTTGAATTACAAAAGACTTGAACGTAAAACAAAATGCAACCACCTAAATCCACGAACAACTATAAAGAATAATGTATGTTAGATTGGATAAATTGTTCAACGAGATATTGTAAAAAAAAAAATGTTTTTAAGATAATTACAATAACAATAATGGATTTTTTTAAATGAATACCTGTTTAAGTTTAAAAATCTGTGATGTCAACTTTTGCAGACGGCGAGTTTTGAAGTAAGAAATCAACTATTCCATTTGGTATGGGAGTTGGTTTTAAACCTGTTTTAATTGCTATTCGCAATTCGTCAGCTTCTTTTCGTGACTTGGCCATAGCTTTGACTAACGTGCCCTCTTTCACTATGGAGAATATTTCCTGTAGAACTTGAAGTGGTTCCAACTTTATTTCCATATACTTTAAGTTACACAAAGAAGGGAGCTTAACTTCTAATAAACCAGGAGTAATGTAGAGAATCTAGCAATGAGAAATGATAGTAAATTAGGATAAACTATGTAAGTTAATCGGAAGGACATTCGCATCTTTCTTCAAATTATTTGGTTGGAAAGTACTTGGATTATTTAAAAGAAATACAACGTTATGATCTTTCAAAACAAAGAATCGGCTATCACTAAAATAGTTAACGGGGTGAAATTTCATTCATAGTAGTGGATTAAGGTTTATACACCTCATATTTTGTTCGATTTTCATGTTTGGTGGACTAATCTACCCGTTTGTTTAGGTTACTCCATCTTGTAATGTAGTAATTTGTTTGCTGCTATTTTTTGTTTTGCATATTGTATTTTAATACTTTGTACTGTTTTCTAGTTAAACACACCTTGTGCTTAACTTTTTGAGAAAACACCTTGTGCTTAACTTGTTATCCTTTTTCTTTCGTATTTATTAATTATCTCTTTGACTTCTTAAAAAAAATTGAAGATAGAGAGATTATTAGTGTAATTTTTTATTTCCTCTTTATATACACATATTATGTAGCCAAAATTAAAGATACGATCAGTAGCAATTTTTTTTCTTCTTTAATGTATAAATTTGGTCATAAATCCAAACTCAAAGATGTGGAGAAATAGCAATTTCCTTCTTAGGTAATGGAGAAGCTGGGACAAATTATCAACGACATCAATAACTAGTTTGTCCATCACGTATATATATTATAATAGAAAATGCTATCAAATGTCTTTAAAATATTCGTTAAAAAGTTTAAATTGAAAATTTTATTTTAAAAATTATGAATTCAATACATTAAAACATTAAATGTTAATGTTTTTTGCATACTTATTAATTATTTTATTTATTTTTAATCCTTAACAAGTGTGTTGACTTGTTAGCATGATCTATTAAAATAATCAAAATGGACTCATATTAGGTAAAGAGTTATTGCCGACAACACGTCTGTACTTGTGATTATTGCCTGATCAATTTGCCCATTATGATGGGATCATGCGAGAAACAAAATACTCCCTATGTATGATTAAGCAAAGATTATTAGTGGTTACTAAATATCACCATGAGCACTAGGGCTTGCTTCCATTGGTTCACTCGTGTAATTGGTACGTACTGATCACACGCCACATATCCTCCAATCCAACTCCACGTTCTATCACAAGTTAGCTATCAGTTCCTAAAAATGTTTATTTACTCAAAGATTTCGTATTGCATTCCTTATAAACTAGTATGTTGATAATATTAGTAATTCCTAAAAAAGTGTAGTACTACTAATTATTAATACAAAAGAAAAAGAAAAAAGAAAACTAAGTAAAAATGGTTGATGTATAGTACATCATTATCCATATATATAAGCCAACCCACAAGATATAGGAATTCATGGAACTAATTAAGACGTGTGAAGTGCTAACGTTGTTGGCTGTGAAGGAAGCATTGTCTATATCCAAAGGTAGCCTTCACCAGCCATGCACACATGGGGGCACCCATATATTTCACGTGATTCTATGCAGTGCGTTTCCTCTCTATTTCGTAAGTCATAGTACATTGAAAAGAAGAAGAAATATTCTCTTTTAAACACAATATTTTTTTTTGTTAAATATTCTAATAATCAGAATTTCAACTCTTAAGTGATTATATTATAAATGTCAAGTTCGAACTTCAAATCCTACCTATTACGACGTCTCCATCAACTAAGTTATGTTCATAAATACATGTTAAACAAAATGTACTACGTACTAAAAAAAAGCTATATACATAAGCCGTGCAAAATCGCAATAGTCTTCTTTAGGAACAAAATGACAATAATTAAGTAAGTATTATATATATTTTTGATAAAAAGTTACTTTATTATTAAAATACATGTAGCCGATTTTTTTTTTTATAAAAATATAGATATAGAAGCACAAATTTAATGAAGCTGTACGTTATTCTAAAAAAAATAAAATTGAAGTTGTAAGCTAGCATATGGGAAAAGGAAAGTGATTTATAATGACACAAAATCGATCCACATCTTGAGAGAAAAAGAAATAAACACGAATGAGGTGATAAAAAAATAGAGATAAAGATAAAATAAAGTGTTGCAAAATAAGGTTTGGCTGTTATTATTGTTGCAAATTTAAAAATATCTAAATATAAGTGTTCGAAAAACATATGTTAATGAAAATAACGAATTAAAATAATCAAACAAAAGACGAATGAAAAAATTCTTAACCTAACTGTACTTTTTTCCCAACCAAATTCTAAGTTAACATAAATACGGAGAGTTAACAAAAACAATCTTAATAAATTAAAAGGTTGTGAATGTGATGGAAAGAAGAGAGAGTAAAATAAAAGGAATGGGATTGAGTGAGAGGGACCAGACCGTATACGGAAGAGGACCGATAGTTGGTTACTTTATACGGCTTGTCCAAGTCCAACACAGCTAAGCCTAAGCCTAAGCCTAAAATATATATACATGGTTCAAAATCAATGTGACGAAACTACCCCTACCTGGTGGAAACCAATAATTAGTGTTTTTGTCGAATTAGATAACAATAATTGGCTTGCCAGATCTTCAAGCATAAATATTGAGGTTCAAGTCCCTTGTTAAGGGCACACCTGA
>Ga0209282_1000319_pt1 | contig 23783 bp, 13 predicted proteins | sample Mtrugardesep15_FD_187529 | JGI IMG/M metagenome (GOLD analysis project Ga0209282, IMG submission 187529) | Root nodule microbial communities of legume samples collected from California, USA - M. trunc garden sep15 (SPAdes) (version 2) | ecosystem: Host-associated > Plants > Roots > Nodule...
TTTATTTTTTTTTTTTTTTTTTTTTTTAAGTTCTGCAACCTAAGAGTAAATTTACTTTTGGTTGTCAACCTGAAGGCAAAATGAGACACTGTTAAACACTCTTGTCTCGCACCCCAATCCGGGACAAGTTGCTCATATGACTGCCTTTCTTGCCCGATCATTCTCATACAGGTATGAGTATATTATCATACAGGTATGGGTATTATTATTATGGAAAGTCCACCGATTTTTTTCCTTCTTATTTTGGTATGTGTTTGCTAGTATTGTAAATCTTCTAAATTCTAATATTAGTTTGCATACCATATGATGCTGTTTTCTTTTTATTAAATTAAATTATAATTGCACAAATTTTCTACCTTCTTCATGGTTTCTTCCTTGTTCATCTTCTGCTGTGGTGCAGCTTAGGTGGTCTTTCAAGCCTAATCTCGTATATTCAAATATTGTTCCATCCTTGCGTTTGCTTCGTGGATGTCTAAGGTGTCAGTCATGATGCAACTTTTTCATCTAGGTCCTCCTTGATTTCAAGCTAACATCCTTGAAATACTGATTTTTTTTCAATGTGTTATTCCTTGTACTCGAGTTGTGAGATATTTTATGCTATTATTTGTTTCTTTAACTGATTTTGTGTGTATTTTTCAGGTTTTGGTTCGATGATCTTTTGTCTTGAAAAGGGATGCAAGCTGTGATTGGGGAGATCACTATTCAGTTATTTATGTATTTTCCTAACTGCCATGATTTGGATTTCAGCACATGTACCAACATATCTTTATATTAATTTTACCACTTAATGGATATGTTTATCATGGCATCTAAATCATCAGTTTAGACTCGTAAGTCATGGCACTTGTAAGATCACTGGCTTTGCACTTTCCCTTGTGTTTTTTGAACTCACAATTCTATTTTGTGCTGTAAGTCCAATTCCAAAGGATGCTGTAACATTTTATTGGTTTGCTGAAAGTATGTTCATGAATTATTGATGAAAAATTATCACATATTATTGGAAAGTCTACACTGTGTATGCTTACCGGTCTCTTTTCGTGGGCTTAGTAACTTTATGCTGGATCAGAAGTAGACACAGTTGCTCATTCTTTGTTAAACTTATTGGATCAGCTGTGCTCACTCTATCAGCAGAAATACATCCTTACATCATCTGTGGAAGTTGATGGCACCCAAGCATTTATTGATTAGAGCTTAAAGAGGTGAAATGGCAAGGTTTCACTTCTGACAAGGTTTTACTTCTTACTCTTTGCTCTTTCTGTTTTGTCCAGTGGTTATTGCTTGATTGATGTCTTGGTATATCATCTTCCTGTCACATTTTACGTCACTTGGTATATGTGATTTTACCAGTTATTTTTGCAATGCAAATTCTCATTTGATGATCAGCTTGAGCCACCGGAACATTACCAAGATCAGCATTCTGGGGATCACTAATTATATTGTCTTTTGCTCTATATACTACCACACAATGAGTTATAACGTTAAAATAATGCTACTCAACTTTAGGAGAAAAATGATGGTAGCTCAGAACGAGTGGAAGTTTGCAAAACATTGATGGTTTTTTTTTGTTGTCAGTTTGTGTTTTTCCCAACATCGGTAGTTACTTACATGCTATGCTTGAAGTTAAAGCATGTCCATGCTAAGAGTTTGTTTAACTGTTTAAACAAAATTTGTAAGTCGCTCTTAAAAATTTATGCAATCCTTGATACAATTGGTACATCATCTTAATTTATTACCAAGTAGTGGCTGGCATGCCACTGAACACAGTGAAATGCAAACGCTCCTTGTTCAGTAGCTTGAAGCAACACTTCTTTACTTCAAAACTCTCCAAACATATGAAAGTTGTAGATGCAAAGAGCTTCAAATTAAACGTGAGTAGCATACAAAATGCGCTTTTAATTAAGAGAAAGGATAAACAAACACAAAAATATAAACACAAATACAACACCGTATTTCACTGTTCACTTATACAATTTTTTTTATTTTTTATTTTCTCATCCTCTCACATTTGTACATCTCTCTTTCAATCTCTCATCAAACAATTTCCTCTCCCTCAACTATGCTGCTCTGTTCTTTCACCGGCGCCGTTCTACTAATCTCACCGTTGACCGTTTTCTCACAATCACCGGCGATTGTTTTCCCTTAATCATCGGCGACCACTCTTTCACGACTGAGCTGCTTACATGCCACGACTTTGCCTTTGCCGGATATTGACTTCCCACCAAGTGGGTTTGTAGATCGGTTTTGGAGCGGTGGATCTGTCGGTTTCGGTAGGTGCAGATCTGTTTTGGAGGCGGCAGATCTGTGAGTTTTAGCAAATAGTTGGCATAGATGAGACAGTGGTTGAACGTGGAGAAGACGAGATTTGAACGGCGTCGAAGAAGTCTAACGCCAACGACGATATTCCTGCCAACTGAGCTAAGCTCATGAGAATCCTGCACGATCTCTAATGCACATTTTAAATATCACTTTTTGAGTAAACCAACATTTTAGATTTAAGTGTTTTGAAATTTTGAAACTCGAATTTACAAAATATCTAGTAATTCTATTAAATTGTTTAACGAAAGTCAAAATACACTTTCTACCAAGTAACTCTATTAAAGATATCGATGTGTCACATTAAATGACAACTTGACTTTTTCAAGTTGAAACTTTGTTTTTTATTCATAGATTATCATCTAACTTGTTTTAGAGTTTTGATGACGAAAATTCAACACCCGCTAAAACTAAAGGTTTTAAGGAGCATGAAACATACATTTAGGGTTCTAATTGTGACGTGTCATCAATGTGGACAAACAACGATGTCACTTAACATGACACAACATCAATTTTAGCATAATTTTTTTTACAGAGTTAGCATTTTGACTAACATTAATTATAGCATATTTCGTATATTTTGAGTCGTAAATTGTTAGACACTTATATGACAATCAACATTGCATTTCAAGGATCAAAGAAGAGGTTTACACCAAATTGCAGTGAATTGATTCTAACCTTGATGCAAATGCATAGATAATCTCTTACGAAATAATAGTAAAATCAAAATTATGAAATAACAATGATTTTGAAAGAAAAAAAAACTTATGAAATAACAATAATCAATAATATATTTGAAACATATCAAGTAGTAAAAATATAGAGGAAAAGTAAACAAATATATTTAAAAAATTTAGTCACGTAAGTGTAACTCAGTTGGTCCAAGGATAATTTATGTAGGGGCTGGAGTTTGAACCCCGGATTCTCCATTTTTCTACACTTAATGTGTCTGAATCTAGTCACTAAGCTACTTACAAAAAAATTATTTAAAATTTTTAAAAATACCTATGTAGTTTTTGAAAAAAGAATTTAAACATGTGTAAAAAAAATATATAAACCCTGGTACTATAAAAGCGTGACATTTTTAATACTCTCTGAAGGGTTTTTTGTTAATGAGACTGAACAAGATGGGAAGAAGAAACGGTGGCGGCAGTGGCGGCGGCGGTGGAGGAGGAAGGTCTCTGCAATTTGCACTTCGCCGGCGAGTTGAAACCTGCAAATCAAAGTACTCTACCGCCGAAGAAATCGTCGAACATCTTCGTTCAAATTACCCTGATTATCAACGAACCAAACAACAACAACTCATTCGACTCGTTCATGACGCTCTTCAATCTTCCTCACGGAAACCTAATCCTAAAAACGCCGCCGTTGAAGACTCCGACACCGACGATGAGGTTCGTAATTCTTCTCGGAAGAGACGTAAGGATGCGATGATTGATGAATCTGAAGAGAAATTGCAAAGATTGGAAGCTCGTCACATTGAAAAGAGGATGAACACGCGGGTTGAATCATCTTCTGAAGAAGATTCTTCCGATGATGACGAAGGTTCAGTTTCGACTTCAGAGGATGCAATTTATAGTGAGAAAGTTGAACCTGCTTTTGATTTGATGAAAGATATGCTTAGAAATTCGTACACCGGAAACAAAGAAGGAATTAAGGAAAAGAATGTTGAATTGGATATAGGAAATTCAAGTAAAGCTACTATTACTGTTAATGCAGATGGTGGTGAATCGAAGTCGGTGGCGAAAGGGAAAGGGAAACAACTAGCGAAGGGTTCGGGTTCGGGTTCTAATGTTGGCGGCGGTGGTGATGAGGTGAAAGGGAATGGAGGGCCGATGTTTAAGGATTTGGGTGGGATGAATGGTATATTGGAGGAATTGATGATGGATATTGTGTCATTGATTAATCCTGAGTTGCCTAAGCATTTAGGAGTGAAACCGGTGACTGGGATTTTGTTGCATGGACCACCTGGTTGTGGAAAGACTAGACTTGCTCATGCTATTGCTAATGAGACTGGTCTTCCTTTTCATCGTATTTCGGCTACCGAGGTGGTTTCTGGTGTCTCAGGTATTGCTGAAATCTTCCATTTTTGTTACTCTAGGGATACATTAATGTGCTAGTGCCTGTGTCAGTGTTCGTGCTTCTTAGGGATTAGCTGATAGTTTATGCTATTTTTATTACTCTTAGGCTTAGTTTGGATGTATGGTGAATTGTAGGACTAGACGGGATAGGATTAGAAATGACAACATTACAATGAGAGTTGGGGTAGCACCTATTGTAGAAAAGATGGTAGAAACTAGACTTAGTGGTTTGGGCATGTAGAGAGAAGACATGTAATTTCTGTAATAAAGAGAGTAGATCAGATGGAGGGAGTCAAATCACTAAAGGTAGGGGATGATCTAAAAAAAAACCGTAAGAGAAACTATCAAGAAGAATCTAGAGATTAGCGGGATAAAGCTTGATTTTTGTTGTTGCTTAGGCTTATTTTGGGTTAGCTCTTAGTTTGTGAGAGTTTCTAATTTAAAGAAATTTATGACCAATTATTTATGAAAGTCCTTATAAGTCAGTGTTTGTAGATAAGTTAGATAAGAGTTTCTGACTCAATTGAGTTAATATCAGTGTTTATAGATAACTTAAATGAGAGTTTTTGATCAATTGAGCTATATTATGTCCCTGTTTGAATAAGCAACTTATTTTGAAGCTTATAGCATAATAAGCTATTTCTATAACACAAGATAAAATAAAGTCAAATTGTTTTTGTGAAATCTATAATCTGTTTTTCATAAACTATCTTAGAGGGTTTATGGAGATAAGCTGAAAACAGCTTATGGACATGTCATAAGCTGTTTTCATAAGTTCTCACAAACAGTGTCACAAGTGCTTATGCCAGTAGATAAGCTCGAATATTCCAATCCAAACAAGCAATGTATTTGAAGTTATTGTTTAAGAATCTCATATTTAATGTGAGAGTTTTTTACCATTTATTTTTCCATGAGTAATTGTGAATGGATTTATCCAAACTGGTGCTTAGTGGTCTTAGACCACTCTTAACCTAAAGTAAACTAAAGTGCGTTTAGCACATTTGTTTGAGAATAAAGTTTCAAATTATTTAGCTGGCAACTGCAGAATGCTTCTTCAATTTTTATTGTACGCTGGTGACTGTCATTGTATCCACTAGTACTATTAGACGATTCAGAACTGTTTTATTGAATAGTTGTCTTTTTTAATTAGGTGCATCCGAAGAATATATTAGAGAGCTTTTCGATAAAGCAAAAAGGACTGCTCCATCAATTGTTTTTATTGACGAGATAGACGCAATTGCTTCGAAAAGAGAGGATTTACAGCGTGAGATGGAGAAACGAATTGTGACCCAGTTAATGACTTCCATGGATGAACCAGAGACTTCTGATGAATCTCGTGGCTATGTTCTTGTAATTGGAGCCACAAACAGGCCTGATTCTCTTGACCCTGCTCTTCGACGGCCTGGTCGTTTTGATCGTGAGTTTTTTGTTGGCGTTCCTGATGAATCTGCCAGGGAGGAGATCCTTTCCGTGCTTACTCGCAATATTAAACTTGATGGTTCTTTTGATCTGCGCAAAATAGCCAGGTCTACTCCAGGATTTGTTGGTGCTGATTTGGCAGCTCTGGCCAACAAAGCTGGTAATTTGGCAATGAAGAGGATAATTGATGAAAGGAAACACGAGTTATCTCAAGATCTTACGAGTGAGAATACAAAAGGCTGGTGGAGAGAACCTTGGTTGCCTGAAGAAATAACTAAGCTTGCTATCAAAATGTCCGATTTCGAGGTGCTTTAGATTTATTATTATATTATTGTTGTTGTTGTTGTTGTTGTTGTTGTTATTATTAATATTATTATTATTACCCTGTCACCTTTTTCTAGATTTGTATTACCAGCACTGTGTTTAGGAGGTTATCTTATCCTCTGCTTTTTATTCTCTGCAATAATTTTTTTCTCTCTATACAAAGATAGTGCTGTTATTAGTCTTGTAATATTACTATATTAGTCTTTGATTTTCCTCAAACATTTTTTTTTTTTGAAGGAAGGAGGATTTTTTTTTCCTTAAACATTTATATATGCATAAATGACGTAATCATATTTATCTGGGAATTCGTACAGGAAGCAGTCAAAATGGTGCAACCTTCAGCAAGAAGAGAAGGGTTCTCTTCCATTCCTAATGTTAAATGGGAAGATGTTGGTGGGCTTGATAGTTTAAGGCATGATTTTAATCGCTATATTGTAATGCGTGTAAAAAAACCCCAGTTTTATGAGGTAATTTTTACCACTACACTTTTTAATGCAATTTCTATTATTTAGAGTCAATATGTGGATCAAGCAGTCTAGAGAAAATAAAATATCATCAACTCAAACTGACTTTTATATCTTTGTGATTGTCTCCATTGTATAAGCTAAATCATTCAGTTGAGTTTTCTCTTCGTTATTTAAATAGAAAGATGTAGCTGTAAATAAATAGGTGTTGAATGAATTAAGGGGTATGCATTGCATGTTTCAGATTTATTTAATTCCAAATCATAGGAATGATCCCAGACCAGCTGGTCAAAGTTAAATGTGAGAAATTCTGTTGGACCCAAGACTGTTAGAAGAGAGACAATTTGTTATGGTGAGGTAGCAGCAGTGCACATAGGTTTTTGAGGAAATGAGTGAGCCGAGGTAGGAATCCGTTGCGCTGTTGAGGATTATAGCTGAGGCTTGGGACTGGAAATAAGTTTTCCTTTCATCTAGGGGTAGTAGTCCTTCGAATGCCAGATCTTCCGGTCATCTCTGTCTTGACGAAAATTGCAATCACCCTATTTCAGCAGTAATAATTCTTGACTGAGTTGTGATTTTGGTTTGTTTTCTATCATTTCTGCTGTTAGAAATCGTGGTTGGGTCTTACACAACCCCACAAAAACGCCTTTGTGGCGTGGATTGCTCCCACTTATATAAACACATTGTCAGGCCATTTCTTATCCGACGTGGGACTATTTAGTAATTTCATTAATTTTTAGATGCAATTGTTCATTTGTTCTCAAGTGATTTGGGGGAAGGAATTGATGGATGGAGGATCCAATATATTTTTATCTATTTTGCTGTTGTGCCAATGTACAGCCAAGAAGATCGCAAATTGCACCATAGTCCATAATCAATGATTTTTCTGTTTTTCCTTAACTCAATATTTGATGTTCATTTACTCAACACGAGCTTCCTTTTCTGTTTACTATTTTTCAGAAAGCTCCTATGGATAATTTGGTTGATCTCCAATTGTCATACTAAACATTATGTTCTTAATCTTATCTTAGAAATTGATCAAATGATTGTCTCTTCACTATTTTATGAATATTACGGTTAGTTGTATATCACAACTTCTCAAGACGGTCCTGATCAGTGTTATTGGATTTAACCATTTCAGGGAATTGGGATGAATCTTGAGTCGGGATTTTTGCTTTTTGGACCTCCAGGTTGTGGTAAAACATTGATTGCCAAGGCTGTTGCCAATGAGGCAGGAGCTAATTTCATTCATATTAAGGCCTGTCTAAATATTCCATCCTTTTATCATCAATTTTGGTTTACAGAAAATGTTCCTCTGTTTTGAATAAAGCATTTTTTTTTTTTTGGATATTTGAATTGTTTTTATCGAATTCTTAGGGACCCGAGCTTCTAAATAAATATGTTGGGGAAAGCGAGCTTGCAGTGCGGACATTGTTTAATCGGGCAAGGACTTGTGCACCATGTGTACTATTTTTTGATGAGGTTTGTAGTTCTCTTTTCCTATGAATGTTCGTTAACTCTTAATATTATATCAAGACACAATCATTTTATTTCAAACTTGCAAACTATAACTTAAAATTGTTGTTTAGAATGTTGAATATTCGAAGGAACTATCCATATTCCATACTACCATTGCAATTGTTTTTGTTGTGTTCCTTTGTTCATCGTTATGCATTTCTCCGTCATTCTCTCCTGCATATGCAGCAACAGCTGTGTGTTAGGAAAAATTATTTTCTTACTCAATAAGCCTGCTAGCCTGTGTGGTTATCCGTTATTTATTTCCGTTGTCTATGAAGGGCTTTTATCATCAAATTTAATTGGTTGTAGAATTGTTTGCAACGTAAACATAAATTTCAATGCGTGTGAAGTTTAACTTTTGCCATTTTCAGGTTGATGCTCTGACTACTAAACGTGGTAAAGAAGGTGGATGGGTTATTGAAAGACTATTGAACCAGGTCAAACAATCTCTATTTTTTTAACAAAAGAAACATTGTCATACTGAACTCTTACTCCGTATAACAAAATGAATGAAATATGACAATTATATAAAATTGCAGTTGCTTATTGAGTTAGATGGTGCTGAGCAACGGAGGGGTGTTTTTGTGATTGGGGCAACAAATAGGTATCTTTGGTTTATCATCTCTAATCTTGGCTTCCACATCATATTGTATTCACCTAGTCTCATTTTACAGGCCTGATGTGATGGACCCCGCTCTCTTACGGCCTGGGAGGTTTGGTAAACTGCTCTATGTTCCTCTCCCGAGCCCAGATGACCGTGTTTTGATATTGAAAGCTCTTGCAAGGAATAAACATATTGATTCTAGTGTGGATTTGAGCGCCATTGGAAGAATGGAAGCATGTGAAAACCTTAGCGGTGCTGATCTTGCTGAATTGGTATGTTTCTACCATTTTTCTTTGTATTTTTGGTGTTGTCTTTGTTCTATAAGAAGAATGGGGAGTAAATTTTGGGATTTGCCAATTTTCTTGTGTATTCAGATGAACGAAGCAGTAATGGCTGCTCTTGATGAGAAGTTGGCCTCAATTGAGACAACCTGTGATACATTAACCGATACGTTGACCATTAGGACGAGTCATTTTGAAGTAGCACTAACTAAAGCTTCTCCATCTGTTTCAGCCACGGTATGGTTCATTCTGTGAAATTTATTTTCCACATAAAATTTGATATCTTATATTGGATAAATAAATTTTAGAAATTTATATATTTATTTTTTTTGGGAGCAGCAAAGGGAATACTATGAGCGTTTGGCAAGGAGCCTTAAAGCGGCATGAGCGGCACAACTATGACTTCTTTTGTTTCTCTACAGTAGGTTATTATCCTGAGGAAAAGGTGAAGGAAACCATTTTTGTTCCAGTGTAGTGAAGTTAGGTCTGTATTTGCATATTTATGATGAGTACGTTAATCATGATTTAATTATTGCCAAATGGTTGTAATTTATGGTTCACTTATTATTCCTTTCATGTTATATGGAATTTGTTGCAAACAACCGTATCAATTATAGAAATGACATAAATTGCCTTGTGTTTGAAATTGCATCATGTTACCGTGTACTTTTACCATTCAAAATCACAATCAAACAAAGTGGTATGGTATGGTGCTTTACTTTCCAGTTTCTAAGCCATGTTGATCGTAAGTTTTAGCTCTTTCCAGTTCAAATACCCTTTGAAGTTGTAATGTTTATAATTGACTTGTACATCATATAGTGACGACCATTACATATCAGAGATGGCTCCAGGCCAGGAAGATCAAAATCTATTATGCAACGAGCGTTTGTGTGAAAATTCAAGGTGACCGAGTGCAACTCATGTCGACTAGCAAACCATCAGTCTTTAGCCCAAAATGAACGCCCTGGACGGCGTCTAAAAGACCATGATAAAACATTGGAATGAAGAAAATAAAAGCAACAAACAGAAAACATTGGATTCTTGGTTATTTAATTGGGTAAAAAAATGCATAATTTTTGCTTCATTGTATGCTAAGGATAAACGTGGAAGAGTTATCTTACATATGTTTACTTCTTAACTTGGTCACTTCTGTAATTACTACATTAGAGACTTCTTTCTATGAAATTGCAGTTACTTTAGAGGAGTATGCTAGTTGCAAATTACTCTTCATAAAACCGAAGTTGTTCGTACGGTTATTTCACACAAACTTTGTGATGATGGCTTATTAAAAAACACACAAACTTCGTGATTAGTTGCATTTCCCGAAATAATGCATTTATTTAGGGGGAAGAAAAGGGAACAACAAAAAAATCAAGTGTTTTCCTTCAAAAAAAAAATCAAGTGTTTTGATTGTAAAAGCAATTTTTATTTTTTGTTTTGCGAAATTTGTGTTACATAAAGGGAATGAGACACACGGCATGAGAAAAGGATAAAACAGTTGCATTTTAAAACTTCCTTCTACTTATATACTAAAATAAGCTAATTCTTCATATTTGAACTAATATATCAAATCTAAACTACAATTGGTTAAGTTCAAGCTTATGATCATGAAAAGTCTTTTACCAAATTACTTTTCATTCTTAAACCTCTCTTCCATATCCAAATGTTTCATCTCTGTGACACAATCAATTGCAGTGATATCATTGATTCTCATATTACTTTACATTTGTTTTAGATCTACTAGTGTCTACCTTATTGACTATGTTTGTTATTTACCTCCTGACAATTTGAGACTCCCTCACTCCCATTTCATAGAGCACTTAGATTTGTACAACTTTGACAAAGAAATCATAGACTTTCATATCAAAGTATTGGAGAAATCTGGTATTGGAGATGAGGCTTGCATGCCAGAATCAGTTCATCAGCTCCCGCCCTATACTTCTTTGAAGAACACACAAGCAGAAACCGAATTGGTTCTTTTCACAATTGTCGACGAACTTCTTTCCAAACACAATATACATCCTAAGAGCATTGACATCCTTGTGTCAAATTGTAGTATTTTCTCTCCCACACCATGCATTACCTCAACCATCATTAACAAGTTTGGATTTCGAAGTAACATAAAGAGTTTCAGCCTAAGTGGAATGGGTTGCAGTGCTGGGTTGTTATCAGTAAGCTTGGCCAAAGATCTTCTAAGAGTTCACAAAAATTCCTTGGCTTTAGTTTTAAGCATGGAGGCTGTAGCTCCCAATGGCTATGTTGGAAATAAAAAATCCATGCTTATCGCGAATGTGTTGTTTCGAATGGGAGGAGCGGCCATTTTACTATCCAACAAAAATCAGGACAAGGGAATAGCCAAGTACAAGCTTCAACATCTTGTGAGAACACACTTGGGATCAAATGACAAAGCATATCAGTCTGTGTATCAGGAACCTGATGAAAATGGTATTGTAGGCGTTTCACTTTCACGATCGCTTCTAAGCGTAGCTGCTTCAGCTTTGAGAATCAATATAATAACCTTAGGCCCTCTTGTCTTGCCATATTCCGAGCAACTGCGATATGTGTGGTCGATGATTAGCAGGAAAATTTGGGCAGTGGAGAATAAGGAAACGTATGTGCCAAATTTCAAGAAGGCTTTTGAGCATTTCTGTATACATGCAGGTGGTAAGGCAGTAATAGATGGCATAGTGGAAAATCTGAAGCTGCATAGGGAAGATGGAGAGGCTTCAAGGATGGCATTATATAGATTTGGCAATACTTCATCTTCTTCTCTGTGGTATGAACTAAGCTATTTGGAGGCAAAAGGGAGAGTAAAGAAAGGACATAAGGTTTGGCAAATTGGCTTTGGAAGTGGTTTCAAGTGTAACAGTGCTGTCTGGAAGTGCCTTTCTGATATTGATCCAAATGTAAGGAGTGCATGGTCAGATAGAATCCATTTGTATCCAGTTGAGATACCTGTGTTTGATTGTTGAAGTTATTGTAGATTCAAGAAGTATTAGCAGGGGTCCAACAAAGATGAAAATTAGGTCCTTTATGATTTATTACTTTTCTTATTCATACGTTCTTGTCTTGCCAACATAATCAACATTTGCTCTAAGTTGCTTTTTCTGTCTACAATAATAAACAGCAGGCTTTGCAAAAAAATTATGCATTAGGTCTGTTATACTAATACCACAAGCCATCTTTTTGTTATTTTGTTATTTGTCAACTTAAAGATTAATACAATATTATAGACAAAAATAAGTTGTTAGAGAATGAAAAACATGTATTAAACAAACCAATATCTATTTTTTAGAACGTACTATTAACTATTATCTCTTTTTTTTTGGAGGGAAGCAGGGGCATTGTGGTAAATAGAACCATAAACTTGTTGATGTAAAAAATATATTAAGACAAGACAATTACAAGTAATAAGTTGTGTTAGGGAGAATGACCAAAACCAATCAAGATTAAGACATCAAATTTCCACTATAAACCTTAAGGTATACGTAAATATGAAATTCAGACTTATGTGACAAGCCATGGTATATGTTCTTGATCATCCCTTATATCCTTCATTCAATCAATTTCTTGTCATTGTAGAACTAACCAGTAATCACTTACAACTGACTTTCAACATAAGTATTTGACATGAGTTTCACTTTGCAAACCAGGAGAGGTTATTGACGACTACTCAAAAAAGTAAATGATTTATTTGAGATGATACATTTACATCTGTCTATATACACTAGAGGATCTGTACCGTGAGAATTTAGGTCTACAAGGGTTATCTACCAGACTACCACAACTTAAAACTGCCAAGGGAAAAAATGAGTGAAGCAATGTATGGTGCATGGAACTACAGATCTTGTGAACCAAAGAGGATCAAATTATCAGCACAAATGAAGGCTAGCATTATGTAATCAATTACAAAACTTTGCATGTTTTATCTAGCGAGTTTTTGGGCATTTAACTTAACTCGTTGCTTGGACAAAACTTCAGCAATGAGCTGACGACCAAATAAGTGTGAATTCTTGAGGATTAGGTTTCTTGTTGATGGATTAACAACGTAACCTTGACCTGGCATCCATTGTAGCAAGTGTAGAAGCAAGTCTTTCTTTTCAGGCTGACCTAAGTAGCGTGATACAGCCATCTCAAATAAACCCTGCAACAAGGTGGAATATAAATAACTTTTGAGTAAACAGTTTAATATAATACCCGGGACCTAGCTCCAATCTTCAGAAAATATTTCAATTTGGACGCAGTTAGCCACTACACAAACCAGTTGTTCTAATTTGAAAATATTTTTAATCAGACTGAATCCATTTGGTAAAGATTAACAAAAGGAATTTCAAACTAATAAACATTTCTTGTGGATGTGGCTATTTTGAATGAAATATAAAGAAAATACTACGAACTGATTGTCATTCTAATAACAGTAATCAAAATGAAATACTGTCAAAATTATTATTACCTGATCAATCTTGTAGCCACAATTATGGAGTGTCTTCATAACATCATTGATCAAGTTGATGTTACCTGACTTCATAAATGCACTTGCAAATTTTTTGGTTGTGGGGCCAGATATAGATGTTGCATTATCCTGAATACGGTCAGATTCATCAGATGAACAACAACGCTACAAGAAGAAAATAAGATTTATATATGTCTAAATAAAAATAAAAATTACTGCTAGGAGAATAATACCTTGAATACTACATATGCATCTTTCAAAAGCTTTCCTGCTAGGAGAATATGTAGAATCTTCTCATGAAGTGCCTTGCCTATTGCTCTCTTGCTATATCTCAGCATATTGTAAAGAGAAAATGCCTCTGAATAAGCATTTTCCTGACCAAGGTGGTATATTAAAGAAGAACAGAGCTCCTACAAAAAGAGAGGAACATATTAGAACTTTTACTTGGTCAATAAACTGATAATCATAGATAGAAAAAAAATCACAGCAAACTTTATTAAATCAAGCATTCTCGGTTTTAAATCAAGAGAAACTTCACATTTATAATCTTCTTTTTTACTATATCACTCTTTTAATGGTCTTTTCTTCAGGAATGTAACCTTTTAACTCAAGCAAGATTGTAAACGGCTCACTAAAAGAAAACCAAAAATATCTTCTCCGAGGAAAGGATAATAAAACAATGAATCAAATAATATGCAGAAGGATATATAAATGTAGAAATTACAAGACATTCACAAGGATCTATATTATGAAAATGTTCAAATCTTGGACAAGGATGCAAACAAATGTTGCCATATATTACAAATCATAAAACTAAAAGGACATCTTACAGTTACACTACAGACTGCAGAAAACAAGTTCAATATCAGTATGACAATAAAACAGCATACCTCCGCTGGTTGATAGCCTTTACTATGCATGTCCATCATGGTTTGATAAGCTAATAGATACATGTTTTTCCTACAGAAATATTTGATTAGAATATGGAAGGTATTGTAATCAGGACTGATTGCCAATTCATCCATTTTTCTTAGAGTTTCCATCACACTTTCCATTTCACCTGCTCTGCAGAAAGCACAGAGCATTGAATTCATTATAACTACGTCATATTTGTCAAAAGTAGTTTGAAAATCCTTGGCCAACTGCTTTGCCTCCTGAAAAAGCTTGGCTCGGCAAAATGCTGATATTATAATACTGTGTGCATAGCCATCTGCATGTGTGAATTAAATTTGTAAATTACTACAGTGTTAAATATCCCAATCTTGGAGAATTACTAGAACTAAAGCTTCATTTAATAAACACAAACAAAAAGCTCAGTTAAAAGTTATTATGATATGACATATCCTATTATCAGCTCCAATAATAGAGATTCTTGCAGAAATTCAAACAATGGAACAAATATAGGAACATGAGGATAACATGTGACCATATTTGCTGAACTCCTATTGACCTCCATTACATAAGAAGCTATTCAAGACAACTTTCTAAAAGCATAAGGTGATAAGTGGAGTAGAGGGCCAATAATGGCTATATGTCTCTAACAGCTAGAGGGTAGAGGGATGACCGCTACTGTGAAGACTAAAAAACAATGTATAAAGTAAACATAAATTCCAACAACATACGTAAATACTCAAAATGTGGCAATCATACTTTATAGTTATAATTAACTTTGTCATTTCCCATCAAAATAAGTTCTAAATGTAATCAAACGGACATCCCGTCAAAATGACAAAATCAAGTTCTAAAAGTAAACAAATTGACAAGCAAAATCAAGTTCTAAAACTAATCAAAATCATGCATCCACATCTGCGTCTGCCTCATCTTCACTTCCAAGTTCCGACGCATCAATATTATCTTGTTCATCACTTGATTCAAACTATTGTTTTTCCACCTTCAACTCCTCATCTCCTTTAGGCATAACTGTAGTGAGTCTAGATTGCTGGAGTGGATAGCGGGACTGCCGCAATTTGCAACCACCACTGCTGAAGGAGGGTCATGGAGAGATGGTGTCGCCAAACCCTACCACTGCTACGCTATTCTGCTATAGCGCGCTATTGACACCATAGGCTGGCCCTCCTCTCGTGTCTTTGGCTCCCAGTATAGAAAATGCACATGCTCATTTTACCGTTTGCAAAAATTCAACTTAACTATGAAGAATATGGGAGTGAAGAATTGAACTTCAAACCAATTGGTCATGACTCATTAAGGCTCTGAAATCATGCCAAGAGGATCAAATTTACATAAAACTTTAGGTGCTACATAAAGATTGTTGTGGTGGTATTATATACCTAATGGACATCGTAGTTTTCGTAAATAATACTAGACGGTGAATTAATGCTAAAGCAATTTTTTTTTTTTATGTTCATTGCACCTTAGCGAACATTTGAATAGATTTCTACATGTACAATGCTCTATTTCATTGAAGGAAACTCCAAATGACAACTTACCAGACTTGACATGTTTTTTCATCATTTCATCAAAAATTATTTTGGCTTCATGCGTTTGTCCTGCCTTAACTAGGCCATCCATCAATATACAGTATGGCATCTGTATAAAGATCCATATTAGTCAAATAAGACAGTTAAAAAAGAGAAGTCAGAAAAGGTTAAAAGAAAGACGTATAATTTATAATTGATATAAACTTTAAGCATCGACGTAGAATGAATAATGCAATGAAATGATTTAATAATGTTTCAGATACAGAAAAACCAAACAACTCTTGTTCAATTTAAAGGTTATCAATTACCTCATCTTCAGCATAGCCCAAGGATTCCAGTTTGGCTAGTAATTTTCTTGACTTCTCAAACAAACCTCCTTTGACATATACCTTTAGCAGGGTTGTCAAAATGACCTGCAATTATATATATAAAGCTGCTGAGCCACGTGCATAATATACTACTCGTCACAAATTGTCTTAAATTTTGTAGAAAGACAAGTAAAACAAACCTTGTTTGGTACTAACCCTTCAGATTCCATATCTTGAATCAGCGCATCAGATTTTGTGAAGTCTCCACATGCTGAGTAAGCATTGAGCAAAGAGCTATAGTGGTAAACATTTGGTGAACGACCTTCACTCTTCATCTGGTTAAAATAGTATTCTGCTTCTTCCCATTTACCATTAGAAGCACACACTGCCAGAATTGCCCCATAAATTACATCGTCCATTCGCAGTCTATTGTCTTGCAGTTCCTGAATTAGCTCCAGTGCTTTAGGATATCCATCTTTTACTTTAACGCAACCTGCAATAAGCTGGTGATGAGAACAAAAAATTAGACCGCAGTAAATAATTGAATCCTAAAGTCGATATATTTAGTTGTGCATACAAAAATAATATAAAAAGTCAATGTTATAGATAAGACGGAAAACAAAACCAGACGGAAACTATTAAGTTTTTGCTTCAAGCATGCCGAAATTCAATTGGTATAAGTGACCAGAAAACAAAAACGGTGGAGGAAAGAATTACATACGGTGCTATAGGTAACAAGACCCGGAACAAGACCATCATGTTTCATCTGCCGAAAGAGTCTAATGGCGGTATCAAACTTGCCTTTCTTGATAAGACAACTGAGAACAGAATTACATACATAGACATTGTCCTTGGCCGATTCATCTTGAATGTCATTGTACAGTTTTAGCATCGTGGAAGCATCAAGTTTATTGGCCATGAACTTTATGTACTGGGAATAAGAATACACATCAAGCTTCTTGTTCTCTTGCATCCATAAAAAAAGCTGCAGCAAATACAATAGTCATGGTAAATGAGTTTGGTATGAATGATTTGAGGCCCCTTTGTTACAACTTTTGTTATGGAAATTCACCTTTTTAAAATCAAATTATCACTTTTAGAAGTTTCCGTCCGTTTGTAACATATATTTAAAAAAAATTAGAATCTGAAAAATAAATCTAAAAACTGCTTAGTATGAGAAGTTATTTTGAGTAGCTTCTCTAGAAAATCATTTTTGATAACTAACTTTTTTTTTTAAAAGTGATTGTCAATGCAGTAAACAAACACAAAACAGCTTTTGCTCTTTTAAAAATATCTAAAAATTAATCTTTAAGTAATTGAATATCAAAATCACTTTTTTTTAAAATCCGTGACAAACGGGCCCTTAGGGGTGTTTGAATTAGCTTATTTGAATTTCTCCATTGACTACTGACATAAGCACTTGTTGGGGTCTGTTTGGTAAGAAGCATTTTTGAGCTTATAACTTATGTCGTATAAGCTCATTTGACTAGAAAAGACCCGTTTGGTAACCGTCACTTTCTCACAAGCTTATAGCATTTTTTGATAAACTAATTCAATTAGCATATAACTTAAAAGTTTATAGCTTCTAATTTTTTACCTCAATTTTACCCCAGTAATCTTAATTGAAAAAAACTAAACATTAAATAAAAATAACTTTTTTATATAATAAACAATGAAGAAAAATACCTGAGAAACATGGTTAAAGTTGTTTGAATTAGCAAAGTGGTGCAAAGTAGCATTGAGGTCTTTGATTGTTAACAATTGTCCGAGAGTTGTAAGAGTAGAAGGCAAATCAGAAGTGTGTTGAAGTTGGAGTTTGGGTGATTTTCTTGTTCTTGAGGAGAATTTTATGGATTTTGATGGAAAATGAGTTGTTGAAGAAGAAGAAGCAGAAATTGTTGATGAAGATGAATGGCCGCGAAACGGCATACCAAAACCAACTGCTGATATTGATGATATCTCCATTTTCTTCAGAACCGGTCCGTTCTTTCAAACTGCTAAAACAAATTCTAAATTCAATTTTAAAAGGTGGTTGGCTTGCAAATATAGACCATTTGAATTTTCGTGTCTGAAGCTACTATCGGATGTAATTATGACTATTTTTTAAAAGATTAATATTTGCAATGGAAAAGAAAATTCAAATGACATATATTTATAGGGACAAAAGACTTATTTAAGCCTATAATTCTTAATAAAGTGCTCTTAGTCAAGTCGGTGGTGGAGGTTGCTAGTTGCCGATTGAAAGAGGTGCTAAAAGCAAAATATAGCTTGGACATTTTCACAACCCCGGGTGTTCATATTCCCTTTATAGATTCCATTTTGGCGATATGGTGGTAATGTACTTCATCCGTTTTAAAATATAAGCAAAAATCATTTTTTAGGTTCATTCATTTAATGACACATCATTAAATGAATGAACCTAAAAAATGATTTTTGCTTATATTTTGAAACGGATGGAGTATGTGTAATGTGGGCTTCTTAGTGGAGTGACAATGATTGGTTAGAGGAATTGTTTTGCACAAAAGTGGGTGATGGAAGGATGTCGTCCTTTTGATCCGAGAGGTGGCTTGGCGAATCACCCCATTGTTTGGTTTTGCCTAGAATCTTTTCAATTTTCTCGCAACCTAGTTCTAACATTAAGGAGATGAGCGAGTGGGTAGATAGAGAATGGAGATGGAATCTTATGTGGCATAGAAATTTCTTTACGTGGGAGGAAGAGTTGGTTTCAAAGTTTTTGGACTATCTTCAAGTGGCTACAACAGGCTATTCCAAGGATGAGTGGCAATGTAGTGCAAACGATTGAGGTAAGTTTACAATTGATGCAACATATACCGTTTTGTTCAACAAAATTTATCCCCTCTCTTCTTTGGAGGTTGAGAGAGGTAAGCTATTGGAAGGAGTTTGGGAAAGTTTGGCTCCATCAAAGGTGATGGTATTCTCTTGGTAAATAATGCTTCTTAGTATGTTACCAACTATGAGGAACTTGCCAAAAATGGGTGTCATTGGATGTAGGGGAGCCGTATTTCATTTGGTGTTCAGGTATACAAGAAACGAAAGCTCGTCTTTTTGCAAGGTGTGATTTTACAAGTTTGGTAATGGTTAGGTATGTATTTGGTCTTGTCGGGGGACCTTTTTGTTTTGTTCGAAAGTTGTTGTTTCTCTTTCAGGCAAGTAAAGAAGAACAAGAGTCTAACGTTGATTTCGCATTACAACATTATGGTCTATTTGGAGGGTGCGAAGTGAGTTAATTTTTTTGGGCGAGGTTCCAAAGGTTGATGAGATTGTTGATGCAATGAAAATATGGTTAATTAAGTAAATAGTCCCTATAAATATACATAATTGTGTCTTAAGTACCACAAAGAATATTACTTTAGTCCTTGTAAAAAGATTTATTACCATTTTTAGTCCCTGTAAATCTTCTATCAGCCTTTTTAGTCTCTGTAAAAAATTTCATTGGCATCTTTAGTCCTATAAAATGCTAAAGGAAAATGTTAAATGAGGTAAAAAGGACAATTTTTTTTTTTAGGAAATAAAGATGAAATTCTGGATATTTATAGAGATCATTTACTTAATTAACTCTTAAAAATATTTTTTGTCAATAGTTTTTTTGCTAGAAAGACATGAGCTCCGGGTCTTTTATATGAGTGATTTGTAAATCCTTTAGAGTGGTTGAGTAATTAGGAGGTTTCTTTTTGTATGTGAGTTTGATACCATTTGTATCCAATATCAATATATAATTCTTCGGTGTTAAAAATTATGGTTTGGTATCTCATGGAAAGCAAGTAAGAAATGTCTTTGTTTGATTTGGTTAATATGCATGAAGTCAATTCGAAAGCATTGAAACCATGTGGTTTTTGTTAATTAGGGATGTCTATCAGTATCTCATGGAAAGCAAGTAAAGAAATGTCTTCGTTTGATTTGGTTAATATGCATGAAGACAATTCAAAACCATTGAAACCATGTGGTTTTTGTTAATTAGGAACGTCTATCAGGTTTCCTTCTTGACATAGTTAAATAATTGATATAATCAATTGATTGAGTCTAAAGTTACAGGATTTTCTTATGATTACTATCAACAAAACATTCAATTATTTAGATGTTTAAAAATGGTTTTACCTCATAGTTGACTATCACTTTTCGTTTTGGTTTGATGGCTCTCTTGTTTTGGTGTCTTTTACGTAATCCTTGAATCTTTTATTGTTTCAATCACAATATTCCTTATGATGTGATTTGTTTTAATTATATCATATTTTTTATCTTTAAAAAAAAGATTTGATGCTTTGATAGCAAGTTACACTTCAAATGACTTGCCTTTCTCTCGTCTCAAGTCAAGCATTAATATTGTATGACATTTTAGACATTTTATACATATTAAGAAATGCAATTAATATTGTGTGAAAAAGAGATATTAGGAGTTGTTTTACAAAATTGTCCTTAATAAATAATATGGAAAAGATAAATGAAAGAATTGAAAGAAGAGAGTAATAAATAGTTAATGTTATAATAGGAAAAGTAACATTAATGATGCATTGATATTGTAAAACGACATATAATTTAGGGCAATTTTTTTCCTAAAACGACATACAATTTGGGACGGAAGGAGTATTATTTTTTCCAAAGCCAGACATAAAAACAATCTAAAATATCTATTGAAGATTGTGTTATGTTTTTAAGAAACACGCGAACTTTCTTAGCTGTCTCCCTTGGCTTTAGATATTTCTCTCTCCGTAGACTTGACTTGGTAACTAAGTAAGTCAATATATAAATATTATTATAAGGATTCTCCTAACAACATTATACTTTCGATAGTTTGATTAAAAAATACTCAGTTATAAAACTATCTTTGTTTCTCCAAGAATGGAACTTCTCAGTTCATTGACGAAAGAAGAGATTCTAGAGGCTCTATCTCATGGTTTATGTCACCACTGTGAAACCCTTGTTCATGATCGTATCAGAAGAACCCTTCATAAAAGTAAGTAATACTATATTCCTCTCTTTTTCATTATTATTTGTGTTTGTGTGTAGTTTTTTCAATTAGCATGAGAACAATCAGTTCAATTTTCTATTTATTCAAGAGCAAGGGTTTTCGGGTTTTCCTTGTTTCGGATCATGCTAACATTTTAGGACACAAGTTAAGAAGTTAAAAATAGAATTAAATGAAACATTTTATTTTAAAAAGATAATTTTGAAACTTTTAATATGTCGAGTGTACTAATTAGAAAAAACTTCTATCTATGATTTCTTAATTTGTGCTCTTAGAGTACAAGATATAATTTCCTTGTTCTTTAACCTTTTTACTTTCTACCAACAAAAAAAAGTTTTTCCATCGTGAATAAATCATAACCATTAGAAACTGTATAGTTGTGTCTTAGTTTTTTTTTTTATATTAATAACTAATAGTGAATTTCATGTAATTAACGTTTTCATCATTCAATATAGGAAAGCATGGTGAGAATTTGTATCTTGCTAAAAACTTGGAAAGTTATGGAGATGCAATAGACTTGTCAGTAGATGATAATGGTTCAATATCAGAATCTTTGAATAAGAGAATTAGAAAAGAGTGGAAGAGTTCAATGAACGCAAACGATATGAAGTACAGTGTTGATTCTTCACCTAAATATTTGAAGGAACGTAAACGATCTGATACTGAATTGTTGTTATGTGATGGAATTGTTGATGTTTCTCCACCTGATAATGAGTTGACAGAGGAACGGGACGAGATTATTCGGTATTCTGAAGTTCACTGCAAAAAAAACTTTAGCTATGTCGAAACGATCAATGGAAGAGATACAAATTTGTTAGAGGGTCTTGAACTTCACAGCGGTGTCTTCAATGCTACGGAGCAGAATGAAATTGTTGACTATATATACAGATTGCAACGGAGAGGACAACAAGGAAAACTGAGAGGTATAAGCAAAACTTCCTATTTTCTCTTTATTCTTCAATTCAGTCACAATTTCTTTGATTTATTTGTTAACTTCAGTATGTACTTTTTTGTTTTTCATTGGTTCATATTTGTACTCATGTTTGTTGCACCTTCTCAATATATTGTTGTTATCATGCTAAACTCAGAACTAATACCAAAATTAGCACACTTTTCTATGATACAAAATGTGGAATTATATGTGTTTTGATTTGTTTTTATGCCAAGATGGGGATTCAATGTAAAACCCGTGGTACCAAGTTCAATTCATATCAAAAAAAGAGTTTTTTTTTTCTTTTTTTCTTGTGACTTTGCAATAGTTTCAAATTGGTTGATTCTGGATACATCACTTCTTTTTTTCATAACTTCGTATATACACTAGATTCTCTCTAGGAATGTTCTGCACAATAATTGGTATGATACTTGCATACCTAAAGTCTATTCTAACAACTAGTCTATTAGTGAAATATTGCTCCTCTCAATCACTAGTACATGGAATCAATTTGTAATTCTTACATCTACTGGCCTTTATTGTTCACAGATAGAACTTATTCAAAACCTAGAAAGTGGATGCGAGGTAAAGGACGTGAAACCCTACAATTTGGATGCTGCTACAACTATGCAGTGGTAAGTAATTAAGGTTGTTGATTTCAGGTTTCATCTCTAGTTAGTAGTTACTTATTGATACTAATTATTTTTGTAAAATGTTGCAGGACAAAAATGGTAACCCCCCTGGTATAAGTAGAACTGAAGAGGTTGATCCATTACCACGCGTGTTCAAGCAAATGATTAAGAGGATGGTTAGATGGAACATAATTCCTCCGACGTGTGTTCCTGATAGTTGCATTGTCAACATATATGATGTAGGGGACTGCATTCCTCCTCACATTGACCATCATGACTTTGTCAGGCCGTTTTATTCCGTCTCTTTCTTGAATGAAGCTAAAATATTATTTGGTTCAAATCTGAAAGCTGTTCGTCCAGGAGAGTTTTTTGGTCCCGCTTCAATTTCTTTGCCTGTTGGGTAATTATCTTATTTTCCATCTTCTTGTAACTTCTCACAAATCATTTTTTTTACCATGACCTTTATTTTTATTTCCCATGTATCTGTTGTTTAGAAACTTGATACTACTTATTTTGGTCATGCAGGTCGGTGTTTGTGTTGAAAGGTAATGGAGCAGACGTCGCTAAACATTGTATTCCATCAGTGTCATCAAAAAGGTATTTCAAATACCACAAATTTTGTGTTCACTTGAAAATCCTATCATGTTTTATTGTATTGCTTTTATCTAATAATTATTCTTTTGCTCTAGGATTTCTATTACATTTAGAAAGATGGATAAGAGAAAGTTACCATACAGTTATTCACCTGATCATGACCTAGTGGGAATCAAGCCACTTCTCATGAAATAACGTTTTAACGAGGCAGAGCGTGCTGAATCTGAATCTTATACAATTTGGAAAACTGGAAAGGAATGCTTCACGTCAAATTCGCACACAAGGAAAGGCATTGAGTTCAACAGAATTACTCTTCAATTGCTTGTTTCTTATTGTAAATACTTTCTTCCATTCAAAGAGGAAAGTATTCTCTTAACAACACGTTGGGGAATTTCATACCTCAATTTATGTACATTTTGTAACTGCCACATTCTATTTT
>Ga0209282_1000321_pt1 | contig 23672 bp, 10 predicted proteins | sample Mtrugardesep15_FD_187529 | JGI IMG/M metagenome (GOLD analysis project Ga0209282, IMG submission 187529) | Root nodule microbial communities of legume samples collected from California, USA - M. trunc garden sep15 (SPAdes) (version 2) | ecosystem: Host-associated > Plants > Roots > Nodule...
TGATTCCCATTTCCATTTTGAGATGGTGGTGGTGGTGGTGGAAGCTTACATGTTGATTTGTTGTGTCCCTTTTGTTTGCATCTACTGCAAACAGAACCATACCTTGCTCTCTTGAGTTGTATGTCATATTTCTTCTCATCTGCATCCTTGTTTCTCTTCTTCTTTGGCCTCCCTGGTTGTCTCTTGATTAGTGGTGGTTGAAGGTCATTGAATTCTGTCTTGGTCCAGAGGTTCTGTCCATTTGTAGGGTAAATCATAGGACTATAACATGCTTCATATTTCTCCTTCAAGTAGTAGTCAGAGATGTAGTCATCAATTTTCATATCTTGATGTTTCATCAATTTTTACTATTAATAACCACTTCATTAGGCCTTAATTTAAAATACTCTAGTGATGGATATTCTTCAATTATAGGGTCTAACAGTGAATGGACAACATATAAATGGACCTTGTCAAACATAACAGCAATGTTTTTCATTCTCTTTGTACCTAAGTCATCCCTCAACTTAACAAGCATATTGTCATCTTTTGGGTCGTAATACCATAGGGAATCTAGCCCTATGTAACCCATTTCCTTCAACCCACCTAAGACTTCAAAAAATGACCACAAATCAGGATCAAAATACCAACTGTCTAGAAGCCCATCGTAATCTAAGTGATGGAATCTACGAAAATGACCCCTGTGATGGAGAATACATTCATATCTACCCTCCATTTCAGAAACACGAAAAGCCCTGATATAGCAACATATATCAAAGTTCAGTACAGGACAAAAACCACTTCACAAACAAATGCTTTTTCGTATATAACTAAAGAATGATGGGTTAAACTTGAAAACCACTTCACAAACCCTAATCCCAATTTTTTTTCGATTTTCAACAGTAAACACAAATGGCTTTTCCAAAATCGTTTTAAATCATGAAGGAAGAAGGAAGAAGATGAAATCGTTTTTTGTTTTTCCAAAATTCGCAAAATCGTATTTCTTTTTTTCGCAAAAATCGTTTTGAATGATGAAGGAAGAAGGAAAAAGATGAAATACCTGAACCGTTTTTCGATTTTTCAGCTTCTTCTTCTCTATCTTTGTCGTTCTTTCTTCTTCCCGCTCTCTGTCGTTCTTTCTTCTTCTTTCTCAGATACGTACTTCTTCTCTCTAAAGTATGAGACCTTCTCTCTCTAAAAACTAAAGACCATCAGACTTCTGCCACGTCATCATCACTCATTTCCCATTTTCCACTAGTCATCTGCCATGTAGGATGATTTAACGTTTTTTTGAGAAAATTAACGGTTGGGATTTAATTGGCTAACAGAGAATAACTTAAGGGACCATTTTGTAACGTTAATAACTTATGGGACCAAATTGTAACCTATAAATAACTTAAGGGACCAAATCATTAATTAAAGCATACATTGAATTTATGAATCAGACTGGTATGGAGGACCATATCACGTGGATTCTAGTATACATTGACTATTCAACATGTACAATTCAGTTTGATCGTTCAGGTTACGTGAGCTCCACCTGCTTTGCTCAGTTTGAACGTTCAGGTCACGTGAGCTCCATCTGCTTAGCTCAATTTGAATGTTCAGGTCACGTGAGCTCCATCTACTTACTTCAGTTTGATCGTTCAGGCCATGTGAGCTCCACCATCAATGTCATTAGCTTTCTCTCAAGTCGTTGTCCAAACAACATTGTGGTCCTCCTCTTGAGGGTATCTCATAACGTGTCATGCGTCCTGCACGGACATGTGACGTGAGCTATGTACCCTTGACTCCACCCGCCTTGCACGGATGAGCAGTGCAAAGAAACTTGATCAACTCCACGCGCCTAGTACATAGGAGCCGTATGGACCTCAGGGTTGATGGGCCTATAAATCCAAAAAAAGGCCCATTAGGTCAAGAAAGTGAGACCTACAAATGGAGACAACTAGAGAGCAGTAGAGAGATCACATTCATTATCTTAAACAATGTATTTTCCATCTAAGTATTATTTAAAGCGCTCTTGGAATTCCACCTAAGACATTTCACTGATCTGCTTATCTGTTGTAATTAACTTGTGTTTACATATGTGAACAATCTTACACACACACACACACACACACGTAGGGTTATGCTATAAGCCAACCCATGAATGTTTCTTTTAGCAACCCACACATCGAGGTGTGATTATCCACTTTTTAGTTATAAACTTGCTAAAAGACACATTCATAAAAGGTGTCTTCTAACAAAACCTATATATATATGTGTGTGTGTGTAATGCTCAAATTTCATTTTTTAAAACAATATGCAATTTTAAACTCACACTTGCCCGAAAATAATACTTTTAAACAATTTTTCATGACAAATATTAAATTGTTTTACATCATTTAAGCTTGTAGTATAATTTTTTTAAAATGGAAATGATAAACTAAATTGTTATTAAACATTAAGCACATATTTAATTATCATCGTGAGTTTAATTCATTTAGTATGAACAATGCATAATATATGCAAGGTTTGAGATTCGAATTCCGATCAGCACAAAAAAAGAAAGATATTTAATTTAGTTTAGGGAGAAAATCTCTTGTTATTTCACAATTTTATGAAGATCAATTCAATCTCTGACAAAAATAAAATTTAAATTAGTTAAGGACATTTTTATATCAAAAATAACTTAGTCTCTAATTCATTTTTTTTAAGGTAAATGGATGGAATGTTCAAAATTCGAACTCTAACTTCTACATATATGCACGTACCTTTCAACTAAGTTATTCTCACAGACACATTTGAGTTTTATTTTTATGCTCAATTAATAACTAAATTGTTGGATTTTAAATAAAACTAAAACCGTGAGAAGCGAAAAGGGATATTCGGTCTTCAACTTTAGGCTGACACGCAAGCCGCGTACGTCGTCTTTATTATTACACAATGGGATGGGATTAGATTAGGATTTATGGGAGCCACCTTTCCAGGCGCCACATAAATGAATGAATCTAACGATAAATATCTAATCTAATTCCCTTTTTCCAAGTTCCAACCCAATATTTTAATTTTAATTGCGTAAAACAGTACGTTTTGACAAGACAACAACAACGTACAAGTAACAAATTAACCCCTCCCTAAACTTGGATGAGGAGGAACAAAGAAAAACTTAGCCAAATCCAACCTTCTTTGCCTTTTCTCCCACTGTCTCTTCCTCCAAGGGTAAATTCGTAATGTTAGTTTTCATCAACAACCTCTATTAGTTATCTTCCAGAAACATTGAAATAATTTCATTAATTCAATTCAGGTACCTTAGATCTCATTTTTCTGTTAATTATATCGTTTTTCCCCTCTTTTTTGAGGACAACAAGTCATGTTGAAATTTTGACTACTTTCTTCGCCAAAACTTTTAGGGTTTTGTTTAATTTTCCCTTTTTCCCCGTGCAGGTTATAATTTTTGCAATCCCTTTAAGAAACCGTGACATTTAGTTGATTGAAGTTGCATGCACTTGTGCTTCAAGTCTTCAATTTCAACAATGGTGTACCCAGGTTCTATGCAATTTTCTCGTGACGTTAGGCTCAAAACTAGTAACAATGGACCCCGTAGTTTTCAGCATCATGTATGTCTTTAAATTAATTTCAATTTTTGGCTACTTTTCTGTTCTGTATAGTTTTAATTTTTTAAATTCAGAATGTTGAGTTTCATTTCCGTTTCATTTGACAGAATCCGGCGCGGGTTGGAAGATTACATTTAGTTACCACAAATCTTTTACCGCGTACTTTGGTATGTTCTTTTGTCTATATTTATAAATTTATGCATTTTTGGTGCCAATTAGGTTTGAAAGCGTTTAGGTTATTGGCCAGAGTTGGGTCTTGAGCACTACACCTAGCTGTTACTTTACTCTCTGCAAAAGCTGACTCATTGAAAAACTTTATTTTGAAACTAACAGAAGCAAGATTCTTTGTCTCACCATCTTTTGCGCGGAGTACACGCCCCAATAAGGCACGCGCCATCCAGGCGCAGTGTTTTTGTATGTCGGTCTGCCATCCTACCGGGTGGTGGAGGGAGTGGGACTGCACTCATGAAATCTGCTAGTGTTCTTTTAACAAGGTTGGCATCTCACTTTTTCCTGTTAATTCAGAAAAGTTTCCACAATTTAGTGTGTATGGTTATATATATTGTTTTGTAATTTAGTTTGCCGTCTTTCTCATAATATTGCATTTATATACTAATGCGTATGCCATTAATAATATTTTCTATATGTCTTCTGAATTCATGTTAACGGTTTACTATAATCAGCTTGTACTTATTGTCTGGAAGTATATAAATATTTATTATAGCATGGTAGATTAGTGAGATTTTCTTTGATATATTTCTCAATTCAGTTCAACTCATCTTTAAACCACCAGAGGTTGTCTAGTGCCAAACTAACTACAGTAGCATGATTGTTTCCCCCTCCTACCCCCATCTGATTCTTGGCATACGTTTATTAGCTTGTTGACATATATTTTGGAGCAACTTAGATCTGCTGCACCATATATTTCTTTGACTTTTATGATGTGTGCCTTTAATCTTTATATGTGACATAATTTAAGTTTGCAGTCTTTTTCATAATGTAACTTATGTACTATACTGCTTATGCCATTAAAAGTTTTTGTATGTCTTCTGAATTCGTGGTAATGGTTTTAATATAACCAGCTTGTAGTTGTTGTTTGGAAGTACAGAAATATTTATTATAGTGTTGGGGATCAATGAGAGAAGCGTGTTAATTATTAGGACCCTTAAGAGACCAGGACGTCACATCTCCATCCAACAGTCCTTGTCGCCAGATATCAATGTGGGATATTGATATTTGAGGGAGGAGATTGTTGTAATTTAAGTGTGAGTTGTTGGTTCCACACCGGATAATAATTGGCTAAATGATATATATAGACACATACACACACTAAGGCTGTGTTTGCGAGTTTGGAGGGGAAGGGAGGGAAGGGTTTTGGAAAAAAAGGAAGGAGCAAGTGGAAGAAATAAAAGAAACTGGGAGGGGAGGGCATTGGGGGGTTTGTTTTTCTTTATAATACCAAATCATCCTCATTTGGGGGAACTCAAAAATTGTATTGGAGGAGGGTTTTTTGGGGTTTTTGGAGGTTTTATACGAATTCTTCAAATTTAATATACGTTGATGTAATATTTTTAAAATAAAAAATATATATTAATCATACACATTAATTTATCATTCTCTAAAAATATACTCTTTGAAAAAATACTAAAGATTTCTCCATTTTTCTCAATATTTCACACCCCCCAAAGCTCTCCCCTCCAAACTCCCAAACAAAGCCTAAGTGCCTTTAGGTTTTAGGTGAAGACGTGGTTTCAAAGTCTCTTAATGGTTCTGGTCATTACCCATTAGCTCATTGTTGCTCTCGTGCTCCCCAAGACTCCCCCCACATATGGTATTTCAATGATATTTTCTCTGGTATGGTATCTTTCTTGATTTAAATTTACTCGTCTTTAAACCACCTGCTACTAGTCATTCGTGTAGTGTCAAACTAAATTGTATGGTTACTCTAAGCGTACCCCCATCCAACTTTTGGTATCTATTTATTGGCAGGTCGACATATATTCTGGAGCAACTTAAATTCGTGCATTTGTTTCCTTTTTTCTCTGAGGAGTTAATATAGATTGGGATTGACTAGAGTCACTGAGATTATGTTAAACAGCATATGAACTTGTAAAAGTAGTTTGCAAGATGATATTATGATACATTTAATTTGTATCTTTGTGTTTTTTCTGAAGGAGGAAGACTGATATCAATTGTTGTTAAGTTTGTATTGTTTCTTGTAGCATCTCTTCCTTTGTAACCTATTATTCAATGCATAATCTACGAAAAACTTATTTTTAGATATTTATGTAGGTCATATGATTCTTTATTGGGAAGCCCTATTTTGCTTCGATTGATTCCAGCCCTTGGTATCATTGCCTTTGCTGTTTATGGGATTGAGCCACTACTTCGTCTCAGCAGGGTTCTATTTTTTCAAGTAATTACCAACTTCCCTACCTTTTTTATTTCTTCATTTCTTCCAAAACTTTTTTATTTTTTCATTTCTTGCAAACAATTAGCACCTTTTCTGATTTGTGATACTTTTTCAGAGGACTGACAGCAGTTGGAAGAAAAGTAGTTCGCGATATGTCATGGCATCTTATTTTCAGCCATTGTTATTGTGGACTGGGGCAATGCTCATATGCAGGTTTGTTTTCAGATTTGCAAGTATACCGCTAAGTGCCTGACAGTGTTGAGTGTTGACTGATCATATCATTATTTGTTTCAGGGCATTAGATCCAATAATCCTGCCGTCTCAGACTAGTCAGGTCGTTAAGCAACGACTACTTAATTTTGTGAGATCTTTGTCAACAGTAATTTCATTTGCTTACTGTTTATCAAGGTATTTATTTCTAGATGAATCGTGACTAGCAGAATAGGATCTTTATTTTATTTTTTTTACAAATGGTTTTCTGTATCAATTTCATTTACTACTATCTTAAACAACGAATCTAAGATATAGATAGGCTCCCCTCAATGCAATGCTATAATCAGTTTGCATTTCTATCTGTTACTCCTTCCGTCCCTAGTCTTTGGTCTCTTATAGTTTGAGCACACATATCATGGAATAGTTAATCTAGACAAGTATAGACCTTTTTACCCTTAATTTATTTAGTAAAAGTAAGATTTCATTTAATGCTTGCTTTTGGTTTTTGAAAGGGTACAAATGGAAAAACATGTTTAGTTTTGTATGTTGTTTTTTTTCTGAATACACTGTAAGTTTTGGAACAAATGTAAAAAGCTTAAAAGACCACAGATTAGGGACGACGGGAATAGTAGTTACTACCAGTTACAGTCTTCTGATTTGTATCAATCATGAAGAGATACTGCTTTATTCTTTTAAAAAAAAAATTGCTGCTCTTTTTTAGTATTAAATGTGTATCGGTTCCTGACTACGGTTAAATATTAAAGTTATATGGTTTATTTCTTGTTTTCAGCTTAATTCAACAAGCTCAAAAATTCTTTATGGAGGCAAATGAATCCAGTGATGCAAGAAATGTATGTTTATGTTACATTTTCATTTACTTCTTTGTCAGTTCTTGTCATTTTCCACTTGACGTGTCCATAATGTTTCTCTGCCAAAGTACTGCTGAAATAGTTATGTTTGTTGTCTGAATACTTTTGACATTCATATGAACACTTGAAATTATATTCTCTCTCTTTTTTCCAACATCGCTAGAAATTACGATTAGGATTATACTAGACATTTAGGAATAAGAATTTGATTATTGATATATTCACTTGTTTTTTCATGTATGAATTGAATGTTTATATCAAATCTCAGTTTTCTGTTTGAATCTTTCTATTAGGGACCCCAATATCGTTAACCTATTTATGGCATCTCATTTAAGAAAAAATGATTGACAGATGGGCCTTGATTTTGCTGGGAAAGCAATATACACTGCTGTTTGGGTTGCCGCTGTGTCATTATTCATGGAGTTGCTAGGTTTCTCCACACAGAAGTGGTTAACTGCTGGTGGTTTGGGCACAGTATTGCTCACTCTTGCCGGTCGAGAGGTACACCATTGTTTATTTTCTACTGTCTACTGTGTAGTAGAATAGTTTGTTTCCCCCATATTCATTGTGTTTTGCAGATAATAACCATAAATTTTGTAAGAGTAAGTCTTCTAGGTGTACAACCAGTAGCCATTATCAATTAAATAAACTTTGTCGGAAAACTAAATAAATTATTCAATACTTTTGTTATTGTCATTCTGAGTTCATTCTTGCTATTAACGCAGATATTTACAAACTTCCTTTCAAGTATAATGATCCATACAACCCGGCCATTTATATTGAATGAGTGGATTCAAACAAAGATTGAGGGATATGAGGTTTCTGGCACAGTCGAGGTTTGTATCTACCTTTAAATGAACTTTTACATATAAGGATTATAATGTTTGATCAGGAGTTATTTTTTATTTTTTAAATGGTTGGTCCCCACAATCATTTGATATATAGAAGATCTATTACCATTGATGCATTTCCTTCTTTCCATTAATTCTGCGTTGTTGTATTAAAATTTCATCCTTTTCTAGCATGTGGGCTGGTGGTCACCAACCATTATTAGAGGCGATGATCGTGAGGCAGTTCATATTCCTAATCACAAGTTCACTGTCAATGTTGTGAGAAATCTAACTCAGAAATCTCATTGGCGTATCAAGAGTTACATTTCTATCAGTCACTTGGATGTTAACAAAATTAATGTGAGCATTCTCATTTCTCAGCTTTAACAACCTGTTCAAACAATTCCTGATGCTCATATTTTAATGTGGAAACTGGTGTAATCTCCATTCCATTTTCTTCATGCAGAATATTGTAGCTGATATGCGCAAGGTTTTGGCTAAAAATCCTCAAGTGGAGCAACAGAAATTGCACAGAAGGGTCTTTTTGGAAGACGTTAATCCTGAAAACCAAGCTCTAAAGGTAAGTGTCTGCTCTGTTCATTTTTTGTGTGTGTATGTTTTACATTTTGACACTGTCTTTGGTTGGGTCTATTGCACATAATGATGGGAATATAGCATATGTAGACAGTAAAATTCAAGCAGATTTAGTCAAATGAGAGAATGCTTTGGGTTGTTATCTATGATAGGCTAGTGCGACTAAGGAATAAGGGGAAACCTTACCACAGTTCACATAGTAATAAAACCTATGGTGCATGAATGTTGATGGCAAATAACCTTTTAAAAAAAAAAAAGCTTAATGTTTTAATGGGCGGCTGCACAACATGAGATAGGATTGGAAATGGATGCAACAACAACAACAACCAAGCCTTATCCCACTAAGTGGGGTCGGCTACATGGATCAAATTACGCCATAGTGTTCTATCATAAACCAAATTGAGTCCAACTCATTGACCTCTAAATCCTTCCTAATGGTTTCTCTAATAGTTTTCTTAGGTCTTCCTCTACCTCTTTTAACACGACTCTCCTCCATTTGATCTACTCTTCTTACAACGGCATCTACGGGTCTTCTCTCAACATGCCCGAACCATCTAAGCCTATTTTCTACCAACTTTTCTACTATAGGTGCTACCCCCACTCTCTCTAATGGTGTCATTCCTAATCCTATCATGTCTAGTCTTACCACTCATCCAGTGCAACATCCTCATCTCTGCTACACTTACTTGATTCTCGTGTTGACTCTTAACCGTCCAACACTCCGTACCATATAACAACGCCGGTCTAACTATTGTCTGATAGAATTTTCCTTTCAACTTAAGTGGCACTTTCTTATTGCCCAGAACACCGGAGGCTCTTCTCCATTTCAACCACCCAGCTGGAAATGGATGCATTATTAGAAAAAAGTTAGGGTGGTACTTTGTGGGGAAAAGATGGCGTAATCTCTCTTCATGTGTGGATACGACTTTTAAAAAGTGCAATGAGGAGAGTATCTCGAATAGAGGGTAGTCTAATAGTTAGGTATAGGGAGACCTAGAAAACTAGAGGCCAAACCATTGAGAAGACTAGACTGGTTTGTCTCTAGACACAATTTATGAGAAGACATTGTTGTTTGATCCATGGAGTCTACTTAGCTCAGCTTAGTAGGAAATTGCTTTATTGTTGTCGTTTCACTTGTTGTTTATCAATTTACCATATCTTACCGACGGTCCTTTGGATTGCAGATATTGATATCATGCTTTGTGAAAACTTCACATTTTGAGGAGTACCTTTGTGTTAAGGTAAAGTAATACATACCCGAGGCAATTGCAATTTCTTTTGGCGTAATACAATTATATTTTATGTTGACAAATTTTGTAATAATCACTTAGATCCGATTTTTTGTAGATGCCAGCAAATTATTAGTTTGTAAGTGAATCATATCGTTCTTATTTGCCACTGATATCTATCACTGATTTTGTAATTTGCTGTACTTAGACTTCAGTTTGTGGAATTTCCTGAAATTGGTTGTTTTTGCATGATGCTTATTTTGTGGATATTCGTGAGTATTTGGACCTGTGAATATTGAGTTACTTATGATTTCATCGCTTGAATCAAAATGCACATGATGTTGGTTTAAATAGTAAAGGTCCTAATTTAAGAAGGAAACAAATGAGAATCACTATAATAGGAGGGATTGTCTTTACGAGATGCTATGATTTTAGTGATGACATAATCTGCAGCTGACCTACATAATATAATAATACAGTAGTTACGATACAACCAGTCAATAAATGACTGATTCTCAGCCACGACCATGATTTGGTATCTTTGCCTTTTACAAATGTAAAAAAACAAATTCTTAGTTTAATTTCTATCATATCATTTATTTGCCATCTTGACTTCTTAGAACTTTCATGCGCCCTTGTGGGGGTGAAAAAAGAGTTTTACTTAATTATGAAGTCATAAATTCAGCGTTATAGGGTTTCTTCGTTTAAGATCATGATAATTTTAATATAAGTTGTATGATTCTGTTTTTCCTACTAAATATAAGTGGTCTAATTAGGGTTATTCTCGTTTAATGAAACAGGAGGCAATCCTTTTGGATCTTCTCAGAGTTGTCAGTCATCATCGAGCCCGGTTAGCCACTCCCATCCGGACAGTTCAGAAAGTATACAGTGAGCCTACCTCGGAAAATATACCCTTTGGGGATTCCATTTTCACTCGATCCAGAGCAGCAGTGAATCGCCCATACCTACTAATAGAACCACCATATAAAGTTAATGGTGAAGATAAAGCTAAGCCGTCAACTCGTTCAACTCGTGGCAATGAGGAAAAAGATGCCAAGGTTGACGAACCTGTGACATCAGACTCCAAAAGTGATGAGAATTTTGCAGGAGCATCAACTTCTCCATCTAGTGTAAACTCCAAGGATAAGTCCAAGTCAAAGTCTGATGCGCAAATCAAGAACATGGGTTCTGATAGTACAGTGGAGAAGACCTCCAAAACAACGCAACCTAAAAAAGAAACTGCAGGAGATGTAGGAAAAGGAAGCACAATTCCTGTACCTAAAGCCCCTGCACATAGTGTTGTATCTGAAACTTTGCCTGTTACTAACCACGAGTCTAGCAGGGCAGACACTGCTTCTGCTACTTCTTCACAGTCAAAGCAAGATGAAGAGAAATCTTCGGTGCCATCATCATCAGTTAGACCTCCCTTAGAAGAGAATATTCTTCTTGGGGTTGCACTTGAAGGCTCAAAAAGAACACTTCCAATTGAGGAAGAAATGAATCCATCTCCTAACTCGGCTGAGTCACAAGAGTTTGCTGTCCAACGGAATGGGAATGGACCTCCTGCTAATAAAGATAAGAAGGATGGTCCAATCTCTCCATTTCCAAATACTAAGCAAAATGACTAGATTGGTAGCAAATAAACGGAGTAAAAGTTGACATTTTAGTTAATTCATTAGGTTGAAATTCTGCAGGAAATGATCCAGCTGTCTTTTTTAAGTTGGAATTATAAAGTGTATCTCTCTTACTGATTGCGCATATATGTACATAATTATCAATTCATGATTTGTTGTATTATTGTTTCCTACTCCGAGAATGTGCCATAAGTGTTGTTTTAAATTATAATAAAGAGAAGGAGATTACAGTATTGTAATCTGTAATATTGGCATCTCATTTAGATTATCGCTGGCAGATGAATTGGAGCAGTGCATTTGAATATTGTAACCAGCATGTAATTTTGTTTAATGCTCCGATAGGTAAAGAGGGGAAGGGAAAAAGATTGATTATTCTAGTTTTGTTTGTGAACTTTTGGCCCTTCAAGTTATTTTCGAGTTAATTAAGTCTCGTTGTTTTAATAACCCGGTAAATATAGCCTTACTAGCAACTGCTTTCTATCTTAATTTATACTATCTTTTATCAAGATATTTGGGGTTTATATTTGAGATATGAAATATTATTTTAAGTTTAAAAGTTGAACCAAGTAAAATTTTGTTCAAATTTATAAGATTAAGGCTAGTGATAAAAGGTTTGGTGTGAACAAAATGTAGGCTTTTTATTTATTCATTTATCTAGAATGAAACTTGATTTTTTTTCGTGAGTGTCAAGTATAATAAGAGTACTTTGAATAATTTAATAGATTCAATTTGTAATAATTGTTAAGGTAATAAATTTGCTAAAATAGGACCAAAGTCACATAAACTATAGTAGATAGACTGAAGTGACATTGTCACTAAATTTTAAGGGTAATAGGTAAATACAACATAAGTAAATCTCCCATTGCTTCAGCAGATTAATTTCTCAAAAAGTCAATAATTCATTCTAGTTTATGAATTGCAAGTAAAACTTAGTTAACTATAGTAGAGCCTATAATCAGACTTGTGAAGTTTCCTCAAATCATATGCCAGAATCACTGTATGTCTGTATCACAAGCTGTTCACATGAGCCGGAGATGGAAAAAATTGTTTATACTGCAATATACAGTTAACAATAATCAAGGGAACTTTATTAAATTTTCTAAAACTTAACTTTATCCCCTCTAAAATTCAACTTCATTCCATGTCAAATTTGTTAGATCATGTTTGTTTCACCATTCAGACCCACCCAAACACCGTTCAACAACATGCAACTTCTCCCCTTTCCCATTGATCTATTGGAGTGTGAGCTGAGTTCAGAAGAATTTAGATAAATGTACCCTTAATTGCATGAATTGAAAATCCAACAGAATACCCCTGCAAGTAAAATTTGGGGGAGAAAAACTGAACTCCATTGTGAGTAGAACAACTCAAATACTCAATGCTATAGGATAGTTAATAGTATGGAAACTTTACTTACATCAGGTTGTATTTCGAACTTTCATTATTTATTTTTGAAAACTTGGTATCCCACCCAAGGACCGAGGTTGTATTTAGACAGATTTGTTTATACGGCGAGCATTCTGTCAAAGAGGAGCACTCTTCCAGTCCTTGGCTATCTTACATCACAGCACAAAACTATAGAAGCCATAAGTGCAATTAAGCTAAATATCAATTTACATCTGCCAAAACTTGTTTCAACTAAGCTCTGCACATGCAATCAGGAGCAGGATATGTATAAATTGATTGCTTCTCCTTTCTTAATCTTATCTGCCCTTGTCTGTTCTTATGTCCATCGAGAACCGCACGCTGAAATTCTGACCAGCCTATGCTCTTATTCTGAAATAGCTGGCCCAAAAGTGCCATGTTTGGTCTGATAGTCTTCAGATTCGTATAAGCACGATGTGCCACCTGAAGATGCAAAAGATGTTTGGTTTAAATGGTAAATTTTGGGGATTTCCTACATGTCTTGCACCAATACATAACATATAATAAGTAGTTATGCTATGTAACTCTTCACAGTTGTTAAGTTTCAAACATATTTAACAACGACCCTTACCAGAGCATTGTGCATATTGCCCGGAGAAGCAGAAATGAAGATGTCACTGTGCATGCTCACATAATAATCAACAGCAGCTAATAGTGATGCCTTTCCATTAACTTTGGCCATTGTCTCTGCAGAGACTAGACTTTTCTTATCTTCCATAAAAGGAAATAACGTGCTTAAAGTTTCCAACCTAGCTTTTCCACCATAAACCTAAAAACATAGAATCAATCCAGACTAAGTTCAAAAGTAAACCATAAAATGACAATGCACAAAGATGTAAAAAATGTACTAGATTATTTATCATTAAATATTGCAATGAATATTGCAATTAATCTTTGCTGTTACATAATCATAATATATCCTGTCATGAGCTGGGTAATAAACCTTGTGGGAAGCAAGATAAAGTCGTGTTTTGTTGTTGAACCCCAAAGCAGCTAGGAGCAATCCAATCTCTTCAGGAGTCAGTGGGCAACGCCCCTGATTTCTCAACTCTTCATCATTGAATTGGGAATTCAATACTCTTCCCTGCCAAATCACCTGCCGGTATTTAGCTAGAGCAAGTTTCTCAGCTTTACCCCCACCAAAATCACAAGCTGAATGGGCTGCCATATCCTGCACATGTCAGTGACCATTAATTAACTAACAGGAGCCTTAATTTTCTGAAAAAACATAAATTGTCATTTATATCATTGGATCACAAGGAGAATTCAAGATGAAATATGCAGTTCCTTAAATTGCAGTTAACACAAAAATTCTTCACAACTGAATCAGATTTTTTTGTTCTGCAGAAGCATGTATAACCAGTACTCTACAATAGGAGGATAAATCATCGTTCAAATTTTAAACACATGCAAGCATATGCTAATACATTCACACACACAGGCAATACAAATACGTAGTTCCTTCAAGCTGTAGTTACACCTAAAAAGTATTTAAAACAGATTCAAGATGCCTTTATGTAGAAGCATCGGTGGTAGCAACTAGTTGCTTCACAACAGAAGCATAAATCATCAACTTATCATTCAAGCACACACGCAAACACAATTACAGAAACAAAATATTGAAAAATTATTGGTGCTAAATATATTTGAACTGATTACTCTACTTAAAACATATGAAGCAGTTAGTCTACCAACATGCAAGTTGTTGCATAACAAACCATATTCCGCTTATAATACTGTAATCACAGTGCAATAATAAGACTTTCCAAGTAAAATTAGAATGACAGGTGACCCATAATTTTTTGAATCCTGGCAAAATGGAAATGAAGACTATACTTTATCAAAACGCAGATGCAACACAACAAACTTCCCGCTTTGCTGTTTTCCAAGCTTATCGGCTTCCTCTGGCAAATAGTCATTTGATTCTGCTTGGTTGATACTAGCATTGTAGCGAAGGCGCTGAACAACGATATCTCCTAATTCCTTAATATGTGGAACAAAGTTCAGTGCTTCAAAGTTGACCTTGCAACGGAGACGCTGGATGTCTGATGGTAAGCCGTTGAATGTCAAGCGATGAGAGAACGGTGCAATGGCAGCAACACCATAACTGTATCAACGAGAAAATCTACACCATTTGAAAACAGGTATCTACGTAAATAATGCATATGTAAAAGAAGACACTAAGTGGCTTATGGCATTCCATAAGCATATTTAGAATTTTATATACATCAAAGAATAAATTAGTGTGATATTTTTTAAGAATGAAGGTGAGCCTTGGCACGATGAATGGAGTTGCTACCGTGTGATCAGGAGGCCATATTTGGAGTTATTAAAACAGTCTTTCGCAGATGTGAGGTAAGAATGGCTATAATAGATTCACGATGAGTTCAACCTTCCCTAAATACTGCAATGTGAGGCACTTTACAGCATTACATTCGAACTAGGAAGAAAGCAGTTCCTAAAACAAAAAATTGCATATAACTCAAACTATGTAAATTCCAACATTGGGACTGTGAGAAAACTTCCTACATAATCCTTGGAAGAACCAAAGATTTTTTCTTTCTTAGATCCTAGGTATATCCTTGAGTTAGAGTACTAAATCAATTATCCCCTGAAAACTATTTGAGTCAATAAACTATGGCAAGTGATAACAAACAAAGAAAATAGGCATTTGACAACAAAAAGTGTCTGCCTACTTGGAAGTTCACTAAGAGCACTGAGTAGTTGTTAGATTGAAAAATATGGATGGTTGACAGACTGACAGGTGGCGAGTGGCAACAAAGGCATAATACTGTGCTGGGAATAGTATTATTTATATAGCTTGTCTGGAAATCGTTTATACTTTGAATAGATTAAGTCTCTAGTCTATTAATACTACTAAAAGTTAAATATTTTCTGTTATTTTCTTTAGATAAGTGAAGCCTTAAACTGCAATTTTTGACCCAAAAAACAACACTGACTTGATTGGTACAAGAAATCTTCATTAAGCCTAGTGCATCATCTTAATAGATTTCATAAATCCACCCAGAATTTTTTCTTAAACTGTCTCCTTATTTTTTTTCCAATGGATTATGAGACAATAATTGATGATAAATTGAGATTAATTGTCTGTGCTCAATATTGAATTTTATACGTACAGAGCATCAAAGCCTACAAATTATATCATGGAAATCCATTCTGAGGGCTAGTTGCAAAAGCTTCTAAGTCAACACATTTTCTATATAATGGCAAAACTTAAATGCATTTCAGGGGGAAAATAAGGGAACACGGCAGAATTTGAGGTCAAGCTATTCACATACCTCTGAAGTACCGGCAATACATTTTCTATATACCAATCTGCGGTAGCATGAACTGGTGCTGTTTTAATTCTAGTAGCTCTAATGCCTGTGGCATAGTACTCTCTTGTGCTCCAAGAGTACTCACCAGGAAGCTCTTTCACTATAGATACTTCATCACGGAGAACATCAATGAAGTGATCAACGTCAAATATATCTGCAAATGAACTGCAGAAAAATAACAACTCCGTATAAATGGCTGGTATAAAAAATTGAAGACATAAAGGTTGCAAAAATAGCCCACACTGGATATACCTTGAATCTTGCCAGACAGAATTCACTTCAAAATGCGGGATCACCAACGTTACATTCAAAATTTTAGCAACAGCAACAGCATCACATATCTTTTAAATAGAAAATGTGGGAGACTGATATTAGAATAGTGATTAGAATATGTCTTTTAATGTTGTGCACACTTCTTAAGAAAATCATTGAGTGTGCTAATTTCTATGATAAAATGAGTTTCATTTGTTAAAGTGATTTTATTAATATAGTAGTTAGTACGTAGTAGAGTAGTTAAATGTGTTTAGATAGAATACAGTATAAGGATATATCACTGGAAAAAAAGTAATTAATATTTCATTGGAAATTTAAAATTACGAAACAAGTACAAATTCCAAACATGACACTTATTATGAGACGGGGCATAGCAGTTTTTTTTACCCTTCATTTCTGCAATGAAATTATACCCTTTCTAAACAATCTCACTTACTTACCCCCATCTTCTGCTGGTTCAGTCCTCCATCAAGGAAAACTTGGATATAACCCCGAGACTTTTCGGGAAGCGCTGCAATAATCAAAAACCAATAACAAACAACATAGTCCTGAATTTCAATAGATAAATAAATAATCCAATTTTACAAATTTGCACTCACAAGGTGATTTTGGAGGCACAGTACAAGGTTTCCATCCTTGGTAAACCAAGGGAGACCAAAGATTGGTTTGTACTTCGATAGACTGAAAACAAGAACAAAAAATAACAACATTGTGTAGAAAACTTGTACACCGTCGATTGTAACTTGAAAGCATTAGATCATTAAAATGACACATGATCAGTAGTGATTTGTTGACAGTGTAAAACATTTTACACTCAAGAATGAAGAGAAAAAGTGTAATGTACTAACAATTCGGCGTTGTAGAGCACCCTGTAGCAATGTGACGTGTCTAGGTTTAGGAGCAATCCATTCCTGAAATCACAATCGATTTTGATACCAACAATTAGGTCATTCGTAAATCAAATTCAATTTTTCACACGATTAACTTAGGAAATAGAAAATGAGGAGTTACGGAGAAGATAGAAGGTGAAGCACGACCCAAAGGTTGGAAGAGATTGGGAATGAAAAAGGGAAAGAGAATGACGAAAACAGCAACAAAAGCTGATTTTTGAGAGTGGTTGAGTTGGTTCAATTGATGATGAAGCTTCATTGTGACGATTCTGAAGCGGATCGATGATCAACACAGAGTAAGAGTATGATGTTGCATTTGCTTCAATGGATTGTTCATTGCAACAGAGTAGTTTTCAAACTTAACACCATTTTTAATGTCTCAAATTATTGGATTCCATTTGGAAAAAAGAAAAATAAATATTTGCCGTTTATTAATTGTTATTTTCTCATTGTAACAAAAAAAATTGTTATTTTCTCGTTATACCTTTTACAATTTAGGTCAAATATTTAATGGATCCTTTAAGTTTTGAGAAATATAACGTGATGGTCCTATGTGTTTTTTAAGTTTTAACAGTTCACATTGTTACCCTTCATTTTCATGTAACTCGGTGATGTTGTTAGGTGTTGATGTGGTGAGTCTAACTCGACAAAATTTGTAAATTTTATAAAAGATAGTTTTGTAAAATTAGTTAAAACTTCTTTTTCTTTTACAACAACACTTACATTTCTTAATTTATGTAAAATAAATCAAACGATTTCTTTTTTTTAACAAGGTAAAATGGAATGTAACATTAAACATCAAAGTGGTCCACCACGTACAAGTTGTGCAAAGGAGAACCACCCACAAAAGATTACAACGTCAAGTCATTTGTGCTTCAATAAATAGCACGATGAAAGCAAACAAGGAGAAGATGAAAATTATAAAAATTACACCAATGACACCCATACAAGATAAAATGTGGCGCCACCATTCATGGTCGGCAAAAAAAACAAGCAAACATGTTAGCCTTTAACCATGAGAAAGATAGCAATTTAACCTTGTTTGAGATAGCATGCGAGTCTGGTGTCTTTTGATTAAGCATTTGGTTGTTCCTCTCCTTTCAAATAACCTAGATACATGCTAGCCAGATTATTCGAAAGAATAAATGTGATGATTTCGGGAACCCCACTAGGTGAGCAAACCGAAGAAGATGATCGTGAACTGTAGCTGGTGCGACGAAGGATATGTGCATCCACTGCAAGACAAAGGACCACACGTTGGTAAATACTCCCTCCGTCCCAAAATATAAGCAAAAGTTGGTCAACAAAAGTTAATGTATTTGGTTAAAAATTTGTACCAAATACATTAACTTTCGTTGACCAATTTTTGCTTATATTTTGGGACGGAGGTAGTATATCACAGTCTAGAAAAAGGTGTTCCGCGGTCTCCAATGAACCACATCCTCTGACACAAACATCGTTGTCAGTGTGAAGAACCGCTGCCGCACAAGATTGTCTTTGGTGGGAAGTCTGTTACGAATAAGACGCCAAACAAACACATTAACCTTTAACATGACGTGTGCTTATGCCAAATATCGACATACAATACCCTGTCAAGTGAAGGCTCCGCCATCGTGAGTCCCACTAACAAAATAGCCATTAATGGTATCGATAAACCATCTCCACCTGTCAACAATATTTTCTTGCAAAACAATATTAAATTTTTTAAGTCTAATGTATCCCCTCATCTATGACCGTGTATAAAGGTGATATGTCTCTTTAACTGAATTTTTTCTTTCATTATTGTTTTCTTTCTTTTTAGAATATTATTTAAAAACAATATATAAAAAGGATATGCCTTTTTGGCTGAATTTTTCTTTGCTTACTACTCTTCATTTAAATTATTTTATTTACTATTTAATCCTTTTCATAATATTATTTAAATTACCAATTAAAAATAGTTAAATCTCATTATAATATAAAATAATAACAATCTTAAAAAAAGAAAAGTTTGTTTCAATCTTATTTATAAAAAGGGTCTTGCTAACAGGGCACCGGTTAAACATACCATAACAGAGATTTATTATCATAAAAGGTAGCTGATTTTAATATTATTATCAATTAATTACACAATTTCAATGTGTTAACAACTATATAATTTCTTTTTTCATATCCTTAACTTGGGGCAATGGTTAGCATTTTCCTTGTAAAAAATACTTGATTATAATATATATCACAAAACTAGATCCTCTACCCATGCTGACGCACGGGCAATTATAGTGTGGATTAAAATATAGTAGAATATAACACATAATATATGTACATGTTGATAAATATAAAACTATATATTTTTATTGTTATTAAATAAGCCAAAAGAAAAATCTTATTATCATTTTTTTATGCAAGAAAAAATTATCACTCATGAAAAATGGTTCTTTTGTCAAATTATCACTCTCTCATTCATTTGATCAATTTTCTTTATTCTTTATGAAATTATCAAAGGATCACTCATGTGAGATAGGACAAATGGAGTAATCAAAAGATGTAAATTTATTAGTTAATATTTATCTTCTTTCTTTATATACCAAAACCATGTAAATCATCCCATCCTTGAAGGGAACTAACTCGAAGTGAAAATGTCAAAAACAAATAAAATATGTATAATTGAAACTTCATTACAACATCACATGATTAATAATAACATTAATTAATGAACATTTTAGAACACTATTTTTTAAACTACAATAGATGTAACATTTGTACCCTCACATTCCTCGTCAGTTCACAATATCTTTAACTCATTGAGAAGATCATTGTTGAATTTTCATAACATAATCTCTAATAAAGTGATTCTTGATTTCAATATACTTTTCCTTGAGTAATAAGAGGATTAGAGATAGATGCAAAGGTTGACAACTGGTATACGTGACATACAATGTGAGGGTTATTTTTTATGAACTTGAATGAAGGATTCCTGGTTAAAAGTGATTATGTCCTATAAGAGTAGTATATTTATGATCGATCCAAAGAAGGACCTCAAAATCTTTGATGTATCTATTTTCACTGCAACATGATAAAATGTCATGGAGATTTTGCTTTAGAAAGTTGCCAAATTTAGACAGAAAAACCTGAAAATTGAAGAATTGAGAGTTAGTGCAAAAGAATGTTAGGAATAAATCATGATATTTTAGTTTAAAATTTGTGAACTTAACCATGAAAGATCATGTAAAGAGAAAAGATAATTTGAAGAGTCTGAAATGTTCACTAATTCAATTTAAGAAAAATGTGAAGTAATAATTGAGAGAAAACTCTACAATTACTTCCAATCACACCACCGTGGAAAACAATTGTCGCTATAGTAAACATGGCTATTAACCGATATTTGCAACATCAAGCATCTAAACGATAACACATCTTAAATTGAAATTTTGTATTAATCAGCATCAGATGTTGGTCCAATGAAACACACGATTACACCTAAATGTGATTCAATTATGAGCAACAAAAATTGTGATCAACAACACATTATCTCAAGCTTCAGCATAAAAATAATAAGAACCATAAAAGAAAGGTATATACACCATCAGTTCTGCAATCAATTTAGAGGGATTTGAGATCTAAAAAGAAAGGTAATTCCACATGTAATATACACCAAAAAAACAAATTCCACTTCTTACTTCGTATTATTGGTAGATATATATTTATCTATAATAACAAATTATAGAATGCATTGACTAACTTGAATGAACTTGAAGGCACTTTTATACCAACAAAATATAAATCCTGCTAACATGTTTGCCACTGCCACCAATATGCATGAAAGATTATTTTCTTTTTTTTTCATTGGTTGCTTGTGGGACTACTGCAGTATAAACTCCACACAACTTACTACATTTGCTCAATGATTTAGACCCTCCATGATCTAAGATTTTGAGTAGAGAACTGCTGCAATAAACTTCAAACTAAACCATATTCATACCACAATCTTAATCATTAAAATCAGTTCATAAGAAAAATGTCCGATTTATAAGTTTTTTCATGATAATAAATTGGCTAATAACAAAATAGATAAAATTTTAAAGCGTGTCCATACTCTTCTCTCATTGTAAAGGCTCTTGAAGCTTTTAGTTCTATAAACTCATTAATAATACCATCAGTTGAAAAATTAAGGTAACATCATCCATTAAAACAGAGAGAGAGAAAAAAACTTACCACATGATGTTGAAGACATAGCAATTGCCAATTACAAAAGACAGGATATCCTTTTGGATCTTCGCAGTGTTGTTAGTCATCATCGAGCCCGGTTAGCCACTCCCATTCGGACAGTTGATGAACCTGTCCGAATGGGAGTCCAAAAATGATGACTCCAAAAATGATGAAAATTTTGCTGGAACATAAACCTCTCCACCTGGTGTAAACTCCAAGGATAAGTCCAAGCCAAATTCTGATTCCCAAAGTGATGTATCTGAAACTTCGCCTGTTACTTCCCATGAGTTTTGCAGGGGAGAGACTGCTGCTACTTCACAGTCATAGCAAGAAGAAGAGAAATCCTTGGTGTTCTGATATATTGTCACCAGCTTTTAAAATTGTGTGTTCTTCTTGAACCTCTTTGCCTTCAAAGATTTTATGGTTTCTAGCCATATATAACTATATCAATGCAATGTACAAAAGACCATGAATAGAAGACTTGCATCAATGAAGAATTTCTTCTCACTACTATAATTGTTACAAGTCTTACTCAAATTTTCAAGCAACAATTTTAGTACAGTATATCAAAATTTTGATACCAAATCATGAGTGTCACTGAACTGCTTGAACCTCTACAATATATATTTTGAAAGTCATTTTCACTTGTATTTTGAGCTAAATTTCTGTACCCTCCCTTTGAGAGTCAATCAATTATATTCTCACAAATCTTTTACAAACTTGTAACTTGCCTAGTAGTAGCACGATTCCTTAAAAGTATATTCAGGTTGATAGGAGTATACTCCAATGGTTTTTTTTTTGTCAACGTGACCGTTAGTGAAAACCCTTCGGCTTGAAGGGATTGGAATAACTATTAGATTTTTTTTTTTTAGGTTTGAATCTCATACCTTACATATATTATGCATCGTCCTACCAACTGAATTAAGCTCACTAAAACAACTATTAGATTTATAATGAATAGCTATAATTCTCTTGTGTTGATATTCTCTTTCTCTTGTCTTAAACTTGCAGTTATATTTTGTAGTTAAACGATGTTTATCCCCTGTCATTTGGGCAAATTTAGTATAGCCGCTACTTTTAAATTGACAATCCCTAAATCCAATTTTGCCCCAAATTAGATTCTCATCGATTGAAGCATTGACTTTTGAAATAAAATCTTATGAGTCTGTTGGAAAATCGATAAGACCTTCCTCGATGAATTTTAAGTCATGAAAAAATGCTTCATATTGTTCTTTTACTTCAGTTTATGATCGATCGCAAACAAGAGTTAGAATATCCCATCGACCTTCTTGTTCTCCCTTAAGATATTGGTCTCAAAGATTTTATTTCATACCATGTCCACTCCTTTGATTTGCCATTATTAGTTGGGACGTTCATATACTGGTATGAGGATTGGTACATTCTTGTTTCTCTAATTTGTTAATCACTGCTTAGTTCTCAAAGAAGGGTTGTGTTTCTTGATCCTCCTACTTATTAGAATCTGATTTGGGGTAAAATTGTATTTAGGGTTTGTAAATTTTATTGTTTAAATTCATTTTAGTTTTTTATTTTAGTTTTTTTTAACTTAATTAGTTTTTAAATTTTTATAAATGACATGAAAATGTTATTAATGATATGAAAATTGAATTAGCCAACACACTCAGACTAAAAAAATTCCAAAAAATAAAAAATAGAGAGACTAAAATAGTGGTTTTAAAAATAAGAGGACTAAAATTTCGATTAAATTAAAATAGGAAGACCAAAATTGTATTTAAGCTAAATTTAAATTAAAATCTTATGCCCATACAATTTCAATGACCAATTTGTCAATTTACTAAATTTTTTTTTGAAAGATAGATTTTTTTTTTTGGATCAATTTAGTCGATTTTATTCCGCGTTTTTTTTTTTTGAAGGAACATGTTTTTTTTCGAAGGAATTTTTTATTTATTTACAAAGTACAATAAAAATCAATTATAATTCCGTGTGCTGACAGGACTCCCTTATTATTGTAGGTCACTTGCAATAACAACAAAATTCAGTTGCAAAATTTGGTTTTGTGCTGTTTGTAAATTGGCGATTATTTCGCTCGAATATTATTTTATTCTCTTCGCATTTTCTTTCTCCCATATCCTCGGAAAAACAATCAAACATCACTCTTCTCTCTCCAACAGTATCTAAGGCATGTTTAAGCAAGGAATCTAGCTTTTTTTTTTTTTTTTTGCGGT
>Ga0209282_1000324_pt1 | contig 23609 bp, 19 predicted proteins | sample Mtrugardesep15_FD_187529 | JGI IMG/M metagenome (GOLD analysis project Ga0209282, IMG submission 187529) | Root nodule microbial communities of legume samples collected from California, USA - M. trunc garden sep15 (SPAdes) (version 2) | ecosystem: Host-associated > Plants > Roots > Nodule...
GATGGCGCGGCCCTGGTGGGGCGACGGCCTGCTGTTGGCTGCGGTGTTCGCGGGCATGTATGCGGTGGCGCGCTTCACCCGCGGGGCCGACCTGCCGCCGCCAGCGGACGATATGCCTACTGAGCCGGCACGGGCTTGAGGAGGCTCATCAGGGCAGCGAGGTCGCCGGCGCAGGGATCGGCATCGAAGAAACCGCCGGCACCACTCCGGACAATCGTGCCGCGATGATCGACTGCCACAACCGGTAGCCCTCATCGGTCAGGTGCAGCCGGTCGCTACGGAACAGTTCGGGCCGCGGCCGCCCGTCGGCGCCGAGCATGGGCGTGAAGACGTCGATGTATTCGCTGTCGGGGAGCCGGTTGAGGTAGGCCGAGATGACGTTGTTGGTCTCGCGGATCAGCGGCATCAAGTGCTCGCGCGAGGGACTCGGCTTGACCGAGATGAAGCTGATGCGCGTGTTGGGCAGTTCGGCGCGCACCGCATTGGCAAAGCGCGCAAAGCTTTCGAGCACCTGCAGCGGCGTGCGGCCTTCGGCCAGGTCGTTGTCGCCGGCGTACACCAGCACCTGCCGCGGCTTGTAGCGCACCACCAGGTCGCGCGCGAACAGGCTGCAGTCGGCCATGGTCGACCCGCCGAAGCCACGATTGACGATGCCGGGCACCTGGCGGAAATCCTGCGCGAGGTTTTTCCACATGCGCACGGTGGAGCTGCCCACGAACACCACGCCGCCGGGCGGAGGGAACTGCTGCTGGTCGGCGCGCGAGAACGCCGCGAGCTCGTTGTGCCACCGCGCCTTGGCCGCCAGGTATTCGGAAGAGGCGGAGGCATCCGCCGCCGTGCTGTCCAGCGACTCGTAGGGCTGGACGGCGTTGTGGTTCTGGGCCTCTGCGGCGAGCGCCGCCGTGAGCAGGAGTGCCGCGGCGAGAGCGGTTTTCATCGAAGGCATCAGGAAAAGCGAAAACGGAAGTCTGTTGCCATGCGGATTGTGGGGCATGCGTCCGCATGGGGCGATGCGGCGCTCCGACGGAGATTCTTTTCGGCGCTCATGAATCCACGGCGCCGCTTGCGCCGTACAAGCCTGCGAGGCCGTCGAAAACGTACGACACCAGGCACGGCTCGCGCCCGATTCACCGTTACCGATCCGAAGAAACCAAGAAAAAAGGAACCGACCATGACCATCCGCCTCCTGACCGCGCTCGCAGCCTCTGCCGGCCTTGCCGCCTGTTCCGGCATGGGCGCCAAGCTCCCTATGTATTCCCAGGCGGCCTTGCCCGATGCCGTGAAGGTGCCGGCCGGGCACGCCGTGGCCCTCGAAACCGTGGGCGCCGGCGACATCACCTACGAGTGCCGCCCCAAGGCCAGTACGCCGGGCCAGCACGAATGGGTCTTCGTCGGGCCCGACGCCCGGCTGACGGACCGGGGCGGCAAGCAGGTGGGCAGGTACTACGGCCCACCGGCCACCTGGGAGAGCATGGACGGCTCCAAGGTCACGGCCACCCAGGTGGCCGTGGCGCCCAACGGCAGCGGCAATATCCCCTACCAGCTGGTGAAGGCGAATCCGGCCATGGGCATGGGGGCCATGCAGGGCGTGAGCTACATCCAGCGCGTGGCGACGCAGGGCGGCGTGGCGCCGGCCGCCGCCTGCGACGCCTCGGCCGTCGGCCGGAAGCAACTGGTGAAGTACCAGGCCGACTACATCTTCTACCGGGCCGCCTGAGCCAGGCAGGCGCCCGCGCTTTCCCTCCGCAGGAAACATTCGGCAACGTATACTGCCCGGCAAAATCGGAGCGGAGCGCACCCAGGTGCGGGCGGGGAATGAAGCAAATTGCGATCGCTGTCGCCCTCTGCGTGGGCGCGTGGTACCTCTTCATCGGCGGGCGCAAGCTCGACGACGCCATGGTGCGCCAGTACTACGAAAAAGAGGCGCACGCCATCTATTCGCGCGACGCGGAAAAGCTGTGCGAGCAGCTCAGCAAGAAGGCGGTCATCCAGAGCAAGACCGTCATGATGGGCCGCACGCAGGAGACCACCAGCGACCGCGAGCAGGCCTGCGAGTCCATGCGCAAGACCTTCAAGATGTTCGAATCGGTGGGCGAACGCATGGGCGGCATCCTCACTATCGAGTACGAATACCACATCGACCGCGTCGAGATCGCGAGCGACCGCAAGAGCGCCACCGTCGAAGGCACCAGCGTGCTGAAGATGGGCGAGGCCGCGATGCAGTTCAAGAGCAGCTTCACGCAGCGGCTGGAGCGTGAGCTCGGCAAGATGCGGCTGGTGCACGGCGACGACGTCACGGTGGTGCGCCTGGGCGGGCGCGGCGCCATGAGCCAGAGCGATTTTTTCAAATAAGCGGGCTCGTCACCATGTCCTCCAACGATTCGTTGCCGCCCCCGCCGCCTTTCTGGCACCGCCTCAACAGCTTTTTCGCGTTTCCGTTCCAGCTGCGGCCGTTGATGTACGGCCTGGTGCTTGCGTTCTGCAGCCTGCTGTTCGAGGTCCTTCCTTTTCTGCATCCGGGGCTCTCGCTGCTGCTTATCGAGCTGGGCATCGTGCTGGCGGCCAGCCGCTACGGCTTCAAGGTGACCGCGCTCGGCTCGCGCGGCATCCGGCAATCGGCCGATTTTCCGCGTGAGCTGGACGAGGACTGGGTCAACCTGCCATGGAAGCTGTTCGCGATTTCGGTGGTGCAGGGGGCGCTGATCGGCTGGCTGGCATGGTTCTCACCCGTGCTCGGCACGGTGGCGCTGTTCGTGGTGTCGTTCACCTTTCCGGCCGCGGTGATCGTGCTGGTGCAATCGGCCAGCTTCTTCCAGGCCATGAATCCCGGCCACGTGATGGATGCGATGCGCATCATCGGCTGGCCTTACGCACTGCTGTGCTTCTTCCTGTTTCTGCTGAGCACGGGGGCGCAGATCGCCATCGGCGTGCTGCTGCCGATGATCAACGGCGTTATCGCACTGCCGATCGTCAATTTCGCGTTCATCTACTTCGGCTGGGTGATGGCGAGCCTGCTGGGCTACGTGATGTATCAGCATCATGACGCCTTCGGCATCGACCTTTTGCCCGGCGGCGGCGTGGACGACGGCGCGCCGGTGGACCGCCGCACGCCCGAGCAGATCGCGGCGCAGCGCACCGATGCCGAAGTGGCGCAGCTGGTCACCGACGGCGACGTGGCCGGCGCGCTGGGCGTGGCCTACGAGGCGCAGCGCGTGGCAGCGCCGGACGACCTGGCGGCGCAGCGGCGTTACCACCGCGTGCTGCTGGTCTCGCCCGAGAAGGCGGCCACCTTGCTCGACCATGCGCATCGCTACATTCCGCTGCTGCTCAGGCGAGACCTGGCTTCCGAGGCGCTCAAGGTCTTCAAGGCCTGCCGCGAGAAGGACAAGGCCTTTGCGCTGGACGACGCGCCCGCGGTGATGTCGCTGGCCAAGGCCGAGTGGCGTAACGGCGATGCGCACGCCGCACTGGCGCTCCTGTCGGGCTTCGACCGGCGATTCCGCGGTCATGCGGCCATTCCGCAGGCTTATGAGCTGGCGGCCCGGGTGCTGGTGCAGGGGCTCGGCCGCTCGGATATGGCGCAGCCGATCCTGACGACGCTCGAATCGCGCTTTCCGGACAGCGAGCAGACGCAGGAAGTGCGCTGGCTGCTGCGGCCCTCGGCCTAGCCGGCCGCGTCAGGCGCGCTCGAGGGCGCGGGTCACCATGTCGTTGGGCGCGATGCGCAGCAGGTGCGGCAACCAGCCGACCGCCATGTCGCGCTCGCCGGCATGCAGCAGGCCATTGGCGCAGACCGACAGCGTGTCGGCCAGCTCGGGATGGTCGGGCGCGGTTTTCAGCAGCACGCGGCACAGCTTGTCGGCATCCTGGAACTGCCGCACGCGCGTGAAACGGCGTGCCAGGCGCGCCATGTCGTCGGGCTTGAGCCGGGCGCCCGGCTTGGCCTGGTCGAGATAGGTCTTGTAGCTGGCGTGCTGCAGCTCCAGTGTGTCGGGGTCGGTGCCCGGCAGGCGAAAGATGCGGCGCGCGGCCCGGTGGAAGTCTTCGCCGGCGGGCTGCAGCCGCGCGGTGTTGAACCAAGCGCGCAGGGTGTCGGTGTCGCCGGGCCGCAGTGCGGCGGCGGCGCGCCATTCGGCCGTGGCCGCCTCGAACTTCATCGCGGCGCCCAGCCGGCGTGCGGCGGCCACGTGCCGTTCGAAGTCGCCGTTGTCGGCCGATTGTTCGGAAGCAACGGCCTCGGGCGTCTTCACGCGGCCCAGCGCCATGGCGCAAGCCATCAGCGCTGCGCCCGCCAAAAGGCCGCCCAGGTGCGCCATGTAGGCGATGCCTTGGCCGCCCACCAGGTGCTGCAGCAACTCGTTGGCGATCCAGGCCGGCAGCAGCAGCAAGGCCGGCGCGGTGACGTAGTTGAAATAGAAGAACAGCTGGTAGAAGAACCGGATGCGCCGCAGCCGGTACATCACGGCGTACATGCCCATCAGCGCCGACACCGCGCCCGATGCGCCGAGGCCGTAGCTGCCCTTGCCCGCATAGGCCCAGTCGGCCAGCGTCGAGGCGCCCACCGCGCCAAGGATGTAGAAAGACAGGTAGGTGCCGCGGCCGAGTGCCAGCTCGACCGAAAAGCCGAACAGGAAAAGGAACAGCATGTTGCCCAGCAAATGCCCGGTGCTGCCGTGCAGGAAGGCGGCGGTGATCCAGGTCCAGGGCTTGAATTCGGCGTCCTTGGTGTAGTCCTGCGCCCAGCGTTCGGTGAAGGGTGCCGGCCGCATCGATTCGTACTGCTGGCGGTCGCGCTTCCACTCTGCGTAGCGCGCGTTAGCGGGCGTGACGACGGCATCGGACCGCAGCTTTTGCAAGAAAGCCTGCTCGCGCTGCATGCCGTCCAGCAGCATCCCGACCTCTTCGCGCGCAAGGAGGCGCCGTGCGGCCTTGGCGCGTGGCGAGCGTGTTTCCTCGAGCCAGGCCACGAAGGGGGGCAGCTCCAGTTCGGGCAGCACGCTCTGCGCGTAGTAGTGGGCCGCGCGCTCGTCGGCCTTTTCTTCGCTGCGCTGCGGACCCCAGAACACGATCATGTTCACGAGGATCAGCAGCACCGTCATCCACGGTGGATTGCGCCAGCTCGGTTTGTTCTCGAGCGGGATGGCGTAGAACAAGCGGGGCCTTGAAGGTCAGGCGAGCCGAGCGCGGTGCCGGGCGATCTGCGCCTTCACTTGCGCGGGGGCGGTGCCGCCAAGGATGTTGCGCGCATTGAGCGAGCCGCGCAGGCTCAGCACGTCGTACACGTCCTTCTCGATCTTCGGGTTGAACTGCTGCAGCACGGCCAACGGCAGCTCCGCCAGGTCGACCTTGTGCGAGGTGGCGGCCTTCACCGCGTGCGCGACGGTCTCGTGTGCGTCGCGGAAGGGCAGGCCCTTCTTCACGAGGTAGTCGGCCAGGTCGGTGGCGGTGGCGTAGCCGCGCAGGGCGGCGGCTTCCATGGCCTCGGGCTTCACGGTGATGCCGCCGATCATCTCGGCAAAGATGCGCAGCGTGTCCTTGAGCGTGTCGACGGTGTCGAACAGCGGCTCCTTGTCTTCCTGGTTGTCCTTGTTGTAGGCCAGCGGCTGGCCCTTCATCAAGGTGATGAGCGCCATCAGGTGGCCGACCACGCGGCCGGTCTTGCCGCGAGCCAGTTCCGGCACGTCGGGGTTCTTCTTCTGCGGCATGATCGAAGAGCCGGTGGTGAAGCGATCGGCAATCTGGATGAAGCCGAAGTTCTGGCTCATCCAGAGAATGAGCTCTTCGCTCATGCGGCTGATGTGCACCATGCACAGGCTGGCGGCAGCGGTGAACTCGATGGCGAAGTCGCGGTCGCTCACGGCGTCCAGGCTGTTCTGGCACACGCCGTCCATCTTCAGCGTTTTGGCGACCAGTTCGCGGTCGAGCGGATAGCTGGTGCCGGCCAGCGCCGCCGCGCCCAGCGGCAGGCGGTTGACGCGCTTGCGCACGTCCTGCAGGCGCTCGGCGTCGCGGCTGAACATTTCCACGTAGGCCAGCATGTGATGGCCAAAGCTCACCGGCTGCGCCACCTGCAGGTGCGTGAAGCCGGGCAGGATGACCTCGACGTTCTTCTCGGCAATGTCCACCAGCGAAACTTGCAGCGCGACCAGCAGGTCGGCAATGAGGTCGATCTCGCCGCGCAACCACAGGCGCACGTCGGTGGCGACCTGGTCGTTGCGGCTGCGGCCGGTGTGCAGGCGCTTGCCGGCGTCGCCCACCAGCTGCGTCAGCCGGGCCTCGATGTTCAGGTGGACGTCTTCCAGGTCGAGCTTCCACTCGAAAGCGCCCGATTCGATTTCACTGCGAATCTGCGCCATCCCACGTTCGATCTCGGCATGGTCCTGCTTGGCGATGATGCCTTGGGCGGCCAGCATGCCGGCATGCGCCAGCGAACCCTCGATGTCGGCCTGCCACAGACGCTTGTCGAAGAACACGCTGGCGGTGTAGCGCTTCACGAGGTCGCTCATGGGTTCGGAGAACAGGGCCGACCAGGCTTCGGATTTCTTGTCGAGTTGGTTTTGGGTCATGGGAACCGTTGGAGAGGCAATAATGGGTTGGTTACCCAATGTATCTGTGATGCGCAACCCGGCGATTTTATCGGCCAGCTCCACCCCCACGCCTCCGGCCCCGCCGGAAAGAGGGCGTTTGCCCGTGCGCGGCGGTACGGGGCTGTTCGACGCCTGCCAGATCGGCGTGGTGCTGCGCACCGTGCTCTTCGTAGAGGCACTGGTGGCGACCGCCACGCTCTTCGTGTCGGCCTCCCCCGGGGACTGGCTGGTGCAGACCGCCACCGTCACGGGCGGGGCGCTCCCGGCCACCCTGCTGTGGCTCGTGGCCGCTTGCGGACTCAAGAAACCGCTCGGACGGCTGCCCCGGCAGGCGCAGTATGCGGCCGGCGCCGCACTCGGTGCGATCTCGTCTCTCTATGGATGCGGCCTGCTGCGGCTCACCGGGGTGTTAGGTTCCGCGCCCTGGCTCGCCAGTGCCGTGGCGGGCGCCTTCATCGCGGGGCTGGTGATGGCGGCCATGGTGCTGCGCGCGCGCGGCCGCACGCCCGCCGCCACCACGGCACGGCTGGAAGAGCTGCAGTCGCGCATCCGCCCCCACTTTCTTTTCAACACCCTCAACAGCGCCATTGCCCTGGTGCGCGAGGAGCCGGCCAAGGCCGAGACCATGCTGGAAGACTTGGCCGAACTGTTCCGGCAGGCGCTGGCGGACCCCGGCGACTCCGGCACGCTGGCCGACGAGATCGCACTGGCCGAGCGCTACCTGGCGATCGAGCAGGTGCGTTTCGGCGACCGGCTGCGCGTCCGCTGGGACCTGGACGCCGCCGCCAGCAGCGCCCGGCTGCCGCCGCTGCTGTTGCAGCCGCTGGTCGAAAACGCCATCAAGCACGGCGTGGAGCCCAGCCCGGACGGCGCCAAGCTGCGCATCCGGACCGAGCGCCGCGGCAGCGTGGTGGTGATCGAAGTGGTCAACAGCCTGCCGCCCCTGCGCTGGGCCGACGAGCCTTTGCCGCGCGGCCACGGCATTGCGCTGGCCAACGTGCGCGACCGGCTGCGGCTGCTGCACGACATGCAGATGCAGTTCAGCGCCGGCATGGACCAGAAGAACTACCGCGTGCGCATTGCCATTCCCGCCGAACCATGACTCTCAAGACCCTGATCGTCGACGACGAAGCCCTGGCCCGCTCGCGCCTGCGAACCCTGCTGCGCGATTGCCGGTCGCCCGATGCCGAAGTGGTGGCCGAGGCCGCGCAAGGCGCCGAGGCGCTGCAGCACCTGGAGCAGATGGCGCTCGACCTGGTGCTGCTCGACGTGCACATGCCCGGCATCGACGGCATCGAGGTGGCGCGCGCGCTGCGCAACCGGACGGATGCGCCCGCCGTGGTGTTCGTGACCGCCCATGCGGCCCACGCCGTGACGGCTTTCGACCTGGACGCGGTCGACTACCTGACCAAGCCGGTGCGCGGCGAGCGCCTGCAGCAGGCGCTGCAGAAAGCCGAGCGCTTTCTCAAGGAGCGGCGCGCGCTGCAGGAGAGCGTTCTCATCCAGGACCGCGGCCGTGCCGAGCGGGTGCCGCTCGCGGAAGTGCTCTACCTGAAATCGGAATACAAATACCTCACGGTGCGCACGGCCTCGCGCAGCCATATCCTGGACGGTTCGTTGAATGAATTCGAGGAACGGTATCCGGGGCGTTTCCTTCGGGTGCATCGCAACGCGCTCGTGGCGCGCTCGGCCATCCGCGCGCTCGAGAAGTACGATGACGGGGAAGACGCCGAAGGCTGGGCCCTCAGGCTCGATGCGATCCCCGAACCCGTCGCGGTATCGCGTCGGCAACTGGCTGCGGTGCGCGAAGTGCTGAAGGAGCCGCGATGACCAACGACACGAAAACAGCCGTCCAGGCTGACGCGGTGCAAGAGGCTCCAGAGCCCGTGGAACCTCCCCCGGAACTGCCCCCGGAAGCCGCGCCGGAGCCGGTGCCACAAGCCTCGGCGCCTGGGCCGGAGACAAAGCCCGAACCGGAGCCCGAACCCGATCGTGTGCTGCTGCACATGCCGGTCGACGTGCGCAGCGCGGCGCTGGTGGTGCTCGCGGTGCTGGCCGGGGTCTTCGCGTTGCGCTGGGCGGCGGCGGTGTTCATCCCGCTGATGCTGAGCCTGCTCCTGAGCTACGCGCTGTCGCCGCTGGTCGATGTGCTCGAGCGCTGGAAGGTGCCGCGCTGGATCGGCGCGGCCGTAATCCTGCTGGGGCTGGGCGGCGGGCTGGGCTGGACCGGCTATTCGCTGTCGGGCAGCGCCTCGGAGCTGCTCGACGCCTTGCCGGTGGCCGCGCAGAAGCTGCGCCAGGCCGCGCGCAGCGACAAGAACGCCGCCGCCACGCCGCTGGACAGCGTCCAGCAGGCCGCGGCGCAGCTCGAACGCGCGGCCGAGGAAAACTCCGCGCGCGTCGCGGCACGCAAGGGCGTGGCGCGCGTGGTCATCGAGCGGCCCCCGTTCAATGTGCGCGAATACCTGTGGAGCGGCACCGTCGGATTGCTGGCCGCGGCCGGGCAGCTCACCCTGGTGGCCTTTCTCACCTTTTTCGCGCTGTGCTCCGGCAACACCTTCCGGCGCAAGCTGATCAAGATCACCGGCCCGAGCCTGGAAAAGAAAAAGATCACCGTGCATGTGCTGGACGACATTACGCAGAACATCGAGCGCTATCTGCTGGTGCAGATCCTTACCAGCGGGCTGGTCGGCGTTGCGACGGGGCTGGCGTTCTGGTACATCGGCCTGGACAACGCGGCCGTCTGGGGCATCGTGGCGGCGGTGACCAATCTCATGCCGTACATCGGCTCGGTGATCGTCATGTCCGCCGCGGGGCTGGTGGCCTTCGTGCAGTTCAACACCATCGAGATGGGACTGTTGGTGGCCGGCACCTCGCTGGTTATCCACACGCTCGTCGGCAACCTGCTGGTGCCCTGGCTCACCAGCCGAACCAGCCGCATGAACCCGGTGGCGGTCTTTGTCGGCGTGATCTTCTGGGGCTGGCTGTGGGGCGTCTGGGGGCTGCTGCTGGGCATCCCCATCACCATGGTGATCAAGTCGATCTGCGACCGGGTCGAAGACCTGCAGCCGATCGGAGAACTGCTCGGAGAGTAGCCGGCTGGCGCGGCAAAGGGCCTCAGCCGGACCGGGCGCGGGCCCGGTTAAGCCTCGAGAAGTGCACGATCATCCATGGCCCCAGCAGCGCACCGAGGCCGACGGAACTCCATGCCGCGGCCCAGCCATAGGTGCTGCCGAAGCCGAAGTACGACTGCCCCCAATCCAGCGCCAGGCCGAACACCCAGGGGCTCAAGGCGCCCGCGCCGAAGCCCATCACCGAGCGCACCGAGTACGCCACGCCCAGGCGGTGCGGCGCCACCACATCGGCCAGCGCGGTCGAATAGACCGACGAGTCCGAGATGGCAAGCAGGTTGTAGATGGCGGCCATTGCGGCGAGCAGCCACAGCGGCCAGGTCCACATCCAACCGAAGCTGAAAGACATGCAAAGGCTGGCCACCGTGGCGACCATCATGATTCGCGCACGGCCGAACCGGTCGGATGCGGCGCCGCCCGCGATGCTGCCGAACACACTCACCAGGTGCGCAAGCGCCGCCAGTGCAATGCCCGCACCTTGCCGCGGCGTACTGCCGCCCGCGGACGCGACCAGGTAGGCGGGCAGCCACGCCCACAGGGCCATCAGCTCCCAGCAATGAAATGCGTAGGCCCAGTTGCCGGCCATGGCGGGCTTGTCGCGCACCGTTTCGCGCAGTGCGTGCCAAGTGCCTTCACGCGGTGTGCCGGCGCTGGCGGGCGGCGCGGGCGGGCGCATGCGCCCGCCCGCGCGGGCAGGGTCAGCAATGCACCCGCCAAGGTGCAGCCTGCCACCACAAAGAGGCCAAGCCGCCAGTGCTGCACATGGCTCAACACCGCCACCACCGCGAGCGACAAGGCATAGCCCATCGACGCCGCGCCGAGAAACAGTCCCATCGCGCGGCCGCGCACGGCGGGTTCGGTGTTGCGCGCCAGGAGTTTGCAGGCCGGGCGTGTACGAGGCGCCCGCGCACAACCCCGCCAGGCCGTAGAGCAGCATGGCCGAACGATGGTCGTGCGCGAAGACTGCGAAAGCCGCTGCCGCGACCGCGCTGATGGCGCTGCCGATGAGGAACACGCGATGCGGGCCGAAGCGATCGGCCAGCAGGCCTACTGCGAACAGCGAGCTCATGTAGCCGATGTGCCAGGCGCTCTGGATCGAACCGGCCTGCGCGGCCGTCATGTGCCAGTCGGCCATCATGAAGGGCAGCACGCCGGAATAGGCGGTGACGATCATTGCCTGCAGCAGCCGGCTCGTGCACAGCAGCGCCAGCCATCCGCGCGTGGGCGCCGGTTCAGCGCAGTGCACGTTGCATGAGCACGGTGTCGACCCACTGCCCGAACTTGAAGCCGACGTTGCGCAGCACGCCCACCATTTCGAAGCCGAGGCTTTCATGCAGGCGCTGCGAACCGGCGTTGGCGCTGTTGCCGACCACCGCAACCATCTGCGTGAAGCCGCCATCGGCGCAGCGCCCGATCACCGCCTGAAGCAGCGCCTTGCCGATGCCGTGGCCCTGCATCCCTTGCGCGATGTAGACCGAATCCTCGACCGTGCAGCGGTACGCGGAACGGCTGCGGTACGGGCTTGCATAGGCATAGCCCGCCACCTCGCCTTCCTTCATCGCCACCAGGTAGGGAAGGCCGCGCGCAAGCACATCGGCGCGCCGCGCCTGCATCTGCTGGACGGTGGGAACCTCTTCCTCGAAGGAGCACAGGTCGTGCAGCACGTAGTGACTGTAGATGGCCCGCACCGCAGGCATGTGGTGCGGTTCGGCGTCGAGGATCTCGAAAGAGGTGGAGGCAACGAGTTGTGAGGGCATGCCCCGGATCTTGACGCTCCTTGATGGATAAGTGGAGGTTGGCTAATCTATGCAAAGCATAAGGAATACTTTGGAAAAGACGTTGAATCTAGACCAGCTGAGGTCTTTCGGGCTGGTTATTGAAACCGGCAGCTTCTCCGCCGCAGCCGACAGGCTTGGCCTCACCCAGCCGGCGATAAGCCTGCAGATCCGCCAGCTGGAACGCAAGCTGGCCGTGCGCCTGGTGGAGCGCGTGGGCCGGCGGGCCAAGCCCACGCCCGCCGGTGCGGCACTGCTGCGGCACGCCCAGCACATCGAGACCGCGGTGGAGAACGCCATCGACGCGTTGGCGGACCACACCAGGGGCGTGACGGGCCGCGTTCGGTTGGGCACCGGCGCGACGGCTTGCCTTTATTTCCTGCCGGGTTTGCTGCGCGGCTTGCGGGAGCAGTTTCCGGCGCTCGGCATCGTGGTCAGCACCGGCAACACCGACGACCAGGTCCGAAAGGTGGAAGAAAACAGCATCGACCTTGCATTGGTCACGCTGCCCGCTGCGGGCCGCTCGCTGAGCGTGCTGCCGGTGCTCGACGACGAGTTCGTCGCCATCGGCCGCAGCGATCTCGCTCCGCTGAAAGCCCGTGTGGGGCCTGCCGGCCTGGCTGCGCTGCCGCTGGTGCTGTTCGAGCCCGCGGCCAACACGCGCAAGCTGGTCGACCGGTGGTTTGCCGCCGAAGGCCTGCAGCCGCAGCCCGTCATGGAGCTGGGCAGTGTCGAGGCCATGAAGGAGATGGTGGCCGCGGGGCTGGGCTACGGCATCGTGCCGCGCATGTCGATGGCGGGCCGCGGCGCCCACCCCGACTTGAAGATAAGCCGCCTGAATCCCGGCATGCACCGCACGCTGGCCCTCGTGATTCGGCGGGACAAGCCGGTCAACAAGGCCCTGCGCGTGGTGCTCGATGCGATTCTTGCGGCGGGCAAAAAGGAGAGCCCGGCCGCTACTGCGGCGGTTACTCCGGCGAAAAGGTCGAACGCGCCGAAGAGGCCGAAGAGGTAGCCAGTGCCGCTCCGCCGCGCGCGCGGCCCAGCGTGCCGACGATGAGCGCGGCAATCAGCACCAGCACGCCGCTGAGCACCATCGTGCTCGAGATGCCGTGGTTGTCGACCGTGAAGCCGCCTATCAACGCGCCGGAAGCAATCGCCACCTGGAATCCGCTCACGAGCAGCGCCTGTCCGGCTTCGGGTGCGTCTGGCACGGCTTCCATCATCCAGCCCGTGAGCGCCACCGGGATGAGGCCGAAAGCCACGCCCCAGATGAAGACCACGATGGCGCCGGCCACGAAGCCGCTGCCGATCACCGTGGACAGCAGCAGCGCCGTCGCGAGCATCAGCGCGGCCAGCAACGTGGTGGCGCGCACGCTGCGCGCGACCAGGCTGCCGCCGATGAACGTGCCGATGAATCCCACCGCGCCGTACACCAGCAGCAGCGTAGAGACCGAGTTCGGCGCCAGCCCGAACACCTGCTGCAGCAGCGGCTTAAGGTATGTATACGCCGCGAAGTGGCCGGCAATGAAGAACAGCACCGCGAGCAGGCCGACCTGCGCCATGCGCCGCGTCAGTGGCGTGAGCAGGTCGCGCGCACCGATGGCGCGCACCGGCGGTATCGCGGGCAGCAGCCAGAGCTGCACCGCCAGCACCAGCGCCGCGAGCGCGCCGGTCACCGCAAAGGAAGCCCGCCAGCCGAACAGCGTGCCGAGGAACGAGCCCGCGGGCACGCCGAGCACGGTGGCGGCGGACACGCCTGCCAGCACCAGCGACATGGCCCGTGCCTTGGAGGCGTCCGGCACCAGTTGCGTGGCTGCAGCCGGTGCAAAGGTCCAGAAGCCGCCGACGCATAGGCCCAGCATCAACCGCGCCACGAGCATGGTGGCAAAGTTGGGCGCAAAGGCGGCGAGGAGGTTCGAGGCGATCAACAAGGTGGTGAGTGCGATCAGCACGGTGCGCCGGTCGAGCCGGCCCGAGGCGACGATCAGTGCCGGCCCGGCGAAGGCAGCGAGCACCCCCGGCATCGTGATCATGAGGCCCGCGGTGCCGTCGGATACGTGAAGTCCGCGTGCGATGTCGGTCAAGAGGCCGATGGGCATGAACTCGGTCGACACCATGGCGAAGGTGCCGACGGCGATCGAACCGACGGCCAGCCACGCGGAGCGGGCGGAGCGGACGGTCTTGGCGGGCTCGTCCACCAGATCGTCGACGCAAGGATTGCTGCTGGGTGAATTCATAGGGAATGAGGTCCTGGGATCGCATCGGCTGGGAGCAAGGCCGATGCGCTGTTGCAAGGGTCGTCCAGTGTCGAAGCGGACCGCTTTATGACAAAGGGCCTTGCCGGCAGTAGTCAGTTTCCCGGGGGCGAACAATCGACCCCTTTGCTGCGGCGCCCGCTTTCCTCGATCCCCGTCAGGTGCGAGCTTGCAGCACCCGCCCATCGGCGATGAACGAATCGCCCACCAGCACGCGAAAGCTTTCGCCTGCGGGGAATTTCACGGCTGCAGTGTCCGGTGCCAGCAGTTCCATATCGAGTGCGTGCGGCGTGCCGCGCTCGAGCGCTGCGCCTTGCGGCACGAACCAGCGCGCGGAGAAGCCCTCGTTGGCCACCACCAGCGCGCAGCGGTACTCGCCCGCGGAAAGCGGCACGTTGTGCGAGAGCAGCGCCGTCGGCCGCAGCGTGAGTTCAACGCGCAGGTGCGGCGTGAACGCGCCCGCGGCTTCGAAGCCCGCGGGTTCGGCCGGCGGCGCGCGCCGCGGAATCTTGCCGATGAGCCAGCCGATGACGTTGCCGATGATCGGCACCCACAGCACCATCAGCAGCGTGCCGATGTCGCGCGTGGTCGTCCCGCGCTCCGCGTAGTGCCGCACCAGCGCTCCCCCGATCGCCACGCACAGCAGGATGATGACGATCAGCCTGCGGCGGGACTGGATGGTGCTCATGGACGCGCGCATCAGCCCGTGTTGCGCAAGCCGGCCGCCACCCCGTTGATGGAAATGTGGATGCCGCGCTGCAGCCGCTCTCCGCCATCGCCCGCACGGTAGCGGCGCATCAGTTCGACCTGCAGGTGATGCAGCGGGTCGATGTACGGGAAGCGGTGGCGCACCGACCGCTGCATCTCGGCATTGCCTTCGAGCCTTTGCTTGGCGCCGGTGATGAGGGTGAGCGCATCCGAGGTGCGGTGCCACTCGGTGTCGATCATCGAGAACACCTTCTGGCGCAGCTTGCGGTCGGTCACGAGTTCGGCGTAGCGCGAGGCCAGCGCAAGGTCGCTCTTGGCCAGCACCATGTCCATGTTGGACAGCAGGGTGCGAAAGAACGGCCACTGCGCATACATGCGGCGCAGCAGCGCCACGCGTTCCTTGCGTGCGGCCGGCGTCTCGGCCGAGGCCAGGAACTGTTCCACCCCCGAGCCGAAGCCGAACCAGCCGGGAATGGTGAGCCGGCATTGGCCCCAGCTGAAGCTCCACGGCACGGCGCGCAGGTCGTCGATCTTGTGGCTCGGATTGCGCGAAGCCGGACGCGAGCCGATGTTGAGTTCGGCAATCTCGCGGATCGGCGTGGAGCCGAAGAAGTAGTCGCCGAAGCCCGGGGTTTCGTAGACCAGCTTGCGGTAGGCCGCCATGCTTGCGGTCGACAGGTCCCCCGCCGCAGCAAGGAATGTCGATGGCGCCGATTTCGCCTGCGGCAGCAGGGTGGCTTCGAGCGTGGCGGCCACCAGCGTCTCGAGGTTGCGCCGGCCGATCTCGCGGTTTGCGTATTTCGAGCCGATGACTTCGCCCTGCTCGGTGAGGCGGATCTGGCCCCGCACCGTGCCCGGAGGCTGTGCGAGGATGGCCTGGTAGCTGGGGCCGCCGCCGCGGCCCACTGTGCCGCCGCGTCCGTGGAACATGCGCAGGCGGATGGGGTTGGTCTTCTTTTTCTTGTTGAGCTCGTCGAACAGGGCCACCAGCGCAATGCCGGCGCGGTAGAGCTCCCAATTGCTGGTGAAGATGCCGCCGTCCTTGTTGCTGTCGCTGTAGCCGAGCATCACGTCCTGCTCGGCGCCCGAGCGCTCGATGAGCGCCTGGATGTTCGGCAGCGCGTAGAAGGCGCGCACGATGGGTGCGGCATTGCGCAGGTCCTCGATGGTTTCGAACAGCGGCACCACGATCAGGTCGCACGTGGCGTTGCTGTCCATCTTGCCGCGCAGCAGGCCCACTTCCTTTTGCAGCAGCAGCGCCTCGAGCAGGTCGCTCACCGTTTCGGTGTGGCTGATGATGTAGTGGCGGATGGCCGCCGCGCCGTAGCGCGCACGTGATGTGCGCGCGGCAGCGAAGATCGCGAGTTCGCTCTGTGCCAGCGGCGAGTAGCCGGCATCGGGCACGCGCAGTGGGCGCGCGTCGTCGAGCAGCTTGAGCAGCAGCGTTTGCTTGGCCTCTTCAGCCAGCGAAGCGTAGGCGGGTTCGATGCGCGCGGTAGCCAGCAGCTCCGCGATCACGGCTTCGTGCTTGTCCGAGCTCTGGCGCAAGTCGACCGTGGCCAGGTGGAAACCGAACACCTCGACCGCGCGGATCAGCGGGCGTAGCCGTGGTGCCGCGAGCACGCTGCCGTGCTTCTCGGCAAGCGACTGTTCCACCGTGTGGAGATCGGCCAGGAATTCCTCGGCCGTGCCGTAGGGGTTTTGCGGCGGTACCGCATGGCGCGCTGCCTCGCCGCCGGTGAGGTCGCGCAGCGTGGCCGCAAGGCGCGCGTACACGCCGGTCAGGGCCCGCCGGTAGGGCTCGTCCTTGCGGTGTTCGCTGGTGTCGGGCGAGCGTTCGGCCAGCGCCTGCATCTCGACTGAGACGTCGACCAGCGTGGCCGAGAGCGAGAGCTCGCCGCCCAGGTAGTGCACTTCGGTAAGGTAGTGGCGCAGTGCCAGTTCGGCTTGGCGGCGCAGCGCGTATTCGAGCGTTTCGGCCGTGACGTTGGGGTTGCCGTCGCGGTCGCCGCCGATCCATTGGCCCATGCGCAGGAAGGGCGCCACCGAAGGCACCGTGCCGCCCTGGCCCAGTGCCTTCTCGAGATCGGCATAGACGCGCGGGATCTCGCGCAGGAATGTGGCTTCGTAGTAGCTCAGCGCGTTCTCGATTTCGTCGGCAACGGTGAGCTTGGAGAAGCGCAACAGGCGCGTCTGCCAGATCTGCGTGACGCGGATGCGCATCTGCGTTTCGTTCTCTGCAAACTCGATCGGCGTGAGCGCGTCCTTGGCGCCGGCGTAGGCGCTTTGGCGCAGCTTGATTTCGTCGCGCGTGGTGAGCAGCTGCGCAATCGCGCGCTCGGCGTCCAGGATGCTCTTGCGCTGCACTTCGGTGGGGTGCGCGGTCAGCACCGGCGACACGTAGCTGCGTGCGAGGGAAGCCACCACGTCGTCGGGCTTGACGCCGGCCTTGCGGATGCGCGCGAGGGCGGTCTGCAGGTCGCCGTCGGCGCTTTCGCCGGCACGCTCGGCCTCGGTGCGGCGGCGGATCAGGTGGCGGTCTTCGGCCAGGTTGGCCAAGTGGCTGAAATAGGTGAAGGCGCGGATCACGCGCACCGTCTCGGCGGCGCTCAGGCCCTTGAGCAGGTTCTTGAGCGCGCGGTCGGCCGCGTGGTCGGCATCGCGGCGGAAGGCCACCGACAGGGTGCGGATCTTCTCGACCAGCGCATAACTCTCCTGGCCTTCCTGTTCCCGGATCACGTCGCCGAGGATGCGGCCGAGAAGCCGGATGTCGTCGATCAGCGGCTGGTCTTCGGCCTGGCGGCGCTTGGGCGGGGCAGGGGTCTTGCTGGCTTTCATTCGATGTTGTTCCTGGACTTGAATGGTGGCGGCCGCCTGCGTTGCTGCGGCGCAACATGCTAGCATTCCAGCGGTCTGCAACTTGTACTTTTTGGGAGCGGTCTTGAGCAATATCGTGATCGCCACGCGCGAAAGCCGGCTGGCCCTGTGGCAAGCCGAGCACGTGCAGGCGCTGTTGCAAGAAAAAGGCCACGCTGTGAGCCTGCTTGGCATGACCACGCGCGGCGACCAGATCCTGGACAAGTCGCTCAGCAAGGTGGGCGGCAAGGGCCTCTTCGTGAAGGAGCTCGAGCTCGCGCTCGAGGAAGGCCGTGCCGACGTCGCGGTGCATTCCCTCAAGGACGTGCCGATGGACCTGCCCGAAGGCTTCGTGCTGGCCTGCGTGCTGGAGCGCGAAGATCCGCGCGACGCGCTGGTGTCGCCGCGATATGCCTCGCTCGACCAACTGCCCCAGGGCGCTGTTGTCGGTACCTCCAGCCTGCGGCGCGTGGTGCTGTTGCGCGCCTTGCGGCCCGACCTGCGCATCGAGCCCCTGCGCGGCAATCTCGACACCCGCCTGCGCAAGCTCGACGAGGGCCAGTACGACGCCATCGTGCTCGCGGCGGCCGGGCTCAAGCGGCTCGGCCTCGAAGGTCGCATCCGCATTGCGTTCGATCCCGATACCATGCTGCCGGCCGCGGGGCAGGGCGCGCTCGGCATCGAGGTGCGGGCTGATCGCGCGGACTTGATCGCACTGCTTGAATCACTCTCCCACCGAGGCGATTGGCTGGCAACCGCGGCCGAGCGCGCGGTCAGCCGGACGATGGGCGGAAGCTGCTCCATGCCGCTCGCGGCCCATGCGCGCTGGCAGGCAGGCGGCGCATTGCGCATCGATGCCGCATGGGGCGACCCCGAGGGCCATGCGCCGCTGGTGCGCATCCAGGCCGAGGGCCAGGCTGCGGACTTTGCGCAAGCCGGTGCGCTCGGCGAGCAGGCTGCCGCGCTGCTGCGCGCCGCCGGCGCTCATTGAGGCAGGCGACTCCAGAGACATGGCTGCCGCCAAGCCCGTGATCGTGACGCGGCCGGCGCGCGAGGCCGTGCAGTGGGTGGACGAATTTCGCGCCGCGGGACTCCAGGCGTTTGCGTTGCCGTTGATCTCCATAGAACCCGCGCTCGACGCCGGACCGATGAAGGCGGCGTGGAAACAGCTTGCGGACTATGCGGCGCTGATGTTCGTGAGCGCCACCGCCGTCGAGCAATTCTTTCTTCACGCAGAAGGCCCGCAAGCCGAAGACGCGATTGCGGCGGGGCTGCGTTTCTGGGCCACCGGCCCGGGCACCTCTCGCGCGCTGCTGCGTGCCGGCGTGCCGGCACAGGCCATCGATGCGCCCCCGCGCGACGCCGCCCGCTTCGACTCCGAAGCATTGTGGGAGCGAGTGCGAACCCAGGTTTCGGCGGGCGTGCGCGTGCTGATCGTTCGAGGCGGAGATGCGGCCGGCCAACCGAGCGGGCGCGATTGGCTCGCCAATGAAGTCGAAGCGGCACAGGGGCACCGCGATACGGTGGTTGCCTATCGGCGCCTGCCGCCGTCCTTCGACGAGGCGGCGCGCGCGCTGGCACTCGAAGGCGCCGCGGGCCGTGCGATCTGGCTGTTCAGCAGCTCGGAAGCCATTGCGAATCTGGGCCATGCGATGCCCGGCCTCGGCTGGCATGGAGCCAGCGCATTGGCAACCCATGCACGCATCGGTGAGGCGGCGCAGGCCGCGGGTTTCGGCACGGTGCGGGTGTGCAAGCCCCTGCGTGAGGCAATGATCGCGTCGATAGAATCCTTCGCATGAGCGCCGCGTCCCCGTCAGACGACTTCTCCCCCCCAACCGCCACCACGCCGGTGCCTGCCACGCTGGCGGCACCGCAGTCGCCCGAGTCGCTGGCGGCTGCCGCGACCACGCTCTCCCGCATCGGGCTCGGCCTGTTGGCCGTGGTGTCTCTTGCAGCCCTGGTGATCGCCATTTCTCTCTGGCAAAAAGTCAACGGCATGCAGGAGCAGCTGGCGCGCCAGAGCGCGGATGCGCAAGCCCAGTCGCTCGAGGCGCGCACGCTTGCGCGCCAGGCCATGGACACCGTGCGCGACACGGCGGCACGCGCCGCACTCACCGAGACCCGGGTGGCCGAAGTCGCGCTCCAGCGCTCGCAACTCGAAGAACTGATGCAAAGCCTGTCGCGTTCACGCGACGAGAACCTGGTGGTCGATATCGAATCGGCCGTGCGGCTGGCGCTGCAGCAGGCCCAGGTCACGGGCAGCGTCGAGCCCTTGCTCGCCGCGCTCAAGGCCGGCGACCAGCGGATCGCGCGTGCCGCCCAGCCCCGGCTTGCGCCGCTGCAGCGCGCCATGCAGCGCGATGCCGACCGCTTGCGCAGCGGCGCCAGCGTCGACACGGGCGAAGCGCTGCAGAAGATCGACGAGCTGACGCGCAGCGTGGACGACTTGCCGCCGCTCAATGCGGTGGCCATGCGCGGCAACGGGCTCAATGCCTGGCAGCCCGAACCCATTCCGGCCGATGCGCCCTGGTGGGAACGGGCACTTCTCACCGTGCGTGCCGAAGTCCGGTCGCTGGTGCGGGTCGGCCGCATCGACCGGCCGGAGGCCGTGCTGCTGGCGCCCGATCAGACCTTCTTCCTGCGCGAGAACCTCAAGCTCAAGCTGCTCAATGCACGGCTCTCGCTGCTGTCGCGGCAGGTGGATGTCGCGCGCAGCGAACTCGCCGCGGTTTCGGCAACGCTGAACCGTTATTTCGATCCGGCGTCGCGGCGCACGCAGGCTGCCGCAACGCTGCTGCAGCAACTCCAGGCCCAGGTGAAGACCTCCGAAACTCCGCGCATCGACGACACGCTGGCCGCGCTGGCAACCGCGGCAGCGGGGCGCTGATATGAGCCCCCACGCTTCTCACTTCGTGTACTCGCTGCCCCCCGAGGGGGTGCAGGCCTGCCTTGGGGCGGCCCGGCGGGAGGCCGAAATGAGCCCCCACGCTTCTCACTTCGTGTATTCGCTGCCCCCCGGGGGGGTGCAGGCCTGCCTTGGGGCGGCCCGGCGGGAGGCCTGATGCGAGCCGCACTCTGGCTCCTCGCGCTGTTCGCCATCGCCGCGGCAGTGGCCCTGTTTGCCGGCAACAACCAGGGCACGATCACGGTGTTCTGGCCGCCGTGGCGGGTCGATCTTTCCTTGAACCTGGTGCTGGTGATCCTGCTCGGCGCCTTCGTGCTGCTGCACCTGGCCTTGCGCGGCCTGGCGGCGCTGTTCTCGCTGCCGACGCAGGCCCGCCAATGGCGCCTGCAGCAGAAGGAGCGTGCGCTGCATTCGGCCCTGCTGGATTCGATGGTTCAGCTGCTGTCGGGGCGTTTCTCGCGCGCGCGCAAGGCTGCGCAGGCGGCGCTGGTGCAAGAAAAAACACTTGCGGCGCTCGACGCCAGCCTGCCCCAGGCGCAGCAGGTCCGCGTGCTGTCGCACCTGCTGGCCGCCGAGAGCGCACAGGCGCTGCAAGACCGGCCGGCGCGCGATGCCCACCTGCAGCAGGCACTGAATGAAAGCGCCGATCGCATGATGCTGGGCAGCCCCGAGACACGCGAGGGCGTGCAGTTGCGCGCCGCGCGCTGGGCACTCGAAGACCGCGATCCGGCGGCGGCGCTGGCCCGGCTCGAAGAGCTTCCCCAGGGTGTGCAGCGGCGAACCCTCGCGCTGCGCATTCGCTTGAAGGCCGCGCGCCAGGATCGGCGCACGCTCGAGGCGCTGGAGACCGCGCGCCTGCTCGCCAAGCATCGTGCGTTTTCGGACGCTGCGGCGCAGAGCATCGTACGGGGCCTGGCGACCGAACTGTTGTCCGGCGCGCACGACCCGGCGCAGTTGCTTCGCGCCTGGACCGACCTCGATATGGCCGAACGCGAAATGCCCGAGGTAGCGATTCATGCCGCCCAGCGAATGGTCGCGCTGCGCGGCGACCTGGCACTGGCACGCGAGTGGCTGCTGCCCGCATGGGAGCGCATGGTGTCGCAGCCGCGCGGTCTTGGCGACGCGCTGCGCGTGAAGCTGTCGCGCGCGCTCGAGGCAGGCCTCGATTCGGTGGACGCCGAGTGGCTTGCGCGCATCGAATCGGCCCAGCGGAACAACCCGCGCGATCCCAACCTGCAGTACCTCGCGGGCATGGCCTGCATGAAGCGCCAGCTGTGGGGCAAGGCCCAGCAGCTGCTCACCCAGGCGGGCCTGGGCCTGCAGGACACCGAACTCTATCGCCGTGCATGGCTCGCGCTGGCCGAGCTGGCCGAAGCGCGCGGCGATGCCGAGCACGCAGCTGAGGCCTGGAAGCGCGCGGCCCAGGCCGAGAAGGCCTGAAGCGCAAGAGGCGTTCGCTTATGCATGCAAGGTATGCAGGCGGTTGCGGCGGCCCGGCGTTCTTGCACGGATCACCCGCCAAGAAAAAACGGCGCCAGATGGCGCCGTTTTTCTTGCGACCGGGCTTTCGGCCCGGGCTTCCTCAGTTCACGCCCTGCGCGTCGGACGAGGCCTTTTCGAAAGGCAGCGTCATGGAGCCGAGTTCGCGGCGCGTCTCGACCAGCACCAGAGGGCCGGCGTCGAGCACGATCGCCGGTGGGCGTTCGCGCGGCACATGCACCGGCTTGGGTTCAGCCGCCATGGCTGCACGGGCCTGCGCGATGCGTTCGGCGTCCGAGTTCACCCACTGCAGGCCCGAGCTCTCGGCGATCTGCGCGAGTTCGTTCAGCGGCAGTTCGAAGGGCTGGACCTTCGGCAGCGCACGGCCGTTGGCGGCGGGCTTGCTGCTGCTTGCGACCACGATGGGCGCCGAGGCAACCACGACAGCCGGTACGGGCTCTGCGACGGGTGCGGGTGCGGGCGCCGGTGCAGTTGCAGGACGGTCGAAGTAGCTGCGCGGCGCGGGTGCACGCGCTTCCTCGGGCACTGCGGCGCGGTCTTCAGCGTCGTCCGGCTGCTGCCGCAGGGGTGCTTCGTTCGCTTCGGCCGATGCGCCTGCTGCGTTGGCTTCGGCCTCGTCACGCGGGCCGCGTTCGCGGCGGTCGCGGCCATAGCGGTCACGCGAGCGGCCACGGCGCTCATCGCCTTCACGGCGCGGGGCTTGCTGATCGTTGGTACCGATCTCGCCTTCGTTGCCTGCTGCGGCGTCGGCCGGCTCGGCGGCGCGGAGGCCGGCTTCGTCGGCAGTTGCAGCCGCTTCGCCGTTGGCGAAACGAGGCTGGCCTTCACCGCGGCGCTCGCGGCGGCCGTCGTTGCGCTCACCGCGGGGGGCGCGCTCTTCACCACGGCCGCTGCGGGGTGCGCGTTCAGCCTGCGAGCCGTCCTGGGCGGAGCCGTTGTCGCCAACGGCCGCTTCACGCGGTGCTTCGGCGGCATTGCGCTGTTCGCCGCGCTCAGTACGTTCGCCGCGTTCGCCGCGTTCGCCGCGCTCACGGCGTTCGCCGCGTGCGCGAGGCGCGCGTTCTGCCGGTGCATTGCCTTCATCGCCGGTCGGCGCGTTGGACGCCAGTTGCTGCGCGTCGAGGTTCCCGTCGAGTTCGGCGGAAACGGGTCGCGCTTCACGGCCTTCGCCTTCGCGGCGTTCGCCACGTCCTCCGCGGCGCTGTTCGCCTTCGCGCGGGCCGCGTGCTTCACGGGGTTCGCGCTGCTCGCGGGGCTCGCGTTGTTCACGCGGCTGCTGGGCGGCGTCGTTGCGCACTTCGCTGCTGCGTCCTTCGCGTCCTTCACCACGGCGTTCGCCACCGCGGCCGCCGCGGCGTTCGCCGTCGCGGCCGCCCGAGCGGCCACCGTTTTCGCTGCGGCCTTCGCCGCCGCGGCCGCCACGGCGCTGTTCGCCGTCGCGTGCGCCGCGCTGCTCGCCGTCGCGGCCGGAACGTCCGCCGTCACGGCGGGCGGGCTTCGGAGCCTCGACGGGAATCGCGGCGGCGGGTGCGGGCGCCGGTGCCGGCGTGCCGCCGAACCAGCTCTTGAGGCGGGCGAAAAAGCCCATTTCGGCCGGTGCCGGTGCAACCGCGACCGGCGGGGCGACCGGTGCCGGTGCCATGGCAGCGGGCGCGCGGACGGCTTCTGGCTTGGGCGGCACCACGGGCGCCGGTGCGTCGGGCAGCACGCCCTTGATGACCGGCGTCTGCTTGTTGGTGGGTTCCTGCGAACGTCGCGTGACAGCGGTCGGGTCTTCGATCTCGTCGGCCATCTTGTAGCTGGCTTCGATGTGGTCGAGGCGGGGATCGTCGTGCTTCAGGCGCTCGAGCTTGTAGTTCGGCGTTTCGAGCGTCTTGTTGGGCACCATC
>Ga0209282_1000325_pt1 | contig 23565 bp, 12 predicted proteins | sample Mtrugardesep15_FD_187529 | JGI IMG/M metagenome (GOLD analysis project Ga0209282, IMG submission 187529) | Root nodule microbial communities of legume samples collected from California, USA - M. trunc garden sep15 (SPAdes) (version 2) | ecosystem: Host-associated > Plants > Roots > Nodule...
CTCAACAGGTATCCCCGCTCTATCCCTGTTCCCACATTCAATATTTTTTTTTAAATAAAAATAGAAGTTTTTTTGCAACCCCTAGAGAAATGTGTAATGCATTATCCAACAATATGCTCACTTTAACATTTGTTAGACTAATTGATTTAGTTGGTCTTTTAAATATCGACGATAGTTTTTATAACACGACAATTATCAAACAAATAACATCGCGTATCAACGTAAAAATAATTTTTTGCATTTGGGACGAGTTTGGGAATGGGTTCGGGGTGGGTACCTATATACCCGTTACCCGTCCCATACGCGTGTTTTGAAATCGGGAAAAACCCAAATCCAGCCAAAACGAGGAAAACCCGTCTAATTAGGTTTGGTTCGGGCGGGTAGCCACGGGTATGAGTTTTGTTGCCATGCCTACTTGGAGTTAAACTTTCGAGTGTGTTTGGATGGAAAAATGTTTTGACGTAATGCTATGATCAGAGAGAATTTAAATATTTTGTAGTGAATTCTATTGTTTGGATAATAATTTAAAGAATTTTCAAAATAATGTAAATTTACAAAGTATTTTGTTTAAGTTAAATTTATAAAATTTCAAATGACACCTATAAACTAAGAATTTTAAATTTTCTTTATTGTTATAATTTTCCAAATTTTGCATTTTGGTCCTTAGATTTTCCAAATGTTGCATTTTGGTCCTTAGATTTTCCAAATGTTGCAAATTGACCCCAATATATTTCCAAAAAATTGCAAAGTGACCCCTCAATTTTTTCAAAAATTATAATTTGGCTCCTCTAAATTTTTGAAATTTGCAAATTGACCCCTAATTTCAATTTCCAATTTTGGCAAAAAAACAAAAATTAGAAAAATTACCCAAAAATGATGATAATGAAATTTTGTACTACTCCATCCAAATAAAAGTATTGAGAAATGGAAGAGAATGTTTTTGCAAAAACATTTTAAAACAGAAGTATGATAGTGAAAATTGCCTATAATTCTAATTCCTTAAATTTTATCAATTAACTCATCCAAACACACTCTTAGAGAATTATCAATTATTTGGAATCAACGTGGAGTAGAGGATTAAAAAAATTCATGTCATTATTGAATCTTTAAATGCAATAACTCTTCTAAAATTTGGTTTCATTTCTACTCATTCGTACCATACGTTGGCAAAAATATTCATCAAATTCGTAATAACACCGGTAAGTAGTGGTGGAGCTACAACCACCATTATGTAGGCACGTGTCTGCACTAAAATTCCATTTTAGCAACAATGATGTATAATATGCCATCTAAATAAAAAAAATACTACTTTAATTCCTTAATATCTCATTTATTGATAAATTGATCAGTTACTCATATCTATATTTTTTCATCTTACAATGAATTATTCATTTGTAATAAAATTTTGTTTTAAGTCGAATGATCATTAAAATTTTTAATGCAATCTTAACTACTCTCTTTGTCATAAAATGGCAGGCTTAGTTGAATGTTTTGCATATTTTTATTTTAAAGATTGAATGTTTTACATATGTCAATTTACAATTTTGACTTTTAATTGTCTGTTAGAGGAAAAATTTAAAAATAAATATTTTAAAAATATTCATAGAGACAAATTCAACAACGTCTTAGATGTTATCGGTTGTTCTTACATATCAATAGAAAAACAAAGTCAACAACATATGTATTAAACACACTCAATCATTTTGGAACATAGGGAATATTTTTTTTTACTGTTCACTAATACTTATATTATTCTCGAGTCAATAACTTCCGCTCTCTATTTATGACTATGTAAATATATCAATACTTGATTAAGAGTAAGTTTGTAAAAGTATTATTATTTCTCTTTCATTTATATATTAGTGTAAAGTGTTTATTTTACTTCAAGCTTATAAAATCTCAAATATGTATTTTTTTTTTTTAGCAAAGTAGCGTTTTTCATATATGAATATTGCCCCCACAACCTAAAATATTTGGCTTCGCCATTGCCGATGAGATTGCGTAGTATCATATTTTCAAAGAGGCTCAGGTTGCAAATAGTCTTGCAACCCGGTTTGACATTAGAGAATGGTGTTAAATTTTTCAATTTTCTCCTTTTAATTCAAAAATGCTTTATTGGTGCATTTTTCTGATAGTCGAGCTCCATGCTATTCATCACGAACTATTATTGGCCAAGGAGCTGAATTACCATGATATAACTTGTTTCACACATTCTTTTCATTGTGTTGACCTTCTCGAACTTCCAACTCCACGATTTTACAAATACGTTGTTATTTTGATTCAGAACATAAAAAACCTTGTACATCAAGATTGACATGTTCGCATTGCTCACACTCTTTAGAAGACAAATAGTTAAGTATACTTTCTAGTTAAACTACAAGTTTCTTCTAGCATTGATCTCTTAGTCCACCACTCCTTTTCCACCGACATCACAAACCTTCTCTCCGCCGACCCTATGTATACCTGGTTCCTTAGAGCTTAGCTCCCTAACAAAAAAAAAAAATTCTAATTACTTTTTCTTAAAGATTTTTAGTTTTTTCTTTAAAAAAAACCCTTTTATTAATTTTTTTTGTTCACCGAATTTGGCCCCTTCAAACTAATAAAGAACTACCCCTTCATGATATAGAAACGTAATCCAAAAAGGGGGAATTTTGGAAAGGAAGTAAAGTAGAGGGGTGCAATAGAAAATAGGGATAGAGTGAGATTCACTTCACTCTCACGAAAAAGGGCAGTGGCAGTATCCTCGTTTCAGCAAAGGGTTCTCTCAAACCTCTTTCAACAGTCCAAGGTTAGTCTTTCTCCAAAACCCTAATTTCCCAATCTCAGATCACGCCTTTAATCTTCCTCTTCAATTTTGATCGCTTCTTGGAAAATCGATCTGTTTAATCGTGAGAAAGCAAATAAAGGGTTGATTAGGGTTTTTAGGTATGTTATCAGGTTTAATTGCCAGGTAGAAAGAAAACATTGATCATCAATTTAGGTTACAAGAAACTATAATTTCAATTTTTTCTGTTGGTTTCGTTTGCTTTAGATAGTTCAAGATTCAAAGAATGTTAAATTTGGTTGTAGTAATGCAAAATTGAATAAGGGGGTTCTGAAAGGGGTGATTTTTATTTATTTATTTATTTTCAATAAAATGCGTGCATGTGTTTATAATCTTCATTTTCTATATGCAGGTTGCATGGCTTTAACTGTTTAGGTTTTTGCATTCCAAAAGAGAAAAAAAAAACAAAAAACTGTGCAGCTTTGGTTGCAAAGTTATAGGTATTTGGTTGTGTTTCTATGAATGTAAGTTGGAATTAAAGATAATTGTAGATGGAATCCCTTTGGAAACTTGTGTATTTGCTAGAGCCTGCGCCGGTTACGCTTATCGCCACAGCCGTAGCTGTGACATTTGGAGCTGCTTTTCGAGCTCTAAATTATGGGAAAGAAATGGAGCGTAATCATCACATGTCAGAAGCATCCATTACATTGGATAGATCTCAAGCACTGATGATACCGGTTATGAGCTCTTTTAGCTTGGTTCTGATGTTCTACTTGTTCTCATCGGTCTCACAGTTTCTCACGGCATTTACTGCCATTGCTGCTGGGTCGTCCCTTTTCTTCGTCCTGTCTCCTTATGCTGCCTATTTGAAGTCACAGTTTGGTTTGGCTGATCCTTATGTTTCACGTTGTTGTTCAAAATCTTTTACACGAATCCAAGCAATGCTATTGTTTACATGCACTTTTACAGTGGTTGCTTGGCTTGTTTCTGGTCATTGGATACTGAACAATCTGTTAGGCATATCTATATGCATTGCATTTGTAAGCCATGTGCGTCTTCCAAACATCAAGATCTGTGCAATGCTCCTCCTGTGTCTGTTTGTATATGACATTTTCTGGGTTTTCTACTCTGAAAGATTTTTCGGGGCAAATGTCATGGTATCAGTGGCAACACAGCAAGCATCAAATCCTATGCACACAGTTGCTAATAGTTTAAGTCTTCCTGGGTTGCAACTAATAACAAAGAAATTGGAGTTACCTGTAAAGATTGTCTTTCCACGAAATTTGTTGGGCGGTGTTGTTCCAGGACAGAGTGCATCAGACTTCATGATGCTTGGTTTAGGAGACATGGTATCACATTCTTACCCTCTTAGAATTATTACTCTATGAGTTTGTGCGTTAACTGTTTCTAAAGTATAGACTGTCCTTTTATTGCTTACTTCACATGAAGGATGATGTTTCTTTGCATTTACTGATATGCACCTTTCTTGTTTTCTTGCTAAACCATGTTTTGTGGCGTATTATGTGGGTTGTGTGGATTTTCACTCATTATGATTTATGAATACCTTCATGGTGAAATATTCTGCCATACATCATGCAAGAGCAGTGATAAAAGAACATGAAAAAAAGAAGAGATTGTCATTGTTCACTGTACTGAAGTTTTTACTGTAACCTCCTCCCCCTCTCCTTTCTCCAACTTCTCTTGCATCAAGTAGGTTGAATTGGGCATATTCTGCCAATTTTGTCTAATTTGAGTGAAATTTTTATTGAGTTATGCAATATTTACATAGGGGGAATATTCTGATCAAAGCTTTCTCTGTTCTTCAGTGTATCACATGTGTTTGTTTGCATACACACTGTCAAATACTGTGGTTTAAAGCTTAAAATATCATTACGGTTCTGTGTCCTGAATTCTATAAAGTTTGCTAGTCCTGCTTCTTCTAAAATTCTGTATTTGGTGTTTCATGATGTTTGCTTATCTTTTTGTAGGCTATCCCCGGCATGCTGCTGGCTTTGGTCCTCTGCTTTGATTATCGCAAGAGCAGGGATACAATAAATCTCACGGATTTACATTCTTCAAAGGGGCACAAATACATATGGTATGCGCTGCCTGGATATGCCATTGGTCTGGTTACTGCTTTGGCAGCTGGTGTCTTGAGTAACTCACCTCAACCTGCCCTCCTTTATCTGGTAATTCTGTTTTTTCTATTTTTTGTCGTTGTTTCTGTGTTATTGTCGACTATACTTCCCAATACTAATTAATAGTAATTCATTCTATAACTTCTGTTATGACTCTCAATTATTACCTCGGTCCCTTAATACAAGACCTTTTTGAGAATTTTCTTCCCCATAATGTAAGACCTCTTTCTAAATTGACCTCTGCATTAATTATTTTCTGACCTATATACCCATAATTATTTTTCACGTATCAACCTATAAGCATTTAATTTTTGTGTGTGTATGTTAACTCTCTCTCTCTCTCTCTCTCCCTCTCTCTTAAAATATTTTCACTATTAGGATGTGAAACAAAATTCAATGAACAGTTTTTATGTGCCGTTATAAATGTGAACTTGTTTTAAAACTATGGAATTGATATAGGTAGTGGAGCGGCTATTAAAATACCAAGGAACGGCTATCAAAGCACTTAATTAGTTAGAGGAGAGAGGAATGATGACTCCCAACAATAAAAAGGGCAAAATCAGAACAATAGCATAACTAAAGGACAAAATTAATGTTTTTAACTAAATAAACTAATTTCCTTAATTATTGTGATATGGTTAACAAGGTCTTATATCAAGGGACAATGGTAATACTACCTCCGTTCCTTTTTACTCGTAATTTTTTAGTTATTTACACATACCAAGAACACTGATAAATTGTTACATACTTTTAATGAAATAGTTTATCTTTTTCCTATGACATCCTTAACCGTTTATTATATCATTTCACTTATTTCTCTCTCTACAATCAATAATTAAGAGTATTATTCACAAAACAGTAATTAATTAAAATGACAAGTAAAAATGAGCAAATAATTTCTGCAAAAGCGACAAGTAAAAAGGAATGTAGGGAGTATCTTTTTTTGTTTCGACTGTGGGAAAAGTTTAGTTTATAGAACATATTAATGAGAATAGTCACTGTTATTGCTTAATCTACATAATTTCCACTATTCATTTCTCTTTCCAGTTTATAAGAACACTATTTTTCTCTATCAATTCATACTAAAATACTATGTTGTCGAGTGCATAATTTTGTCGGACTCGGAATATTTAAGTCCGAACTTCATCTTGATGTGTGAGGATTGGAGATTGATCCATCCATTATCTATGTGAATCTGTTTCCTCAGTTTCCTATACTCTCTTTTATTACTAGCACACACAGATATATGTTGATGGGCCCTGTGTGTAACTCATGCTCCTCTTGTAAAAGTGGGTATTGTATTCCTTCTAGGTGCATATAGCAATAAAAGACATGGTGGGTATGACTGACGTTTGCCAAATTTTCGTTGGAGCAATAAATTGGAATTGTTGAATATTTTATACTAGTGATTTCTGATTCGGTCGTAAGAGTTTCTTTGTACATCGAGGCACTGATCCATTTGATGCATGCAATTTGTTTGTCAAAATCTGTTACCTAAATCAGATGTTGTCAAAATAATTGTCAGGTCACCTATTGTCCAGTTTGTGCATAAACTTCATGTTACATCATTACATACCTCATATCATCTATACCCAAATACCACAATCCATGGTCATGAATCTCATAATTGTGAATGGAACTATGTTTTCTAGAGTCACAAGAAGATTCTTCATTACTCATTCATCTTATGCAATGTAAATATCCTATATTAATATTAATAGTATACATAGAGGAAACCAATCCCATTTTGCATCCTATATTGAGTTTGTATATGTAATTAAGTAATTTTTTTATTTTGCAAATCTTTGTTGTACAGCTAGCTTCTTAATTTTTAACTAGTAGTATGGGGCTCCAAAACCGAACTGCTTCTTAATTCTTAACAAAGTTCTTTATCTTTTTGTAGGTGCCTTCTACCTTGGGACCTGTAATTGTGATCTCTTGGATTAAAAATGAGCTACTCGAGTTGTGGGAAGGAAACGTTCCGAATGTCAATGATAAGGACCGCGAGGTAGAAGTTTAATCTGTTAACTGGTGGTTTTATAGCGAAAATGAAAGTTGTAAATTCACTGATAATCTTTAATCATGCTACTCACTAAGAAAATTGGCATTAAATGTTCAGGTTATTATGTCTTGATGTTTTTATCCGTACACCATAAAATAAAAGGAAAGAAGAAGATTACATTTCTGCGTTGGAAAAGATAAAATCAAAGTTATATTTTCCAAAATAACAGCAAGTGACCAAATAAACTATAACGTGGTTTCAATCTGCATACAATGGACCATTCTTTTGTGTTAGGAAATGGCAAAAAAGTTATAAGGGTGCGCTTCTTTCCTGTCTTTGCTGTTAAATTTTTTTCATGTGTTTGGAATTGCGTATCTGCACAATTATCTAGAAGCAAGTATTCAAACGTGTAAAATTGGTTTGTGTTTTTGTATACTGTTGGAACTGATGTTAGGGATGGTAAAAATAGCACCCAAGTTGCAATGGATCATTCTTATGTACAGTGGCGGATCTTGAACATTAAGTTTGGGGGTGACAAATATTTGTGAATATATATCAAACAGTTTCAAAAATTTACCAAGGTTATCAAGAGGTGTAGTGGTTCATCTATTTGCACAGTTCGAATCCGGATGAGAGCACTATTTTTTCAAATAAAACATTATTAATGCACAAGAAATATAAAAAATTAGGGTGGGGGGGATCGAACTGACGTCCCCAGCATGAATGGAAAGTTGTTTTTCCAACGCGCCAAGCTTACACTACATAAAATAACATGTACAATATAGTATTAAAGGAAAATTGGGGATTGCAGTGGCACCTGAGGTCTCCAAAGAGATCCGCCACTGTTTATGTTGCTTTGCTTAGGGTTTTACTTTTCCCACCCTATCTACTTCTCACGCGTCCTATTATCCATGGGATTTCGGATTTTGAAATCTGAACACATCCTAAGTTTGGGTTTTACAGTCCGAAATATGCTTAACGTGTTTTTTTGCTTTTTTAAAAGCAAAATTCAAAACTGTAAAAATTAACTTAACGTAACTAATCTTCGTACACAAGAATCAGAGATTGAACTTGTTAATAAACTATTTTAATCGTTTTTAATTTTTGCGGGATGAATAATTCACTTGGTTGAGTTTCAAGAGATTAAAAGAGTTTCTTAAAAAGTTCGATCTTTGATTCTTGTGTATGAAGATTAGTCACGTTAAGTTAATTTTTGCATGATGAATAACTCACTTGATTGAGTTTCAAGAAATTAAAAGAGTTTCTTAAAAAAAAAATGGAGATATTAAAAGAGTTAGAGGTCTAATTTGAATCCTTGCAAGAAAGAAAAACAATTAACAATATTAACATAACAATACATGCTAACTTTGGTCATTAAAAAATGCTAAATTAATTTTACAACTTAATATTTCTTCCCAACTATATTAGTCACGACTATTTCTAAAGTTGTCCGTAAACTCTTTACAAAACGTGCAATTATAAAGTTTCCAATACCAATTTTTTTTTTTTTTTTTAATGTAATGGTGCTATCTCTCCACCCTCAACATCAATCCAAATATATATAAGATTAGAAGCAATTGCCATGAGCTAAAATTTGAGTAGAGTTTTTGTCCCTTTCTGCTTCACATGTATGCTTTTGGATTCTTCTCCTGAATATCCTATACAACATACAACATTTGTTCTAGGATTTGTACGAGGTTTTGTTATGATACTGTGATTAATTAAAGAAAGTATAATCCCCAATAAGTATACAACTTGTGAGATAATGTCAAATTTGCATTGTATCACAACTTTTTCAATAAATGTGTACTATCTGCAATCAGCAATCCTTAAAAGGTCACACCACTTGTATCGAATTCCAATTAATATTATTTTGCTATCAAATATCAACACTTCCATTCACATAAACTAATAAGAAGTCATACAGGGCCATCAATTTCCATCATCTCATACGTCATCATTTATGTAAATGAACGATTAATATTGCATCCCACTCAAATTAATATGGGTTGCGCTGAATATTGCATATTAAGGATTTAGTATATTTGTAGATGATTAGTGACGTTCAACGATAGTGGGGGGGAAACAATAAAAAATAGGCAACATCTTGAATCAGTCAAACAATATCGTAAATGTTCTTGAGTCTAGTAGATTTTTTGTTGGAAAATATATAATTAAAGAGGCAGTAGTGCAATTTTTTACTGAATTAAGTAAAGAGGTTCATTAGAAAAGCTTGAATCTATTCTAATCTAATCAAATATATAAAGGGAACGTATGTGGGTTGTCTTGTCAAGTGGCATATTTGTTTTATGAAGTTTTTTCCTTAATCACAACCATGACAATGAAATGCTTATTATTGAATTATTTGAAATCTTGCAAACTTGATCTATTCGATTGTTTTTTTATTCAACCCGTGGATCGATTAAATATTTACGTTTTACATGTAGTTATTAAAAAGTCCTTAAAAAAATGTAGTTATTAAAAATATAAATATGCTTAAATTCTTATATACTATTCTAAAAGGAGTAGTTAAAAAAACTCGTACAACTAAAAAATAAAACTAGTTATTCAAAGTATAAATATTTAAATTTGTCGACCAATCGTGAGTTCGTGACACATTGTTTTTAAAATAATTCAGGTATTGTAACCCTCTAGTTATGTAGGACATAGGCATCATTTTTTTTTTTATCAAGAGTTTTAATCTCATTTAATCCTTATGTTTTTTTTAAAAAAAAATAAACATCCCTATGTTTTTGGATACAAGTATATATACACACTCTTTTTACATTGCAACGTTTTTGGTTCGCTTTGGTCTCTTGCGAGGAATTGACTTGGTATTTCATCAGTGTCTTCTGGTGACCTTCGATCACACTTTATTCAGTTCACCAAGATGGCGGGTATGCCAAGAGTTTCTTATTTATACTTCATGATAATATGGTTTGCAACTATTTGGGTGATTTGGAAAGAAAGGAACAACCGCATATTCCAAAATACGGTAACTGCTCCTTTCGTGCTCATTGATAAAATAAAGCTTCATTCATTCCTTTGGTTGAAATCTAAACAGATGGATTTTGTTTATGGTTACGTAGATTGGGGAAAAACCCGTTGTTTTGCATGTGTATTCTTTGATAACTGTTTTATTTCTTGGATGGTGCTTTTTGTCACCAATTGATGTAACAGTGTAAATATTTACGGTGTTTCTTTCTTTTGCACATCTTATGCGAGTGGAAACACCTTCTGTAATATATATCATTTTGATTTTTTTTTATTTTAAAAAAAAGTATATATACACACGCAATAAATATAAAACAATTTAAGTAGCTAAGCTAAATATATTTATGTATTCTCATTCACATTGTACCTGATTGTGATTGGAACATAAATTAATCGATATGCCATCTTTGCGGTTAGATTAGATACCCACCAAGTTGTATGCTCCAGCCTATATGTTTTGGACTCACAATATAGTAGATTTAATTTGATTTCAGTACAGCACACACAATGATTTAAGAAGTATCAATTAATTATTGATAAAAAAGGAGTATCAATAAATCATTCTGTTCATTTCCCACCATTGAGTTTATAGAGTGATAAAAAATCGTTTTTACAAATAAAGTGTCATTCAGTGATTTTATTTTGACAAAGTGTCATTTAGTGATTGAAAATGTCAAATAAATCAATAAATCGGTTGCTAGATTTAGAGATCAAATTAACGACTAATTTCAAAATTCTATGGATAAATTGGTCCCTAGAGTGTAAGTTATGACTTATGAGTAATACTTAATAGAACGCTTAAGCGTCAAACACTAACCCAACCTTACATAGTTAAGTTGATCAATTAATTTATTTCTGATTAGATTTACGTGAAGTCCATATCACTATGCATTAAGTGTGTGTATATTTAAATGAAATTATATATTTTAATTAATCATCATCCTTGTCTGGTTTCTTTCGTTCTTTCTTTACTTGCCATCCATTTTAATCTGCAAAACATAAAATAATCTTCATGTGATGCTAACTTACAGGCAAACATTATCCACAGTCATCAAACAAAAACTAGTGTTATATTGGATGTCACTGAGGATTCACTTGCACATTGACTTTGATGCATTGAATTTTACTACTATTAATTTTTCGTCGATTCCTAATAGAGTATACGCTGAATTAGGGTATTTAAATCCGGTATTTAAAAGTCTACGGGGTTCATAATTCATATACTTCTATCCGTAGTCTATAGTACTTTTTTAGGGTACAGTCTACATAGTACTTTACTATAGAAAATAATAAATATTTTAAGAGGCAACTTATCTGTTTAATAGGAAATACAAAAGAGAATAAGTATATTATCTTTTTTTTAATAGAGAAATGTTAATTAAAGTTAAATTAGTCATTAGTGATGTTAGTTTTCAACATTTGAACTCGGAACCTCCAATTTAAAACTATTTTGATGTCGCTTAACTCATCAATTGAGTTACCTATTTAAGACCTAAAATATCTTATTTGGTTAACACACTATGGTTAACTTCGCTGCATAGAAATTGTGTAATTTTCAAACATATTGTGAAGATTAAACACGTTGTGGAGCGGATTAAACATGTTGCTTGGGGTCGGTTTATCAAGAAGAAGGGTAGACAGATTTGGTTATACTTTTTTCTATGTCAATCATATTGTGTGTCCTAAGTAGTTATTCCTATACTGAGATGAAACCACTTCTTTTGTGTTACCTGATAGAGTGTTCCTTTATCTTAATATATTTTGGTTGTCTATTTTTAAAAAATATTATAATTTAATATTATTAAATTAATACACTGCCTAAGAAAATGGGTATATAATGATGTTTTAAAACCGATGTCATCCAAACTTAAATTCATTTCAAGTTAAGGGTAAACGACCTCATGTTGTTCAAAGTTAACTTACTAGTGAGGTGGTGGTGGAAGCTCTTGACAAAGAAAGAAGGCCGGTCAAACATAATAGGAGGCCTAAAATGAAAGCTAAAATGGAACTTTTTTTTTAACTACAAAATGGAGTTTTACGTAAGAAAATGCAACATAAAAATTGATTGATTTTAGAAAAAGTAATTATAAATAGGGTTAAATATGATTTTGGTCCTTACATTTTGCGCAATTTTGAGAATAGTCCTTACATTTCAATAAATGTTTTTAAAATCCATACATTTTTCCTCCGTTAGCGTAAATAGTCCCTGCTATCAAAAATTTCTAACGTGATGCCAATGTTGCCGGTTCAATCTCGCCGGAAAACGGCAAAGAACTTTCCTATGAGCTTCACCACGATCTTTCTCCGCAGCGTCGTAGACGCGGATCACCGGTGTTCGTCATGCTTCATGTGAAATATGTGGGTTTGGAGGGGAAGATTTGGAGGCCAAAAGTGATGATGTTGTCGTTGAAAGTGCTTGTTGTTGCAGGTGTTGTGGTGGAGATTTGGTGGGGTGGGGTTGAACTTGTTATGATGGCTTGCGTTTCATCAACATGTCACTGATGGCAGGGACCAATTGCACTAACGGAGAAAAAATGCAGGGATTTAAAAACATTTATTGAAATATAAGGACTATTCTCAAAATCGCGTAAAATGTAGCGACCAAAAACATATTTAACCCTTATAAATATTATTTTTTTATATGAAAAATAAAACATGTAGCGGTTGTCCCTAAAAGAAAAATAAATGTAGTGGTTATTCATATTTATTGAAATAAAATATTTTTTAAGAAGTTAAACTAACTCGTTATTCATCTAAATTAGAGAAAATCGAAACTATATATGAGATACTAATAAGAGCACGCTCTAATATCACATACCAACATAATAAATTAAAAATTTTATGTTTACATTTGTTTAAATAATAATATTTTTTTAAAAATAAAACATAGGAAATGAAGCATCAATTTTCTAACGGCATATGATATTTGAGTTTGTCCAATTCCATTTTGTGTAGTTCCAATGACTATTTGATATCATGAGAAGTGTTATGGACACTTTTATTAATACTCTTCTAACTCTGATTTTTTTATTTAATGAAATATAATATCTTATATTTTAGAAATGTGTTTCACATAAAATAGTAAGATCTAAATTAATTTCATCTGGTAAAAGAGCGATCATTGGAATAAATGTTGAAAAATAAGTGTTTTTAACACTCATCTTAATATTATTCAATATAACTGAAGAAAAAATATATAAATTGAAGAGTGTTTGCATATTTCTTTAAATGAATACAAATTATGGATCAAAATTATGAGTTCATGCACATTTTTATGAATCAAATTTATGTTTCATTAAAAAAAAGGTGACTATACCTCCAAAAAGAAGTTGACTAAAAATGCATACAAATCTTATTCAAATATTTCAAAGTATCTCTATCTTCTTTTATGGATAGTGAAGATTTCACTAGATAGAAATGTGACATGGAAGAATCTATTCCACTGTTTCCACACATACATTTTTCACCACTTTACTCCCCTTCAAATCAACCTCTTATTCCTGTGTGATTTTGTGGAAGAAAAAACAACGTTCTACAACATAACATCAAGCATTTTTTGAAGGAATATCTCAACCATTCTCAGCATAAAGGAAAAATCTAGGGCATGGCATATTCTTATCATGGGAAGTGAGAACCATTCAATTCAAACCACCCATTTTCTCAGCAAGAAATGTGATTGCATTTTCATACACACAAGCAGCACATCACAAACAAACAAACAACTAACTTCAGTTATATGCTGCTACAACCACATAACCAGATTTATCATCTTTGTCTACAAATCTTTAAGATTGTATCGTAATCAATTTTTCCATCCTTTCCTATTTTTGTTCCTTTCCTCTTCCTCCAGTGGGTTAAAACTGTTGCTACAAATAAAATAATCCTAGACAAAGACAAGTGCAATTACACTTCCTTTTGGCAGTTGGTGCCCACAAATCACAATGGCAAAGTAATTTTTATAGTAAATAATTAATCATGTCGGTCATTACTATAAAGAAAACTATTTTGATTAAAAAAATAATATTAACGATTAAACTGTACGTTTGTCTTTCATTTTAAATGTAAATGTGCATTTTCTCCCAAAAAAACAAATACATTTCTATTAATCAATTTAGTTGCTATTTAAATCGGTTAGTTAATTTAGTCATAAAATATTCATAATTTAGTCAATTTGATCTATAAAACTAATTACAAAAGATATGCGTGAATAATTTTCTATATTTTCAACACATTTAAAATACACATTCGAGGATCAAAATGATTGTTTAATGATTAAATTAGTCAAAGTTTCTCTTTTTCTTTTTTCTTTAATTTTATTGAATAATTTATTCACACTTTTGTCTCAGCTTGCAAAGTGGTAGAACCATTATACTACAATCTATGCATTTTCATTTTACCCATTTGATTTCATTTTCTTTTCTGAAATTGTTCTTCACAAAGTTCCAATCTTTATCACTTTTGCATCACACCCACAAACAGAACCTTGAGAAAAAAAATGTCAGAACCTGAAGAAGAAAATCAAGACTTTCCTCCCAAGACAAAAACATCATTAATAGAAGAACATGGTTGTTCTATGGATTTTGATCTAGATTTAGAAACATCATGGCCTTTGGATCACATGTCCTTTATCACCAATCCCATGTCACCCTTTTTGTTTTCAAACATCTCTGATCAACCTTCTTCTCCTCTATGGACTTTTACTGATGGAGAAGATGCCAAACTTGCAGCTTCAGCTTTCTCTGATTGCCACAAGATCTTCTCTTGTATGTTTTGTTTTGTTTTGTTTTGATTCTTTTTCTGTTGACTTCAGTTTTGAAACTTTTATGAATCTTTTGAACTTGCTTAATTAATTCATAGTTGACTATAACTTGATTTTGATTCAACAATTTTTGCTTTGTTTGATTTTAAAATGTAATATGTGAATTTTAGAGTTTATAATTATTTTCCCTTAATGTATAATGAGCTTTTGTGTGCCTAATTTTACTTATGAATTTTGGTGTGTTGAAGAAACATTTATATTAATAACCTACTACAGTATTTGAAGATTAAGTTGATTATATGCCTAGTTAATTATGTAGAAGGACTTTATGTGATTGAAATTGAATTTGTTTTTGTCTCCCTCTTCTAAATTGAACAGCTGAAGTTTCATGGCTTCATGGCTAGAGTTGCCTGGTAATTGCTTTCTTGGGCTTTTACCTTATACAAGTACATGCTACATTTGTTGTTATGATTCTTTGAGTATTTATAAGATTTGAAATTGAAAGTTCTAGATATACTTGTATTTTTTAGTTCAAAGTTTTTATTACTATAACTGTGAAGTTTTCATAATCCAGTTCAATGTCATGTTGTGCTAAACATGTATTTTGCAGTTTATGTGGAGAGCTGCATTTCTTCTAACTAAAGCTACTGTTTTTCAGGTGATTCGAATTCAATGACTGAGAAGCTGGTGGAGAAAGACGACAACAAAACACTTTTGCCACCCCTTTTGCCACCAATAGAAAATTTGGATGGATATTGTGTAATCAAGGAAAAGATGACACAAGCGCTTCGTTACTTCAAAGAGTGGACTGAACTGAATGTTCTGGCTCAGGTTTGGGCACCTGTGAGGAATGGTAATCGGTTTGTACTTACAACTTCAGGTCAACCCTTTGTCCTTGATCCGCATAGTAATGGACTCAATCAGTATAGAACGGTCTCCCTGATGTACATGTTTTCTGTGGATGGAGAGAACGATGGAACTTTAGGACTTCCTGGTCGAGTTTTTCAGCAGAAACTACCAGAGTGGTCTCCCAATGTTCTGTACTATTCTAATAAAGAGTATCCCCGCCGAGATCATGCTCAACATTACAACGTTCGTGGAACCTTGGCTTTGCCTGTATTTGAACCTTCATTGCAGTCGTGTATCGGTGTGATAGAGTTGATAATGACTTCACTAAAGATTAACTATGCTCCTGAGGTTGAAAAAATCTGCAAAGCTCTAGAGGTTGAGTTTCTTTCAACTTTCTCATCTATCCTAATTGTTATGATTTTCTTATGTTTTGTGATTACCATGTGACAAACTGATATCTATACATTTTATATCAAGTTTTCAATGGTAGTGATTTTGAATAACTATAAACATATTTAGATTCCTCAATCACCTGCTTTTGGTTTCCTTTCAGGCAGTAAATTTGAGGAGCTCAGAGTTTTTGGACCATCCGTTCACTCAGGTATTATTTTTAGAGTTTAATGGAGGTACGCAGTCAGTATAAATTAGTTTTGCACTGACAGCCAATGACAATGATTCACACTTGCAACATGAGCATATTTGCAACCGCATTTTAAAAATAATCGCAAAATACTGGATTCTCATTGGATGTTAGTGTAAATGCATATCTTGATTTCTTTTAATCTGTATGATGCATCCCAATCTGTTATATCTAGAGAATGTTGTTATTGTTCTATCGCTTACCCCTGGATTCCCACAGATATAACTTGGCAATGCTTTTAAATCAGATTTGCAATGAAGGGCGTCAAAATGCATTATCGGAGATCTTAGAGATATTGACAGTGGTGTGTGAAACTCATAATTTACCTCTAGCCCAAACATGGGTTCCCTGTAGGCATAGGAGTGTTCTGGCTCATGGTGGCGGTTTCAAGAAAAGCTGCTCGAGTTTTGATGGTAGTTGCATGGGGCAAGTGTGCATGTCTACAACCGAGGCAGCAGCCTATATTGTAGATGCTCATTTATGGGGTTTCAGAGAGGCATGTGTCGAGCATCACTTACAACAAGGTCAAGGTGTTGCGGGTAGGGCGTTTTTGTCTCAAAACATGAGCTTCAGCACAAACATTACCCAGTTCTGCAAGACAGATTACCCTTTGGTTCATTATGCTCTCATGTTTGGGTTAACAAGCTGTTTTGCAATCTGTTTGCGGAGTTTTCATACAGGAAATGATGATTATGTATTAGAGTTTTTTCTGCCTCCTGGGATCACAGAATTTCATGAACAGAAAATGCTGTTGGGGTCCATATTGTCAACAATGAAACAGCATTTTCAGAGTCTTAACATTGCTGCTGGTGTTGAGCTCAAGGAAAATGGTTCAATTGAAATTATTGAAGCAACTGATGAAGGCATTCGTCTTAGAACTGAATCTATTCCTATTGCTCAATCTATTAAATCACCACCTAGACCCGATGCCTCACCAAATATGGAGGAGGAGGAGGAGGGGGTACCACAGGATCCATCAGAGGTTCATGGGGAAAATGTAGGTGGAAGTGTTGATCCGATGCCCACCTTAGGGAACAAAAACATAAAGAAACCCTCAGAGAGGAAACGTGGAAAAACTGAGAAATCAATTAGTCTTGAAGTTCTACAGCGTTATTTCGCCGGGAGTCTTAAAGATGCTGCAAAGAGCCTTGGCGGTAAGTTCATACTCTGACATATATTGTGATAAGATTGTTATCTTTATGAATCTGCTGCTAGCTGGAATTGGAAACATATATTCATCTAATATTAACATTTTATAATCGACTAAGAATGCAAATGCAAACTCTACTACAATGAAGTGCATCTTGTGGTTATTTATTTTATCTCTATGAATCTGTGGTTACCTAGAATATACAATTATCACACAATTTATTATGCAATTGAAACATACAAGTTGTATTTTTGTAAAAAAAATAGTAGCAGCCTTTCATCTAAGAAACATGAAAGGTAGCAGTATCGCTAACACAAACTTCTTGGATATATTTTTGCTGTACAGTTTGCCCTACTACAATGAAGCGCATCTGCAGGCAGCATGGGATATCTCGTTGGCCATCTCGAAAGATCAACAAGGTTAACCGTTCCCTATCCAAGCTCAAACGTGTTATTGAATCTGTCCAAGGCGCTGAAGGAGCGTTTGATTTGAATTCTCTCAGTAATAATCAACTTCCAATTGTTAGTTCTTTTCCTGAGCCTTCTACTCCGAATAAGTCCAGCCAGCAAGACTCGTTAAACATTAGACAGTCGGAGCCTCGGATGAAAGAGAATGAATTTGATGCCTCTAAAGTATCAGAAACAAACATTCAGATTGAAAAGGAAAATCAATTACTAGGAGGAAGGAAACATAGTCTTGAGAAAGAAGTGATTAATGGTAAAGGCGTGCCTATTCAGGAAATTGGAAAGGACCGAAAAAGGAATAGAACTAGGAGTGGCTCGAGCGAAGATAGCACAAATCCTACTTCTCATGATTCATGCCATGGTAGTCCCCCAATTGAAATTCCAACCGTAAAAGATCTATTCGTTCCATCCAACAATGAACAATATGTTGTGTTGAGGGGATCACCGGAGTCGGGAATGCAGCCAACTAATGCATTAAACTCTCCAACTGCTCACCGTATGCCCGACAATGTGATAGCAGAACTTCAAGAGCCGTTTGGAGGATTGCTGATAGAGGATGCTGGAAGTTCAAAAGACTTGAGAAATCTGTGTCCTTCAGTAGCTGAGGCAATTTTGGAGGATATGACTCCAGAAGCTTGTGGGAATAATTTTCCAGGTACATCATATCTGGCTCCTCCTAAACAATGCATAGATACTATCAATAATTCAGCGACGCCTTTTGCAGCTAGAAAAGAAATGAAGACTGTAACTATTAAGGCAACATATAGAGAAGATATCATAAGGTTTAGGGTCTCTTTGAACTGTGGCATTGTGGAATTGAAAGAAGAAGTTTCCAAAAGATTGAAACTTGAGGTTGGCACATTTGATATCAAGTACATGGACGATGATAATGAATGGGTTTTGATAGCATGTGATGCAGACCTTCAGGAGTGCATGTATGTTTCAAGATTATCCAGAGGAAGCAACATAATCCGGGTTTTGGTGCATGACATAACATCGAATCTTGGAAGCTCCTGTGAGAGTTCAGGGGAGTGACAAGTGTCCGTGCATAGTTCAGTTTGTTATCTATTGTTTAGGTTCTTGTGATCTTTAGGAAGATAGGTAAAAACATTATTAATTTTGGTTAAGATTTGCTCAAATTGTAAAAAGTTTGAAGATTAGATTTAAGAATTTTCACTTTCTTGAGTATCACTCAAAAAGTAATTCATATGAAAAAATAGTTTGGATTTTTTGGGCACACATAATGTGGTCAAGTTTAAAAATCATGTTGATATTTAGATTTTTTCAGTTCATATGTTGGATGAAATCCATATCTTATGGCGTGTCTTATTTTTATCTTCAATGGTCACACACTGCTTAAAATGATGCCTTAGCTGTCACAAGAGTCGTGTGATAAGAGTAATGTTGGATAAGTGAAACAAAATTGTTATGGTTCCATTAAGAATATCAATATGTGTATGCCCTATCCACTTATTTAGATTTGTAGAGGATCAGTGGAGCCCTTAAGATTGTTCTCCACATCTCCTATCTGTCGATTTCGTTGTCATTGGTTGTCTTCTTCCTTGTCATGGCCTTCTTGGCCCATGTTTTTCTCAGTTATTAATGTATTATTGATTGGTATTTCATTTTTCTCATTACAAATTAATGTATTATTGATTGGTATTTCATTTTTCTCATTACAAAATTTGAGAGAAAAAAAGAAAAGAGAATTGAAACGTACAACTCAGTTGTCATAATGATGCAAATTCTATATAAAAAATCTAGATACTTCTATATTTTTTGCTGGTGCCTTCTGTAATGCTGGTCGTAAGAAAAATTATTGTCTGCAAAGAAAGAGCTGCTATTTGTTACAAAGGTTTCCCGTGCAAAATGCATCTTATCATCTACCCGCACAATTGATGCACATTTGGCCAAACGCACACAGTGCCATGCGTGTTTACAAACCTCATTCTCTTCTCATGGGTTTTTATTAAAGACTATAATAACTAAATTCTCACGCTTATAACATCTCAATAGTTTTACAACCTATGACAAAATTTATTTACAATCACTCTTTTTGAGCTTGGTACGTGAATAGGTGGGTGACCCTTGACTTCGATAAGCTGTAATACCATGTTGAACCACTTGTCTTGGTAAATTACTCATGTATTCATTCAACATAATGATAGTTTGGAATAGAGAATAGTAGGAAGAAACATGATATGAAAGTATTGTGAAGTCATCCCTGAGAGTACTATAGGAAAGTGGGTCGATTTGATTGTGGCGTTTGATAAAGGTTTTTACAAGTTAGTGCTTCTTGTGAACATGTTTAGTTTTCCGGTGAACTAGCTTAAACGTGTGTCTCAATATATATGCTGCGCTTTTCACATGTTTGGGTCACACTTGGTTGAAGTGTGTTTGTCTATGAACTCGCATTTGAGACTAAGCAGGTATTTGTAGCTTTTCAATTTGGACAAAATTGATTCTCCTTTCCATAACATGGGTATTGGCTGTTTTGCCCTCCTAATTGTCATTAGAATGTCCTTTCCACAACATCGATTCTCTAAGTATATGCATGTTTTCTTGATGGAAGGAGTTTAAACTCACTCAGGATCAATGGTGAGATTGATATATACAATGGAAAGAAAGATGAAATAATCGAAAACTAGTGCATGGATTCAGTGTGCATCAGCACTGATAGTTGAAGCGACATGCTGGTGCTCGACTAGAAGTTATATGGACTTTGTTTTTTTACTCAACTTTGAATTGAAATTGGATAAGCTGCTACTAAAATTGGTTGAAATCCAATTTGTGTTGTGCATAAATGAAACAGAGCTGTAAAACTAATGTGTTGTGCATATAGCACAAAGAGATGATGGAGGAGTATGTGATTAATATGTTACGGTGGCTGCATACGAGTAAGGTGCGAGTACAAGGAGTTATCCACTATCTAATAACTTATAATTCCCTTCGGTTAACTACTGTATCCATCATTCTTAGAGCGTATGATATTGAAGTTATCCCCTTCCTAATCACTTAAAATTCCCTTGGGTTAACTACTGTATCAATCATTCTTAGACCGTATAACGTTTAGTGAAAACATGGTCATCATAAGGAACAAAGAACTCCTTAAAATTATAAACCCATAAAATATTTTGATATCTAGTGATACACAAAAATATGCTAAGTTTGCTTGCAAAAATATGATAAACTCACATGTCTCAGTTAAATAAAGCACATTTCTTCTAACAACAACAATAAAAACTTGAGAAAGTTGAAGCAATAAAAAACTAGATAGCTCGTCTCCCATCATGTGAAGCCATAACAAAAGTAAACAAAACCTATTTCTTCTTATCTCCTGCTCCACCACCAGCCCTGCACATTGAAAATATCTAAATAAGCAAAAACCAATAACAGAACACATTTCAGGAACTAATCAAAATAAACTAAATACCAAGCATAACAATATTAACAAAAGAACATAGAACAAACCTCATCTTCCTGAGAACGTTAGACATCTCCTCTCTCTTCTTCTTTGCACGTTTGTGGGTTCCAAGCTTTCTCTTTGCAACCTTAAGCGCCCTCTTGTCTTTTCCAACCTTGAGCAACTCAGTTATACGCTTCTCATAAGGTGCAAACCCAGCAACCTCTCTGATGAGGTTCCTCACAAAGTGAACCCTCTTGCTTGTTTTCTGAACAAATTAAAATATTCTTTAGTGCCACATACGGGAAGAGCAGAATACAAACAACATTTCATCTTATAAAATTATTTCATTCACTCCTATGTTGAATAGATGGTGTATAATTTGCCAAATACATCACATGATGTAAGATCAGTTTGGATTGGCTTATCGTTAAATTTATGAAAAATAACTTATGCAAAAAATACGCCTTTATGTTAATTCATAAATTCTCGCTAACAAAAATATTATCCTCATGAGCAGTTTTTTCTTAAACTACCTTGACAAGCTTATGAATTAGGCCCCCCATTTGAATTGAGCTTATTTTAAGCTTATAAAAAATAGCTTATGCAAATAAATAAACTTTTCTATAAATTTATAAGTTCTCATTAACCAAAACCTTAATAAGCTCATGAATAATAAATAAAACCTTATTTATTTGTACAAGCTGTATTACATAAGCTCAAAATAAGCTAAATCCAAACGGGCCTTAATACATAATACAAAAAAAATTATTTAATTGCATAAGCTAAACAATAAGCAAATCCAAACGGGTCCTTAATACAAACTAAGCAAATCCAAACGGGTCCTTAATACAAACTAAGCTTAAAAAATACTTAAAACATTAAGCTAGTAATTCAAAGTTAAATCTAACATACAATAGATCTGATAATGTGATTCAAAATTATAATAACATAATTTACAATGAAAATGAAGAGAAAAAATGAGACTGACCCCCTTGCGAGCTGAAGGACGTGGAGCCAATTCCTTCTTGGTGACGATGTGGCCTTTGTTCAGTCCAACGAACAGACCCGTAGCTGGTTGTTTAGGAGCCATTTCTCCTGTCAACAGAATAAACAAACAAAAACACTTGAGAATTGTCGAACGATGAAGAAGAAAACATGAGTTTGAGATGATCTAAATGAATACCTGTTGTGACGGTGATCTCAAAAACCCTAACACCAGAGACAGAGAGTGCGGTGGAAGTGAAGAAGCTAAGCTAGGGTTCTTTCCGCTTTTTATTGCAGAGTTATATCGGGTCGTGGGTTCATCTTTACTTTAACGGAAAGGCCCGTATAGGCCCATTAATCTTTTTATTACTCCTTTTTATTCAAATAAATAAAAAAGTTTTAGATTGATCATCTAATAAAAATGTTCTCATATTGATAGTGAAAGTTGAACTTACGATCTTACGGGTGAGTTAATTTCTTATCAATAAAAATGATAGGGAAAATTTATTTATACAAATTAATCAATTGGGACCTTGGAGTGATAAAGTGAAGTAGATGAATTTTTTTATGTAAAATGAAAATGAAAACAAATACACATGGACACAATGCAAAATGACTTTCATCCAATAGAAATTATGTATTCTATCACAACACTCCACTACATTATACTTTAGGTGTGGAGTGGAGAAATAGTTTGATTCATTTGAGATGTCAATGTAAATTATTAACATTCATAAAAAAATGGTTAAAAAAGAACCTAAATAATTGTCGTTATATATACTTTCGTTCATTATTCAATAGCCGCAACATTACATATTTTATTTTTATTTTACATCACGTTTGCTTCACCTTATCATTCTTATTCCCAATTTATTTTTTTGTTTTTAACAAAGAAGGCAGGAAATTCATGTATTTAATCCAATTTTTATATTAAATTCATCCATTTTTTTATTCACTTTTGCTTATTACAATTTGTTTAGATATATAATAATGATATTTTTTTTATTCGCTTTTATTTTTCTTGACCAAAAAATAAAATAATAATAATGATATTTGACACGTAATAATATTCAAGTTTACAACTTATGTAAAAAATAAGGTTTACAACAAAGAACAAAGGACAAAAAAAAAAACAAAGCTGTCCTTGTGAACCCTCATCAGATCCTTCTCCAACGTTGTTCCAAACAAAGTTTCATCTTTTGATGCCTTTGATTTTCTGGGTACTACTTTGACCAACATCCAAATTTCGTACAACTCGTTTTTCCTTCCTCCACTCTCCAATTTTGTACTTCTCATCAAAATCATTATTCTTGCCTCAACTTTGACTTTGAGTTTCCGGGTTTCCCTGTAAGGCATCTCTGTTTCCAATTTTCATATCCATCAAATTCAAATCTCCTTTGTGATTTTTTTTTTTT
>Ga0209282_1000326_pt1 | contig 23550 bp, 14 predicted proteins | sample Mtrugardesep15_FD_187529 | JGI IMG/M metagenome (GOLD analysis project Ga0209282, IMG submission 187529) | Root nodule microbial communities of legume samples collected from California, USA - M. trunc garden sep15 (SPAdes) (version 2) | ecosystem: Host-associated > Plants > Roots > Nodule...
AAGTAAAGTTTTTTTTTTTTTTTGACAATCGAAAGTTAAGATTGGTGTTAACAATAATTAAGAATAAGTCACATTCATTGATAAGTCACACGGAAATCATCTAAACAAGGCCGAAAAGCCTAAATCCAAAATAATGGAAAATCCACTTAATAACTAGGAAAGTGGTACTTGTAGCAGGAATAATCCAGTTCACTAAAGAAAATTTATTTTATTTTACGAAATTAAATTTTATATTGAAAAGATAGGTTTTATGATAAAAAGGAAAAATAAGAAATAAACTTTAGTTTATCTGTTGGTAATTTAATTCTAGTTTTTCTAGCTCGTGCAAATTTTTTATTTTTTATTTTTTGTGATCGTTTGGACTTTGAAAATCAATTTTGCTGCGCTTTTCATAGATTCTCTCCATTAGTGATAATTCTATTCAAAACATGTCAAAAAAGAGTGAACATAGCTCAAGCTCTCCAAGATGGGCATATGGCATGACTTACTTAAAGTCTCACTTGAGCTCGACATAACTCATTTCATAAAAAGCCTAGGCTAGGACTATATAAAAATTACATTTGTTTACTCAAAAAAAATAATTTTATTTGTTTAAATAGGTCGGACAAAGACTCTAAAATGTTTACTAGGCATGTTAGGTTAGCCTATAAATATGTATAATACTATATATAATAATATTAACTAGTTCAAAAATAATAATAAGATAAATTTAAGTCTTAACACAAAATTTAGATTATTAATTAGCATTTTTAGAAGTAGGCCAAATGTTATTTTTTTTGAAGTCTTAACACAATATTTAGATTATTAATTAACATTTTTAGAAGTAGACCAAATGTTATTTTTTTTAAAGTCTTAACATAAATTAGGTTTTAAACACATTAATAGGACAATCTTTTAAAGAGGATGTACCAAATTTAAAATAAAGTCTTTTGTCGTATCCAAATTTTGTTCAATTAATTAAAATTTTCAAAAGATATAACACTTTTAATTTTATTAAACTTGCTTTATTAAAAAAATATATTAAACTTGCCATCGTTTTAATATTCTTAAAAAGTCAAAAATATCGAAGATGAGATCCATTCATTTAGCCCACTTATTGACCCCATCGGTACATTTACCTATTTGAATTCATAATAGAAAAAAATAAAACACAAGCATTATATGGCCACCCCTATTTGTATTCTCACGCCAATCCATTCACATTTTTAAAATTATTTTCTAGTTTTTAGGTTATTTTCTAGTTTTAATTTTTTAGACTATTTGTATATCCTTCAAAAAAAAAAAGTTTTAATTTTGGTGCAAAACAATACATACATTAGTCACAAAGAGAATAGTCAAATAGTCGAATAAGTACAAAGCAGAGATAGCAGCTCATTACTCTAACTGACGTTTCTACTATGAACATCATTCAAATTTTCCTTTTTCCATTTTACTTTTCAGTTTCTCTATTTTGGTTAAACCATCACATGCCAAACAACAATTTTAGCATTTTCCTCATCCAACATGAATTTTAGCCTAATTTTCTAGTATAAATGTAAACCAAATTGTAGGTTGCAAGAATGTAGAAAAGGAGTAGCAACATACCTTCTTCCTCTCCATTCATCAAAAATCATAAAAACCTTAACACAAAACCAATACCTATAGTTTAAATCATCTCTCTATATCTCCTCATCCCATTACTAATCATTTCAGTCCGGCAACGACCACTGGCTTTCTTACAGCGCTCACAATACTGCTACTTATATCTTCCCTTTATTGTCATGGGTAGTGGCGTTGCCAGGACTCTGGAGCAGGGGTTCAAACTAATAATTTTTAATTAATATTTATATTAATATGTATAAAAATAATACGTCCTCCGCCGCAAATAATAAGTCGTTTTAGAGAAAACAATTGTCTTAAATTATAAGTCGTTTTACGGCATCAATGAATTATTAATGTTATTTTTTATATTATACCCTTGATTATTAACCATTCTCTCTTCTTTCAATTGTTTAAGAAAATTGTTGTTGACACATTACATAAGGTTGTGCCACATGAGTAAAATACGATTTTGCCCCCTCGGCAGTTAACTGTCGAAGAATTCAAAATCCGGTTGCAGTTAACTGTCGAGGAAATCCTCGGTAGTTAACTGCCGAGGAATATGTTTCATCAGATGAAACAGTCACCTGCTCCCCCTACACACTATTTTCTCATCAACTTCTATACCACTTCCATCCAAACCCCAAATCCAAAAAAAGAAATCATCAAATCTTGCTCCAAAATCATTCAAGCATCAAGCATAGGAGGTATCAACACACTTTTGACGTAAAAAACAGGTATTGTGTATTTTATTCGGTTGATTTTTTGTCAATGTTATGGGTTTCTACGTCAGTTGCGTAGAACCCTGTCATGGGAAATCTCGGTAGCTTACTGCCGAGGAAAACCTCGGTAGTTTGCTGTCGAGGAAAATATGTCTCGTTTTGATTTTAGTCCCTATAATTTTTTTCGTTGTTTTTGATCCCTGCAAAATATTTTGTTTTTGAAAATAGTCCCTAGAGACTATTTTCAAAAACAAAATATTTTACAGGGACCTTTTTAAAAATCAAAGGATTTTGCATGAACTATTTTTCTCATAAATGGATTCATTCATCATGTGTCACGTGTGCAAATCATCACAAAAGTGGGGCCAGAGACCAAAACCAAAACGAAGCATATTTGCAGGGACCAAAAACAACAAAAAAAATTACAGGGACTAAAACCAAAATGAGACATATTTGTAGGGACCATAACCATATTTTAACCAAAACATTATTAGAAAAACTTAGGACAAAACATAGGTAAAGAAAAATAGAGTGTAAAACATATTTATTTCTCTCGCAACCAAACAATCATAACTGAGATGATGAAAATCAATCTTTTATACCACTTGCATAAATTGTTTACGTGTGAGTAGAACTTCTGCAAGATCATCCAACAATGAGTACTTTATTCAAGAAATTCAAGTACATATTACCAAAAAAAAAACTAAGTATAAAATAGCACATTAATATTCGGATTTAATTCGTACACATCGGCAATGTAGATCTTTGTTACACTATCAATCAATTATAAATAATAAATCATTAAAAAAAATATTATAACTAAAACTGCATCTAAAACGACACATTAGTGATTGTGATTAACTTAGTATAACTACATCAAACTCTTAATATATTACATGAATACATTAATGTGTATATATGTGAAATATAATTATACATATATACTTCTCCATATTTAACAATGTTTGAGCTCCTTCAAAAAAAAAAAAAATGTTTGAGCTCCAACGATTAAGCTGTTTGACAAAAGTGAAACCAGAAAATATAAACAAAACATCTTCCAATACCGACATATCTATTTTTTAGGGGACCAACAGATTCTTAGGATTCTATGCAGTCCAGAGTATGCAAAAACAACTCCAAACTCTCTCAAGTCAGTATTAATAATTAAATTACATTCAGAGAATATTAAGCTTCTTTTCTTTTGGTGGTTTAAAGCTAATTTTGTCATTTTTCTGTATCAGTTTTCATGTTTGATGTCAAAGCCTTTTTCTTTGTTTGGCGTTGGCTATTGATTTTTTGGTTTGATGAACTTTTCTTGTAATTATTAGGCTCTCTTCCGTGGTACACCTTGTGCCGGGAAGATAGTTTGTTCATAGTTATATAAATTAAATTACATTCATACAACAAAACCAATAATACCTCATTTCAACAATACAACTTATCGTCTTTCTTTCAAAAAAAAATAAATAAATACAAATTATCTTAAAAGTCCTTACAAGGAAACATTTAGAAACAAAACCAAGACAAATAAATACTCACAGCTTTGTGAGTATTTTGTCTCTCCCTCTCACTCTCTTGTCTACTTAATGTACAAGAATGCTTAATGCTTTGTAAATCTCTCAAGGACTTGAAAGTAGTCAGGGAAAGTTTTCCTTGTGCAACCAGGATCCTTGATGGTAACTGGAACATCACCACAAGCAGCAAGTGAAAATGCCATAGCCATTCTATGATCATCATATGTGTCTATTGACGTGACATTCAATTTCTCAGGTGGTGTTATCACACAGTAATCAGGACCTTCTTCAACGGTTGCTCCTAGCTGTAAATATCAACAATGGTAATAAATCAATGATATGTGAAAATTCAGTAACTTAGAAACTACAAAGGAAGCAGCCGCAGCATGAGACTCACCTTTCTGAGTTCTGTGCAGATTGCTATCATTCTTTCTGTTTCTTTAACTCTCCAACTTGCCACTGAAAAATAGATGAAATACAGAATAAACGTGTTTATGTGCTGCAAACAAGTTTGCTAAATGATATAGTAGATAGTTCAAATGCATAAAAGTAGGGAATAATATAAAGTATATGTAGCGCCGACACTTCAAATTGAAGGTGTGTGCGATGTCCTACATTTGTTGGTGTCCGATACCAACACATGTTACATTGAATTTATCTATTTTCTCAAATTATTACTTGTAGTGTCAGTGTCAAATCTGATGTTTGCGTATATGTCAGTGCTTTTTACCATCAAATGCACCTTCTGATGTATTTACGTGAGAAAAATTTCCACCCCCCCTGTTCCCTTTTTACAAAACTATCACTGTTAAACTATCGAAAATGTCTATAATAAGAGTATGTTTAACTTTGTAACCTCAAGGGGTGGAGTTTAAAACTCCTCAGGAGACTCCTAATAAAAAAATATCATATCAATCCAATTTATACTCAAGATTCCAAGAATCATGATGCATAAAAGGAATCATGTGTGATTGCATTATGGGACTTCCAAAGTAAAAAAAAAGTACTGTTCACACTTTCAAAAGTCAAGCAAGGCATGGTTGTATAATATTCAAAGCACAAGTTGATCCAATAAAAAGGCCATGTCAAAGGGTTAGAGGAAAAAATTATGATGTGATTGTGTGAAAATAATCCATTAGAATATACTGCAAGTAAAATATGATATGAAAATATTATTCATGTTAAACAATATGGAAAATATGGAAACTAATCCTATGAGATAATCTAAGATACTCTAAGATAAGAAAATAATCCCAAGACACAACCTAAGATATGCTAGGATAGGATCAAGATACTAATATTAATGGAATTATAATTTCATTGGTCCTATACTATAACAAATGTGTTAAAATAAGCTCCTAAAGCACAAAATAACAGCTATAAACCGTACCGTCTCTGATAGCAGTGGGACCATTAGCATATAGTGCAACAACAGCAAGTGTCATGGCAACATCTGGCATCTTGTTCATATTGACATCAATGGCTTGCAGGACTTTCCGACCAGAAGAATCCCGTGGAGGCCCGGTAACAGTTACACTGTTTTCTGTCCATGTAACTTTAGCTCCCATCTTTTCAAGGACTTCAGCAAATTTTACATCTCCCTTTAAAAAATGGACAAAGTTAAACAAAAGTATTGTACGTATATGATATAAAAAAATCCGCTATCATTATTGCTCAGCATGACATAACGAAACACATTGAAACAGACCGATAATTCATCAAGGAGAAGTTGGACAGTGGTTTGATAACTACAACCAACATACTTCCCTCTAAGCATCAACTCAAATATGTGCTAATAAAGAACTTACCAACAAAATAATTCAGCTAAATTACTTGAAAGCTGGTAATGATAGAATCAGTTTACTAGCTTGAGAGGGAGAGCTGTAGACATATAGTCATATATTTTGTAATTTAGTGTGATCATTGTATTCGACATATTAATCAGGTATGTTAGCTATAGCGTAGTCTATATAAGCATATTAGTATTAGTTGTACTCTGAATTTTTTTGAAATATTATTCGGAATTCTTATGTTGCAAAATGACAGAAACTGATAATATCCAACTAAAACTACTCTGCACAATGAACTATACATTTGCGTTTGCTTCGGTTTTTCTGATTTGAAGTTTGAACCTTATCTTAAGGGAATATATTAAACATTTTATCCTTTTTATTTGGAAAGATATTATCATCGCATTCACATAAAAAGGAAAAGGAAGTTTTCAAAAGTAAAAAACAAGTATAGATAAAAGTAAGGAAAGACAAGAGACATTACAATGAAGAAACTAGAAATACAAACGACGATAGAGTTTCATGAACAAAGACAAAAGGAAACCTAAGTCCCTACAATGTTCCATATAAAATGACGCTGACAATAATGTATTAGTGAGCTTAATCGCCAGTTCCAGTATTGAAATATCATTATCTGGTGATCTGAATTCTTTATTTGACAATTGATTATTTTTAGTGTTAAAAAGTATAGAATAATAAATAATTAATAAGTATTGTAGGACAGTAATGAAAGAACATATATAAAAAGAGCGAGGATAAAGATAGTTCCATTGTTCACAGGATCGTATTGGTTCTTATAAAAGACAAGGAAATGTTTACTAGAAAAGATAGTCGCAGATGAATATGTCCAGCATAAATACCTGTAAACTGCTTGTCCCACAGCCTATAACCGTGATAGTTCCACCAGTAACTGCTGCACCAGCTAGGAAGTAACTAGCGCTTGAAGCATCACCTTCAACAAAAGCATTGCCTGGAGACCTGATACGAAAAACAACGGTTATTAATCTCATTGCATTAAGACGGTAAAAAGTGATGTGCCTCGAAACCGTAGAAACCTACTTGTACTTTTGACCTCCATGGACCAAGAACCTATCCCAATTAGCACTGTGTTCAACGAAGACTCCAAAGCGCTCCATCAACTTCAAAGTCATTTCGACATACGGAACAGAAATCAGTTTATCAACAATCTCAATCTCAACATCACCAAGGGCCAACGGAGCTGCCATAAGCAAAGCAGTCAAATACTGACTACTGATAGATCCAGACAGTTTCACCTGCATGCGAGATGGGATAATAAAATTTAAATTAGATCAAATGACAGTGATTACAATATTTCCTTAGGAGAGGATAAGGAGGTGAATGCATAATTTAAAAAGCTTAGCATGTTCTAAAGGAAGTATGTAAACTATATCTTTTCAAAGAAAAATTAGTGACTCGATGCATAATAGACATATGAATAGTAGAAAGGCTATACAGGTGAAGGATCTAATTAGAAAACCAATTAGGGCCTGTTTGGATTGATGTATTTGAGCTTATCTACAAGCATAAGCATTTATGAGACTGTTTGGTATAGCTTATGAAAACAATTTATGACATTTCCATGACAGCTAAGGAAACATCTTTAGCTAAGCTTTATATGAAAACAGTTCGACGTTATCTTTTGTTAAGAAATAGCTTATACATAAGCACTTATATGGTAATCTCTTATTTAAGTTGTTTGTCCAAACAAGGCCTTAGTGTATTATAATAGTTATTCTAAAGAATTGGAGGGGAGGTTCCTTAGTTAGAGCTTTACTTTCCCAACAGTGAAGTTCATAGAGCACAACAAATTGTGATGTTGCACTTGACTGTGTATTTGAAGTACTGGATAACTCTCACATCAGTTACTGTGAAATGTGGCCATGTGGGTATAGGAAAGCGAAGATAAATAAAAGTGGGAGAATAAGTCTATGCCAATGGATGTGATATAAACACACAATCACGGATAAACTATCGACGCGACTTCAAATGAAAACTAATGGTAGCCTTACCTTTCCCCCTGGAAGCCCTCCCTTCCCAATTATACGAACAGGTGGACAGTCTGTGCCAAGAAAACAATCAACATCTGCACCAAGTTGCTTAAGACCAGATACCAAATCTCCGATTGGCCTCTCTCTCATTCGGGGCACCCCATCAAGTATGTATCTGAAATAGATAAAACATTGAATAGATCTATTTAGAGACTCGGACCAAAAAAAATGCTAAAAGATAAAATTCCTACAAAAGAAAGTAGTGAGGTTGCAGATCATCACTTTGATGATCCTTTGGTGCATTCTTCATAAAATGCATTATAGGCTAGGCTTTGACATGTTAAACAAAGACACATAATTAGAGTTTATTTTAAGAAGAGTGACTAATATGGATGAAGTTTATAACAGGATAGAAGGAGAAGATGTACTTTGTTGTGGTTAGTTCTATGACTATTACTTCAAAACTAATGTTGTCAACTGCGGATAGCAGAAAATAAAGTGGTTTGTTTAAATTGCACTGCGCAGAAGTGCTAGTGTATCGCAGAAAAATAGTGATTTGTTCAAATTCCAATATATGACAGTGCCTCTATAGCCACTATTTAACAACACTACTTAAAATATATTTTTAAACGACAAACCTTGTATTTCCACCTGCAGCAACCAAGGCTGCCGTCAAAGGACGCATTGCAGTACCGGCATTTCCAAGGAATAAATTAACTTCATCTTTAGATTCAGGAAATAACCCACCACTGCCTTCCACAACAGCTTGTTTGGTTGTTTTGTCATCTTCCACACGAAGTCCAAGGGTCTTTAATGCCTCAAGCATATAATGAATATCCTCACTATCCAACAAGTTCTCTACAACAGTTGTTCCCTGAATAAAACATAGTAGAATAGCTCTGTTCAACAGGACATCTATTAAGGAATTAAAAGACAAAAATGATTCAGCAAAAATGAAAGTGAAGTTGATACACCACAGAATAAAGTGCAATGATAATAGTTGATTGAAAAATCAATGGTTAAGATTGTGATAAAATTCATAAATATGTATAACAAATACTGTAGTTGCTAAAACCTCAGTTGATTTTACAATATGCAGTTACACTTCCGAATTTTATCCTCTAAAGTCCAACCCTCACTTTAGAGAGGTCAAGTTCAATGCACGCACATGTTTCTGGATTCGGAATGTGAATTGTGGATTTGGCTCCACTAAAGTGAGAAGCTAAATTATGGGTAAGACTTTTCTCGACCCCATGTTTCTGGAAGTGTACTTCCGGAGGACATATTTTGTCGAGGAGTGTACTTCCGGATGACACAAAATTTGCATTTTTTTCCGAATGTGTACGTCTGAAGTCATGACAGGGCAGAGAATGTTCCTCCCAAATTATAACTTATCATTGTAGATGTTTCATGGCTAAATTTAAGAAAATCCAAAATAAGAATAACTATATGATCTAGTCCAACACATAGCCTTTATGCTACCTATTCAAACAATTTTGTGGTCCAAATTCGATTCTTCATGAAGCATGTTTTTTTCATCTAACGTGACTATCTTGCAAAGGTGTTTGGATTTCCTTTATTAAATCAATTTTGTGGTCCAAAATCGATTCTTCATGAAGGAGGAAATCCTAGTTTCTGCGGGTAGGCAAGTTGATTCTACAATATTGTTGTACAGTACATACTCTTCAACTACCTTAATTACCTATTTTAAATATTTGTCTTCAGAGCATACCACCGTTGTTTGTCATTTAAATACAAATAAAACCTTTTTGATAATTACATGTCTAAAAGCAATTTTCATCTAAACACCATGAATTGTTAAGAATCAATTTTACATAAATGTATCCAAACACAAATCACTTTTAGTCAAAATCACTTTTAACCAAAATCAATACTATCAAAATTAATTTTCCCCAAAATCACTTTACATAAATGTATCCAACTTCTAGTCACAAAACCATAAAATGTACAATTGACATGTTTGGTTGCTCCCGATTAAAATTGATTCTGCCTCAAGAATTGATTCTAACTTGAAGCTAGAAATGTGATTGGAAAAAAAATTTGAAGCTAGAAATTGGAGCATTTGATTCTAGAAATTAATTTTCACACAAATTTATTGTTCAATTAACTTTTATATAAATATATCCAAACATAAATTACTTTACCTTCATCTGACTTTTAGCCAGAATCAATTCACTCAAAATCAACATCAGTTGCCACATAACCAACCGCATAAATACATACAAAATTTAAGTAAAAACCAAAACTTCAAAATCAAGATTTTCGTCTTCGCAGAACCAAACACACATTAAATACATGCATAATTTAAGAAATCAAAACATCAAAATCAATTTTCATCACCGCAGAATCAAACATACACTAAATACATAAACAATTTAACTAAAAAACTAAACTTCACCTCAGATAGAGCAGCCAGAAGCAAAATCCGATTAGACAAAGACTTAGACCCAGGCAATGTAATACTTCCAGAAATCTCCTTAATAGGTTCCAACACAATCTCCGGCGCCGTCGCAGCAGCAACAGAAGCAGAAGCCTTCAACACAACAGAATTCCCCCTACCCACATCACAATTTCCAATAAAGACTCCATTTTTATGCTTCAAACTCCATGATTTTGAAGAGCCCCAAATGTTTGATCTCAATGAAACTGATTTTGCTGAATTGGGTTTGTTGGAATTTGTTGAACTGTGAAAATTTTGAGTAGTTTGAACTAGATTGTTGATTTTGCTTAACTGGGCCATTTCAATTTTGCTTAAAAGTTTCGAACTTTTTTATTTTTTTTCCTGTGATTTGGTATTCAATTTATTTGGTTTTTTTCTCTCTATTCCTCTTTTGGGGGTTGGTGTAAGGTGTGGTTGTTGGATTGAGATGAAAGGGGTTTTTAGTTGTCAACTAATAGTACAATGGTGAATTGCTTATAGCAAAATAATTTGAGTGAAAAAGATGGAGATTTGATTCATGAACTTCACCTACCAACAAGGAAAAATGGAAAATGTGTTCAAATTCTTGACTATGGGTGATGTTTTGATAATATTGGATTATGTTAGAATAGGTTCAATGGAATTAATAATATTTGTTTTTTATTTTTAGTAAGTTAATAATAATTTGTTTTCTGAAGAAAAACTAATAATAATTTGTTGGATGTGACAAACTAAAATATTTATACAATAGTATTTTTTATGAGAGAAAAAAAAATATACTACAAGTGAAATAGGATAAAGTAAATTAGTTAAACCCATACCCTTTTTTCTTTCAAAAAAAAAACCTATACCTTTTTTTATGCATTTTAACCTATACTTTTAAATTCTTGTCAAAAAAAAAAACAATACTTATAAATTAAAGAAAAAAAATTAGTATAAAAACTAAAAATCTATACTAGTTGTATATGTCAATTTAAGTTATTTCATTTTTTTTTTACATCAATTCCAATTCATAATAACAAATTAACAACTCTCATTTGTTTTTTTATGGCAGCAAAAGGGTGCATTGTTGGCGGCGCACCATACTATAGAATCTTTTGATGACTGTCTTCGATTTTGTTGCAAGTTTTTTGACCAATGTGTGTGTTATATTACAACATCTAGATCAACAGCAAACACAAATCTTTTAGTGTGACCCTATGGAGTATTTGAAAGCATATAAATAATAAGGTTTGGAATAGTATCACTGAATCAACTCAAACTATTTGTGAATGTGCATGGTCTTTTCTTACTAGCTGGATGAATGCCCAAAATATTTGAAATCATACTATTAGGCATTCCACTTCTCAGGGCGATTTGCAATTGCATAAATCAAGTTTCGGTAGGTACAAATGTAATAGATGCTTCCTTTTCCCATACTTTGAATCATGTTGGCCTTGACATGTGTATTCGAAAGATGAGGGTCATTTTGTGCTGGCTAAAACCGAGTGCTTGACTCCACTTCTTGATGTAGACTTGGGGGAAGCTTTAAGTTTATTGTCAGTGCTTCATTTGGTGTGTGATATGTAGTTGGGTATTGTGGATTTTGAGCTTGATTTCAAAACTGTGTGTGGTGGATAATATTTATGGTGGTAAAAGTGACATTTCTAATTATACTATAGTGATCAACGATTGTAGACGCTTATTAGCTTCTAATTTAGCTCTCTAATGATAGATTTATTCGAAAACTTACCAACAAAATTGTTCTTAATTTCACTAGAATGGTTCTATGTCATGTTAATTTTCATGTTCAAATTAAGATTTCGTCTCATATCTCTAATAAAGATTTTTTTTACTAACAATGATTTTTTTATGCGACCAACAATGATCATTAAATATAGAGGGACTGCGTATATATAAGTGGAAAAACATTTACTAACAAATTCAACAAAAAAAAAAAACACATACTACCGAAAAGGTAGGTGAAGGGGAGTGAATACACGTCAAAAAAATAAATAAGAGGATGAGTGAGTGGGTTGGTGAGAATCGGCAGCGACTGGTGTGGTGAGGGTGACACTCTTGTTCTCACCAACCATGTGGGAATTTTGGTGAATTTTGGTGAGGGGATCCCTTTAAATATCCCTTTTTTTAACTGATACAAAGTTTTCCTTTTTAAACTAGAAGGAAAAATTGGTCAATGAATCATAGAAAATTATCTATAATAATGTTATATCCACTCTTGTTGCATAAAAGATAAGAGTTTTCATGTATTGCAATCAATGAATCATAGAAAATTATCCATATTAATCATTCAAACAGTAAAAAATATCTAAAAGAATTTGAATATATTCTAAAATTTACATTATCTCAAAACGTTCTCTTATCAAAACATATGTATTACAATGCAATGACTCCATTACCTAGCTATGATGGTTACTCATCTCTAACTAAAAACAGTGACAAGTCACAAGTCCTAAAAGTTGTTATAAGAAAGCAATTAATTAACAACTACTTCTAACTAATTTGTGCTACAAGTTACTGCTCTATCATTCTAAATTATATGGTTAACATCCCCCTCAAGCTAGAATAGATGTCAAGTATTCAAAGCTTGTTGTGCAAGTACTAAATGGACTTGATTGTAGTGATTTAGTAAGAACTCAAAATTCTATTCTGTCTCGTACCATATAGCAATCAATTTACATGTGTTTTGTTGTCAAGCACAATAATCTAGCTTTTTCTTATTCAAGTAACAAAATTTCCTTGAAACAACTCTTAGTATAAAATGCGAGTATGTGTAATTCCTCCAAAATGGGACATCCAAAAAGAAGCTTCTTCGAATCCTCGTGATTTTTGAAAGGAAAAAAACTACATAGAAAAAAGGATTTTAAGTGTGAGAAGATCGACATAGATACTTCCAACTACCAGTGTTGAAAAACTAAAAATAATTGAAGACTATAAGAGAATCACGTCAAAAGTATTGAAGAGCTGAAGATTCTCTCCATAGAATGGCGTTTTGGAGTTTCAATCCAATTGCGACGTAGAAATTGTAGTTTTTGGACTACTGAAGTTGAAAGTAAAGTTTTTGATGAGATTGTTAGAGTGTGAGAGCTTTGAGTTGTTTGTTGAGTGGGGTCCATCTTTTGGAAATGACTAATGAGTAAGGCTAGACTTTGTAAAAATGTGGTCTTAACTCTTGAGAACTAGCCTGAATTTTTCTTATAGTCACGCTAGAAACTTGGAGATATTGGTGAAAAAACCCCCAAGTGTTCTCTATTTAATAAGAAGTCTCGTTTGACCTATTCTCACCTTACTTGGAGGTAACGCCAAAGAAGAGTTATGAGATTGATGTGATGGTTGGTGTGAGAGAGTTAAACAAAGTAGTGATAGGAATGGATTCAGGTTCTTATGTCACATAAATACTAGTAAATCTATTACTTACTGTTTCCTCTTATTTGTCATTTTTCCAAATAAATATGGTTTAAGAAAAACCCTAGTCAAACAAACACTCAAGATTTGTCTCTAAATCAAATATTACCTAACCTTTAACTTCTTGAATTCACTCTTTTAAAAGTTCTCAAACATGATCAGCTTGATTTGGAGGCATGTTGAGTGAGGTACATGAGTTAGGTTACCTTCTTAAACAAGCACAATAGCTATAAGCCAGTCTACAAACACCCTTGTAAAAATGCAAACTTCAAATTTTTCAACGATACCTTCTTATGAAAATGCAACTTTCTAATTCATTCTATGAGGAACAAATCATTTTAAGGGTCTATTTGGCTGGAAAAAAAAAATTACATTTTCTGTATTAAAATCTCCCTCTTCCTTTCGTCAAACCAAAATATAAAACACATTATATACCGTTGAAATTTAGGGCCTAACTCATCCTTACAAAACGGCTTGAAAGGTGAGGAGTGCCTGCGAGAAACCCAACGATAGATCTAAGATGGGCTCTGATACCATATTGAAATTTGAGGCCTAACTCATCCTTACAAAACCGGCTTGTAAGGTGAGGAGTGCCTTCTCTTTATAAACTATTCTCAAGAGTGCTATCTATCCGATGTGGGACTAAATCCACCCCCTCAAAGCCAACACAATGAAAGTGTTGGAGGCTGCAATTAAGGCTAACCAAAGTTCGCAATTTAGGCGACTAGGGACGGACCGCAATTAAGGCGGAATTTCCAACATATACAAATGCATAAAAACTACCATCATCATAAAACATAATCAAACCTGTACCAACTAAAATAAATTCTTCCAAACACATGCTTATTTGCAATTTCACAATGCCAACAACTGAGAAAATACCACCAACATATATAGATGAACAATTGAACACTCATGAGTATCATTTGACTTTAACATTGTGGCAACACAACTCAATTGGTTGAAAAGTTTACAATTTCGTAAAAATTTATTAGTGTACTCTACTTTGATCTATGTTGCTTAGCTTAACTCACATCTCACAATCATGAGCAACAGTAATCTAACCTTTTTCTTATTCAAGCAACAACACAATGCTATTGAAACACCCTTTTCCGTGTAGATGTATCAAACCCAAAAGCAAAACCAGAAGAAAAATAAAAGAGAAAGTTCTTAAATGAATAGAAACTAATAGTTCTAAATAAGCTCTTTTGCTGCAGCAATAACAGCTTCTTTAGTTATACCAAACTCTTTGTATATTGTTCCTGCAGGAGCACTAGCTCCGAAACGATCAATGCCGATTGCTTTTCCTTTGCTTCCAACAATTTTCTCCCACCCGAATGTTGATCCAGCCTCAATGCTAACCCTAGCCGTAACAGCAGTAGGGAGAACACTCTCCTTGTAAGCTTGTGATTGTTCATCAAAAAGTTCCCAAGAAACAAAGGAAACAACTCTAACCGCCTTTCCTTCTTTTCTTAGATCCTCACCAGCTTTGTATGCAATTTCCAATTCGGAACCGGTTCCAATCAAAATGACATCAGGTTTGTTTCCTGTTGAGTTGTCAGAGACGATGTACCCACCCTTTTCAACTCCTTCAATAGAAGTTCCGGCAAGGTTAGGCAACTTTTGTCTAGAAAGGGCAAGGATAGAGGGTCTCTTCCTGTTAAGCACTGCAACTTTGTATGCTCCAGCCGTTTCGTTACCGTCAGCAGGACGGAGCATCAAGATATTTGGCATTGCCCGGAAGCTTGCCAGGTGCTCTATAGGCTGGTGGGTTGGTCCATCCTCTCCAAGTCCTATTGAATCGTGAGTCATGACATATATAACACCGGCTTCGGATAGAGCGGAAAGCCTAATGGCACCACGCATGTAGTCGGTGAAAACAAAAAAGGTTGCACAGTATGGAATAAGTCCACGGCTGTGAAGAGCGATGCCGTTGCAGATTGCTCCCATTCCATGTTCTCTAACACCAAATCTAACATTACGCTCTGCAGGAGAATCACTTTGGAAATCACCAAACTTTTTCAGCAAGGTCATATTGGAAGAAGCAAGATCTGCACTCCCACCAATCAGACCAGGAAGAACATTCGCAAGGGCATTAAGGTTTTGCTGCGACAGGTTTCGGGTCGCATCAGCAGGGATCTCTGGAGTGTAAGTCTGAAATTAAATTGGAACAGCGATCAATATGATATTCGTTAACATCAGATTCATGATCAAGTCGATATATACTCCACATCTTGAAAAGTTACCAACATGTAAAGATTATGAAAAAATTCAAAAATTTGGAATTTACTCACCGGAAGGGCTTTCTCCCAACCAGCAGGTAAATCACCACTGATGATAGATTTCAATACTGCAGCCTCCTCCTTGTATTTCTTTTCGTAATCAGCAAACTTGGCATTCCACTCGGATTCAAGAGCAGCACCCTCACGGATGTGGCGACTCCAATGCCTGCAATCAAAAAAGCAATTCTTATTAAGTTTCATATTAACCACAACAGTGTGGTAGAAAACAGAGAGATCTATAACTACATCCATACTTTTTGACATCCTCGGGCACGTGGAAAGGCTCATATGGCCATCCAAGATTGTTTCTTGTGGCATCAACTTCTTTGGCACCAAGTGCACTTCCATGCACACTGTAGGAGTTGGATTTATTCGGAGAACCATAACCAATGGTTGTTGTGAACTGTGAAATGGATAAACATCAGCAAACACCAACAGACAACACTTAATTAAACTGATAGGCACAAGACTTGTGACTTTGATTCATTCCTAAATTCTATCGAGCTTTCAGCTTCTTGGGGGAACGCAATGCAGTCTTCAGTAAAAGAAATCACTTGTGCGGCGTTGTTCAATACTCTCTTCGTTCCAAAAAAATATCGCTCAAGGTTTTTTAGATAGATTAAGAAAAGCAAATAATGAATGAACAAATGTGACAATTTTACAAAACTATCCTCATTCAGTATTGGCTATTAACAATTGTCATAGATGCATAGTGGAATATAATGATTTGAAAGCGATGCACACAATATTAATTTAGGAGTAATTGGAATAAATTAATTAATTTTACTTTGAAAAAATAAAACGACATTTATTTTGGAACTGAGGGAGTATAATCACATCAACTTGTGAAAAACAGAATCTTAATATGTTGGTGTCACACGCATGACAGATTTAGCTAAACCCTATCATATTTTAGCAGTTTAAAACTAACCTTGATCAATGTGGGTCGGTCTTTGACAGCTTTTGCTTCCTTAATGGCAGCACGAATTTCATCAAAACCAGTGTTTCCATTCTTTACCCAAATAACATGCCACCCAAGTCCCTCAAAACGTTTTTCAACACTCTCAGTGAACGCGATTTCGGTGTCACCGTCAATAGAAATGTGATTGTCATCGTAAAATGCTATTAGTTTCCCTAGTCCCCAGTGTCCTGCAAGTGAGCAAGCTTCATTTGCAATTCCCTCCATTTGACAACCATCACCCAATATACAATACCTATAGTAAACAAGTACCGTAAGCAAAACAGCTACAACTAAGGCCATTATTTTAGAGAAGATGAAACCAAGAAATACAAGAGTTGGTCATCTTACGTGTAATGATCAATGATCTCATTGTCGGGCTTGTTAAATCTGGCAGCTAAGTGCTTCTCTGCAAGGGCTAAACCAACAGCATTGGCAATGCCCTGACCAAGAGGACCTAGAAAATTTGCAAGAAAAAATCAAACAAACGAACCAACAAAAACAACCAAATAGACTACATGAAACAAAGTACAAACCAAGTCATAATGTCCTAATCATGAAAATAGAAAATACATAAAAACTAAAATGAAACTCATAAAAAGTAATACAAACTCCAAGTTATATCAAACCTGTTGTGACCTCAATTCCAGGAGTCTCAAAATTCTCAGGGTGTCCAGGGGTTCTGCTCTCCCATTGACGAAATTGCTTCAAATCTTCTACCTAAAAATAAAAACAAAACATAACAACAACACTTCAGTTTATGGTTAACAAGTCCAAAAGAAAAGGCAAATAACTACTTCCCCAGTTCCCATAACTCAAAGATTATAAACAAAAGAATCCTAATATTACACTCTTTTCATATTTAACTCGCTAACCATCCCTTAAAAGGTCAACATTCACTTTTAATAAAGTAATAAATAAATTTATTTAACAAGCATCTAAATTTACTACTAAGTGTTAAAAAGAGTAATTTGCTTTCACTTTTATTCAAAAAACAAAAACTGCAGGATGGTAAAACCGTTTCAACTTTCAACATCAACAAACAGAACTCAACATGCAAGGAAACAAACACTCACATGCCCATTACCGACAACAACAAAAACATTATTTCTTAAAGTAGGATACTTACTAGATCTTAACAAAAACTTCAGACCAAATACAAAACACAAGACACCAGACAAAACAATGAAACTACTAATAATTATAAAAAAGAAAAGAAAGTGATCCTATGCAAATACATGTGTCAGTGTCGAACACAAAAGGTGTCTATATGTGTCAGTACCATTTTGTACCCGACACGACTTCAATATAAAATATCAGCGCGACATCAATCACATCATACCCACCAACTAAACCCAACGATCAGGTGGCTTCCCTAAAGTCAGACTTCCCTTCGTGACATTAGTAGCCGTTTGGTCAAGATTGGACGATTCTTACTCAAACTCAGTATTTTAAAAAATAAAATAAGAAGTAAAATCTATTTTCCTTTGAAATGTTAAAAACTTGATCTGATGGTCATCAATGTCCCAAATGCCTGATCATGTTGACGGTGGAGAATCCAATCTCTTAAACCCAAACAGAAAACAGTCACATCAAATCACAGCCTATGAAGCACTAACATAGACATGAACATCAGATACAAGATACAACACAAACTGACACTTCTGAAAAAAACAAAGTTATACTCCATATAAAGTCACGTATTTATGTCGAGTGGGACAGTCAGAGTCAGACACACTTTTGATCTAGAAAGATCACAACACAACAAAAATTCAAAAACCATATTAACAAAAAAACACAAAAGTTTCAAACTTTTCAACAAATCAACCTGACCCAGATAAATTTTTGGTGTTACCTTAACACTGTCATATCCAGCAAGATGAAGCAAAGCATACTGAAGCATACAACCATGACCAGCAGACAAAACAAACCGATCACGGTTAAACCAAAACGGATTCTTTGGATTATACCTCATAACCTCATCATAAAGCACATGACCCATTGGAGCACAACCCATAGGTAAACCAGGATGACCCGAATTGGCTTTTTCAACCGAATCAACAGCGAGGAAACGGATCGTGTTGACTGATTTCTCAACGAGAGATGAGTCTGTGGTGGTTGACGGTGATGCGGTGGTGGAGGCATGGATGGCGGTGTGACGGAGATGGTGGGATTTAGAGAGGTGGGTTGTGGGGGTTGGTGTGCGGTGAAGGGTGATGGTGGATGGGAGAGAAGAGAGGCGCGTGGTGGATGAGGAGGAAGTGTGGCGCGTGAGATGGGGGTTGGTGAGAGAGAGGGAAGTGGAAGAAGAAGAAGACATTGTTGTTGTTGTTGTTGGAGAGAGAGAGAGAGAGTTAGTGAGTGATTATATAATGATGATAATAACAAGAAAGAGAAAGTGAGAGAAAATGTGAATGTGAATGTGAAAGTTGGTTTGTTTGATGAGATCATTTTGATTTTGCAGTTTGGTTGGTTTTTGTAGAGAGAGAGAGAGAGAGAGAAAGAGAGGGAGATTTGTTTTTGTTGAGGTTGTCGCCCAAAGAGGACTGGTTCAGTGTACAATGTGAGAGAGAGAAAGAAAAATATTAGCATTATTTATTTTATTTTTTTGGATTTTTTTTTTAGGTAATATAGTTATGATTTCAAACCAGTGAATCCAAACTGTTTAAAACAATTATTATTATTTTTTTTGTCAAAACCTGTTTAAAACAAATGTTGAATGACTTTTTTTGTCATTTTTTTTTTCTAATATAGTTTAAAACATGTGATAATCTTAAAAGTGTTTTAAGTAAATTCAAATGTAAATATTTTAAGTATTAAAGTTTAGTCTAAATGTTAGAATTTGCATGAAATATAATAGGGTCTTCATAAGAGCAAAATATAAGAAACTAAATGTAAAAATTTAATGTTAAAAATTGTGCATTTATAATCTTAAAAGCTTAAAAACTTATATTTTTAATGCAAAATTTATTTTATAAATCTATTTTAGGTTCATTATTTTGTGCCCTTAACATTTTCCAATAGAATATATTTAATTATAAAAATTTATGATATATATATATATTTTTTAATTATGTTTAATGACCCGTCGGTCTAACTCAAACAAACCTGTTTATTATAGGATAAAGTCTATTTGGATTTAACACGAAAAATACGGTTATTTTTTTATACCCAAAACAAAGTTCGATAAACAATGACTTGAAAAATTGAAGAAATGGAGATGGATGTTTCGGGGTTAGCGTTTAAGTTTGATGGAGATAAATTGAATGATATATTTGTCGTTTTGAAGTATAACCCAATTAAAGCGGCCCAAAAAGATAAGGTGCACGAAAAGCTATGTGTGCTTCATCACACATGAATGCGCTAAGGCCAATCCTCACTATCTAGATCATCTCGAACAACCTCCAGGATTTACGCCGCAAGATCCAAAGACAATTATCACTCTATGTGGTTATATAAGTGTGATTCAGCATCACGCTCAGGTACACTTTCATTCACTCGATTTTTTTACAAAATCCACCTTTTGCAAATAATGACTTGAGCGTTGGAGTTCTAACGTGCCTGTAGACACTATTATTCTCCGACAGCGAAGCTTATTCTCCTCCGCACTTGAACATCGTGAACCACCACGACAGTAACCACAAATTCCAGAAAATCATTGTTACTTTTCTTTGATCTTTATCGGACACATCATATGTGTTACTATAAAAAATCAATTTTTTTTCAAAAGAGAGAAAATCAAATTTTTTATCATAGTTAATAATGAAATATAATTTTTTTTGACCAAAAATAGAGAAATATAATTTGATATTGATGTATAAAATATTGATTTTTTTTCAAGTAACTTAGTGGTTACTGGTTAGAACTCACCTTTTAAATGAGTAAGATGAATCTGGTGCCTCTGTATATAACAATGTACTGTCAACTGAGCTACGATGACTTAATTTTAAAGTACATTTATATAAAATAACAAGCATTAACTTACAAATAAAATATAGAATATTTAAATAAAAGAATAAGTTAAATGATAATTACTTTAAAATATTTTTTCCTTAAAATGATATTTTATTACGGGAGCGACAGAATATTTGTATTAGGTAGCAGTGGCGGCATTTTTAGGTGGACTTTTGTTTTGTTCTTTTATGAATAAAGTAGTGGTTGGGGAGAAACATTAACGGAGAGAAAGGAACCTTTTCTACAAGAAAAAAGTGAGTTTGGATTAAAATATGCATCTGTAACCGGATTAGAAAAATAACAAATTACCGTGACTTTAATTTAATTTTATATGCTTTTATGAAATAGAAAAATGAAAGAAAATAACAAATTAGCTATGAGAAAATAATATAAGAGAGAAATAGACAAAATCATAATAATTGAGAAATAATATTTGTACAATTAATTTATGATAATTATCACTTTCATATTCACATTTGTGTTTTTATTTTCTCTTTATTATTTTAGTTTTTGTGTCAATATTTACTTTTCTTATGTCCTAAGGGGGTGTTTGTTCAAGTCATTTATGGTAGCAGGAAAGGTATTCCTAAGTTTGTTTCTTAGGAATAGAAGTTTCCATTGAATCTTGTTTTGTTCCCATGGAATTTGGGAGGAATAAATTTTTTATGAAGGTGAGAATAAGACTATTAATTACTATCCTTAAATATCGCTTTTATATGTTATTCCCAGTAATACTTTAAATACTAACTCAACCCATTTTTTCAGTAAACCTCGAAATAAAATTTTCATCCTTATGTTCTCAGGAAAATTAAGGATTATATTTTGTAAACTTAAAACAAAACATTTTTTAAGTTGTCATGGAATAATTGTTCAAATAACACTTCTCATAAAGATTTTTCATTTTAAAACACTACATCATAATTTGTGGTGTTAGATGACATCTAGTGGAAATCAAATGATTTCACTCAATAATACCTAAATTAATCGTGAACATTTTTATACTGAAAACAAATTAGTCCGTTTGCTATCTTGAGTCAATGACTAATTTATCATTTGTATAAAAACATCAATGATCAATTTTAATCCATTCACTAATTATGATACTACAATATTGATCCAACAATTGATAAAAAATATTTAAAATCTTTGTGAGTTTAACTAAGTTAATAGCAACATTGCACAAAAACTCCAAACACTTTACTTAATTTTTTTAAAAGGTAAATTTATAACTAATAAACAGCTTAGTAAAAAAAACACTTATCATTAAGGTAGGGATATTCCCTTTACAATTGCATTTTCATATTACCATGTCCACCAACACCTTTGAGTCACCATCAACTTGGATTAAGACTCTTTAATTACTTTAAAAATATTAATTCTTTAATCAGAGTTATCTTTAATTATATAATTGGAAAATGTACTATAATTTATCCACATCCATCGTCATTATCGTCGCGATGCATACGATGGTATTTTTGTTTGGTAAGTAGGTTGGTGAAAAAATAAAATCAACGAGTCCTGTAGTAGCTTTGATTTTAAGACATGCATGCAGAAAACTGAGTTGGTGGTAGAAAGCAATGTTCAAACATAGCTTCAGAATTTCGATCCGAACCCACATCACAGATAATATTACAGTATATCACACATAAATTTGACAACAAATTTCAACATCACTTTGTTGGGTCATAAGAGAAAAAAATACCGAATTGAAACAAAAGCAACTATATAAATAAGTTGTGCATCATATTTTAATTTAAAATCTTAAAAAAATTGAATTTATGGATTTCTCACTTATATATTATTTTAACAATCATTTTTTACATCAAGTGTGAGATTTCTAATCAACCACACATTTGTCACAACAATGTGTCACAACTTTTTCTAATTTTTTTTTTTGTCACAACTATTGATCCAACATAATTAACTTCAATTTTTATGTGTAATAACAATGTGTCAACATTACTTAATTTGAGTTTTATCTAACTCAACCCTACTTGCAAGCTAAGAATACTATCCACTTGTAAATATTTTTTGAATCATATTATATATATAGGTTTTGCTAGAAGCCACTCATGAATATGTCTTTTAGCAATCCATGCCTTAAGGTATGATTATCTACTTTTTAGTTATAAACTTGCTAAAAGACACCTTTATAAAAAGTGACTTCTAGCAAAATCTTATATATAGATACTCATGACTGATATATAGATCATATAATTTGAGCGGCCACCTACAAATAACCCAACAATTTTAATATTATCTTAAAACTTTTTGAAAGGATTATGTGAAAACTTGGAACCAATAGAATTCATCCTATACAAAATTAAGAATATATCCATCATTTTTTGTCAAAAACTAATTAAGAATATATATCCACCACCCAGTGACGAATCCAGAAATTTTGAAAAGTGGGGGCACCACATATATATAAATTTGAAACTTTAAATAAACATATACATATATGTGTGTGTTTTATATTTCATTTTTAGTAGCATAAATATACATCATAATTGTGTCAAAGTGTATGTTTATGTGTGGGCCAATAGAAAAGTGTTGTGTGTTTTGTGTGGGTCATTTAGTCAACACTTCAACTATAACTATATATTACTATATTGCTACCACCTAAAAAAAAAATCTCAAAATTTTAGTGCAGGCATGAGTCAGGGCCGTTCCTAGAGTTTTACAGGCCTTAGACATAATATAAGAAAAGGGCCCCTTGTATAATACGTCATAATTTTTTTTAGCTCATTGTTGTGATTTTATTAGCTCTTCATTTTGTTTTTTTTCTCGCTTTTAACTACCAAATAATTTTTTTTAGACAACATCTTAAAGTAAATCAAATACTTTATAGACACCAAAACAAAATAAAATACTGTAGAAGATAACAATAGTTCCTGC
>Ga0209282_1000329_pt1 | contig 23457 bp, 15 predicted proteins | sample Mtrugardesep15_FD_187529 | JGI IMG/M metagenome (GOLD analysis project Ga0209282, IMG submission 187529) | Root nodule microbial communities of legume samples collected from California, USA - M. trunc garden sep15 (SPAdes) (version 2) | ecosystem: Host-associated > Plants > Roots > Nodule...
TTTTTATTCACAATTTCATTATCATATAGTTTTAAACCCTAATACAAAATATGAAACAACCCAAAATAAAATAAAAATATATGAAAAATTACTAAATACAATAAAACATGGTTATTTAAAAGTCAATTTTATACTATAAAATATGAAATTAATAGCAAAATATTTAAATTTAATTATCATCGATATTTAAATTATAAAGAAATAAATTTATTTTTCTTAAATGGTGGTTCAAAATTACTATATATCATAAAAATATTTATTTAAGTTATTATAGATTAAAGTGTAGTGCATATTTAATTATGTATTTACTTATGTGTTTTTAGTATGGTTTTAAACTAATCATAATTTCTTCAAATTTATAATTTTCTCAAGTTTCATTATAAAAAAGAATGTATTTTTAATTAGGAATCACACAATAAGCACGTAAATTTTGTTTTTTGTTCTTTAGAAAATTCAAATACTTACTATGAATTCTCTTTATTTTAGATTTTTTTTTTAATAGAGGAATAAAACTTACCAAAAGAGACTAATTGATTGTGTTTAAGAGAAAGAGCTAGACTTCGTAACATGATAAATTCCGATCCAAAAAGAGCTAGACTTCAACACAAATTAACTAATTATATTCGAGTCTTAGAGAAAAAAACCTCTTAATTTTTAAAAACACAATTCGTAGACAATTAAATGAGTAAATATAATCATATACCAGGGGCGGATTTACTGCCCAGCTAACCTGGGTACTCGCCCGGGCTCAACCCATACTCAATGGCGGATTTCCTTGAGACCTATGGGAGCCATGGCATCCACCAAGGTTTCTATGTTATGTTGGCGCAGTGGGAAGTAGGTCTGTTTTTCTCACGTAGGTCGCGTGTTCGACTCCTCCGCGTTCTTCTTTTCTATGTTTATGTTATATTTTATATTTTTACGATTTTGTTCAAAAAAATGGTACTAGATGGGAATCGAACAAGCACACCATACCATGCAATCAATCAAAAACTACCTCTGAACCAATTAACAATTTTGATATGTTTTACAAACAGCTAAATATATATTTCACAAACGTTTGGCACCCCCAAGAAAATAACTCAAGATCAGCCACTGCCAATACTTTCTTTGTATCACTACAAGAAATTTAACTCCATAATTTTATTTTTTTATATCTTATATTTTTTATTTAGCACACTATTGACAGGTTATGTTTTATCTCTCTTGTTTCAAATTGTACTTTTATTGACAAAATGACAAGTCTCTTTTATGTGAATTTGCGGTCAAAATTTTGCCCAAACTCGATATAATTTCTGGCTCCACCAGTGTCATATACCTGATTTTTTTTTTTTTTTAAGAATAATCATATCACACTCGATCTTATAATGACTCATTGATACAATGGTAGAAAAAAAATTATGTATGGTACAACTTAACTCATTTGTGTGTGATAGGACTAGCCTAAATTTTATCGTTTTGTGTCTATCAGAAATTGCATCCCAAAACAGTGCTACACCTTGACCAAGAGGACGAAGAGGGAAATATAGAAAAGAAAGAAAGAAATAGTTATACTATTCAATAGTATATCATATATATTCAATTTTCAACATGTATACTCTTTGAAAATTCTCATGGCCTGCCTCAAGAAACCATTGCTGAATTCATCTGAACTTCAAAGAACTCTTCACCACCCTCTCTTACGTCCAAGAACTCACATTTTAACAGTCCCTTTTTTCCTTCTCTCTCTGTTTCTCCTCTCAGTATCATACACTACATACTCTACCCGTTACAGTTACACTACCAGTACCATTCCTTCTCTTCGTTTTCCACTTTCTTTGAAACGTGTATTGGCACATGCACCATTCACTTCTTACATAGTTTCAGAAGCACAGAGCAACACATTCTCTTCTGTTACCGCAGCGGAAAGAACACGAGGAAATTCAATATACAGTGACTCACAAGACCTCAGTTCATGTGATATCTTTGATGGCTCTTGGATTCAAGATGATTCTCATGAACCTGTTTATCAACATGGTTCGTGTCCTTTTCTTGATGATACTTTTAACTGTTTCAAGAATGGACGTTCAGATTTTGAGTTTCTTAAATATCGATGGAAGCCACATGGTTGTCAAATTCCAAGGTTCTATAATTTCTAGCTTGTAAAATTCGACATACCAATGTACCATGTTCGTTTTAATTTTTTGTGTCGTAAATTTGATTTTTTTTTTCTTGAATATATACATATAGGTTTGATGGGTTGAAAATGTTGCACATGTTAAGAGGTAAGAGAGTGGTGTTTGTAGGAGACTCTTTGAACAGGAACATGTGGCAATCTTTGGTGTGTGCTTTGAGAGCTTCTCTTAAAGATAAGAGCAGACTCTATGAAGTTTCGGGACGCCGTGAATTCAGGATTCAAGGTTTCTTTTCTTTCAAATTCAAAGTAAGGATGTGTTAGCTGTTTTTCTTAAGAAATTTGATAGATCTTTTGCTTGCTTAAGGTTTAAGGTTTGATATTGTGTTTTTGACATGTTGTGATGTTAATTAGGATTATGGATGCTCCATAGACTTTGTGAAATCCCCGTTTCTTGTACAAGAATGGAAAGCGTCAAGTAACAATGAAGTTCCTCAGAGAGAAACTCTTAGGCTTGACATGATTCAAGCATCCAAGTCTCAGTATTATGATGCTGATATAATCATTTTCAACACAGGACACTGGTGGAATCATGACAAGACAAAAAATGGGTAAAAAACAATTCTGCTAAGACACTATTCTTTTATATTAATAAGTAGTTCAAAGGCTAACCACTATCAATTTTCATTCTTGCAGTAGAAACTACTTTCAGGAAGGTAATCATGTCTATGACAGATTAAAAGTTTCTGAAGCATTACAAAAAGCACTGAAGACATGGGCTAAGTGGGTTGATTCCACAGTTGATAGCACACGTACAAGGGTTTTTTTCACTGGATTTTCAGCTTCTCACTACAAGTAAGAAGAATGTGTACTTTTACTTCGTTTTATTTTTACATCTTTTCTCTATTATGTAGTTCAGTAATTGATTCTATGGCTGAAATTTGCAGAGGGGGACAATGGAATTCTGGAGGTAAATGTGATGGGGAGAGACAACCCATTACAAATGAAAGCTATCTTGCAGCATATCCATGGACAATGGGAATTGTCGAAGATGTTATAGCAGAGATGAAGACACCAGTGTTTTACCTCAACATTACCAAAATGACAGACTACAGAAAAGATGGGCATCCTTCAATTTATAGAGAACCAGGTTTCAGTGATAGCAAAGGCCGTAAAATGGTCCAAGATTGCAGCCACTGGTGCCTTCCTGGAATTCCAGACTCTTGGAATGAACTCCTCTATTCCACTCTACTTATAGCTCACACAAATTTTATGGCTTCTACAAATTATTAACCATGCGATATGATTGAACATTGCAGGATAGCAGTTGTTACTCAACAACAAAAATACTCATATTCTTGTTAATCAGTTTCATAGTTAAATACAAAACAAGTGTATACTTTGACACACAACTTTGTAATTTCTCCAGTATACTTTTAACTATATAGCCTGACTTCTGTTTTTATTATTACATAAGTTGATGACGGATATAATGAATTTAACTTCGAAAGACTCCTTCAATGAAAACGTTCTATTTAACCCACATAAATTAAGTTTCAACAGAATAGACCACTACAATTTAAATAGCACCATAGAATTTTGGTCTAAGTTTACAATGAAAGAAAAAGTATGAAAATATCAATACTCATTTTGCCATAATTTAGTATACAGAAGGAACATTCATAGACAACCCATAAGAATATAAGATGATGCAAAACAAAAAAAAAACTACAGACATGGGTTGTAGGTGTCACTCCTGAAAAGCAAGGTGGCAACGGCCAATCAGAAAAACACTTCATCCCACATCTCCCCGCAGGTGCAAGAGCTTTAACATAAAAACTAAGTCCATCCAACTATAAGTGCCACCCTACAAAGTATCAAACATGATTGAAGAAAGACTTGCTACAGTTAGAATGATTCCTTTCCTATTTTTACCCCTGTAAAGAGATAATAAAACTTGGCTTTCTAACCACGATTTCACAATCTACCGCTTCTTTTTATTTGAGCTTCTCCTTTCTGCCTCTTTTTCGGCAACCAGAACACAAAACTCAGAACCAAGCATGTCGTGTATATCAAGATTCGCAGAAAGGCTGAGATCAATAACTCCCTTGATGATTTCCGATGTTATAATGAATCCTAAAGTGGATAATACTCTAACAGCATTAGCAGCCCTGCATATGTATTTTCTTGTCTCCAGTGCTGTGTACTTTTTCTCTTGTTCCTCAAGACTCACAGAATTTTTATTGGGAGTTAAAACTTGTGGATCAGATTGGTTCACTTGATCTTCTACCATGTCATCTCTGACTTCAACATGTTCCCCAACCCATATGAACCCATTACAGCCAATTATTAAATCAATACCGTACTGCTCTAGATGATGGAAATGTTGTTTCTGTCTCTTCACTAAATACGGTGTGACTGTAAGCAGTTGACCAGTACTAAGCTGCAATAACACTCAGCCATTAGTAACAGTAGTAAAAGGCTGAAGAATAAAATTGAAATAAATTTTAAGAACCCAAAATATATTACAAAATACAAGTTACAAACTATACACATTCCAGGATTCTTGCATTACAACTCAATCATAAACAGGTAGTTCTAATCCGTTCAGTGTTATATTTGTAAGCAGCAATGCCCGTGACATTTAGAGTTTCCATTTTGTACTGTCTCTGACCGGCTACTGTTATGTAACTGACGATCATTTTTTTTTATAGAATACAAGAGGCAACTCAATCAATAAAAAAAATGTTTTAAAAGGTTTTCAAGAATACAAACCTTTCCATATTTTTGACTTCTTGCTTGAAGGTGTAAGCCATCATGCTGAAAACCACGAACTTCAGCCTGTGGACATACATAATTTAGGATACTCAACTGCTATTTCCTTTGTAAAAAGTAAATTTTAAGAAACATGGCAGCACTTACACAAATGACATCTGCCTCCTCAAAAATACAGCGCATATTTAGCTCATCTAAAGCTGTCCTTCGCCTCTAGCAGTGGAAAGAAAAAATCTAAATGAGGGATTTTCAAGCTTAATTGGGAAAGAAATCCAAAAATAAAAAAGAAAGAAACCCAATCAAAACTGAAGGTGACTGCGCACTGTTCCTATTTTTGTGCTTATAAAAACTTCAAAGGACTTAACTGCTTGATAAGTGATGACCATAATTGTTTTACAATTGCAATTGTTTGTAGTTTGTACCCCTCACCTTGTTCTATTAGTTTCTTTGAAGTTTAAATTTTAAATATTTTTTCTTACGTGATTAGTGTTTCTTCATGCAGTCGTAAAAGGTTACACCTAAATCAGTATACCCACTTCATGAAGACAGACTTCGATGACCATCAAATGTTGATCCAGACCAAATACACAATTCAGGTCATAAATAATGCTTAAAGTCCGATCAATATATAAGTATAGACTGCAACAGAAACAGGAAGATCAACATTAATATTGCCAAACTGGCTCCTGCCACTAACAGCTTCCCAAAATCCCCAAATCTGCCCCAAGGCATTGTTCCCATTTTCTACCATTGCAAAATATCCTAGAATCCTGAAGCCGTTAAATGACATACTTTTCTTTTTTAACGGTAAAAGCAAATTCTTCATTCAAACCAAATTCCACAAGGCTTACAAATTGAATGCAAGGTGATAGCATTATTTCATTTTAGGCTTAAATGCATTTTTAACCCCTTAACTTTAAAAAGTTGCGATTTTGGCCCCCTAACAAAAAAATTACAATTTTGGCCCCCAAATCCTTTTAAATCTAAAATCTCAAAAGCTAACTTAAAGGATGAGTGTGCCCAAACACATTTATACATCCAATGGGCTTTGGATCTAATCTCAAAAGCTAGCTTAAAGGATAAGGGTGCCAAAACACATCTATACATCCAACAACCCGAGAACATGAGCAATGTGAGACTCCAAACAAACTTCAATAACCACCTCACACCTAGCCTGGGTCTTGCGTCCAATTTCCACATTGCAACCCTTCATAACAAAATGATGTCAAGGAATTCGATTTTGATATTTTTCTCAATTCTCGCCAACATGTCAAACATTGACTGCAAGGCTATGGGTATTGAAGAAGGATGGAATATCATCCAGAAGGCCATCAAAAGTTCGAGAACATTCTAGAAGGCTCACATGAGCCTCACTTCACCTATGAAGACTACATGATGATATATACAATCATCCATAATATGTACGTTGACCGCTATTATAGTCATCACTATTCTCTACAGCTGTATGACAAGTACAAGGAAGCATTTGAAGAGTACGTCAAATCAAGGGTTCTTCTTTTTTTTTCGAGGAAAGAAAGATGAACTCTTGTTAAGAGAATTGCTCAAAAGATGGCCAAATCACAAAGAGAGGACCCGTCAGATCTCAAAGTATTTCAGTTATCTTGATAGATACCATGTCCCAAGACATCAACTTCCTTCTCTTCGAGAAATTTGCTTCATATCCTTCTATTACTTGGTATATGATGAATTAAATAAACAAGTCATGGATGCAATATTAGCTATGATTGACCAAAAACATGCGGGAGAGCCTATTGATGAAACATTGGTTAATAAAGCATTGACTTTTTACTCAATCATATAGCTAATATTGCTAACAAGCCAGTTTCTTGAAGAGAAGGAAGTTGATGTATTGGGATACGGTATCTATCAAGATAACTAAAAAACTTGAGAGCCGACGGATCATCTCTGTGTTTTTACCATCTTCTAAGCAATTCTCTTAATAAGAATTTATCTTTCTTTCTTCGCAAAGATGGCAGAACCGTTGATTTGATGTACTCTTGAAATTCTTCCTTGCACATATTATGGATGACTGTATATATCACCATGTAGTCTTTAGAGGTGTTGTGAGGCTTCTAGAATGTTCGCAAGCTTCTTGAAGGCATCCTGGATAATATTCCATCCTTCTTCGATATCAATAGCCGTGTGGTCAACGTTTGACATGTTGGCGAGAATTGAAAAAAATATCAAAATCGAATTTAATTGCACCATTTTGTTGTGTCTCCTCTTTTTAGAAACATAAAGGGACCAATAACATAAGCTCAATAAATTATTATCTAACAAGCACAACCCCAACCAATAAAAATAGATCGCCACCCAAAAAACTAAAAATCCACCTTACTACTTTCACATGGTCACTCCATTACAAAATCACTCTTAATTCTTACTTCAAAATGCCAATTCATCCACCCAAAGCAAACCTAACACACAAACTTGCAATATTATTCAGGTTCCTTTACTCCTAAAACTGTAAAATTTTGCAAGCCTCTCAACATGGTCTAGTGTAAAAAAATCAGCGAAAAAACCAATAACTTTCCCTCTTCTTAACTAGAGAACACGGCAAAGAATCAAACAAAGTCACTACAATTGCAACAATCTGTAATGGAACACTAAATTGGAGAATCAATTTCATCAAAAAAACCCCCAAAAAAATGGAGAATCAATTACATCAAAAATCCAAAAATAGGTGGCATGAAGCTTGCAGAAGAGGGAATAGAGATGTTCTCTGCAAACACAAAGGAGAGAAGAAAACTAGGATTCATGTGCGAAGACCCCGTAATACCCAATAACGTTTAAAAACTAACGGCAACATGGGAGTTTCGAAGGCAAATAGCATGTGCGGTTGCAAACCCACTACAACTTGCGAACACGCATAGAACAGCCGCAACCTTAATATGAGCTGCACCAAACCACACCACCACGACCAGCCGCGAACCACTGCTATTGACTACCAAGATGCATACAACTGTACAAAATAGTTCTCACATTTCAATTTAAACTCTACACTTCCCGTAGGTGCCATCATCACTTCTAAGTGTCAAGGACCAAATTGAAAATTTTGTCTCATAATAGAAATAATAATTACTGTATTTTCATGTCCTAAACATGACAGCCTTTTCAATTTGGTTCCTATAGTTCATAATATCTCTATTGAATGTAATTTTCATGGGGTTACAATGGCAATAGTTAACAGGACAAAAGTTGAATACAATTAATACTATATGATTATGACAGTATAAATTAAACACTTTGCCTCCTAGGGACCAAATTTAAAATTACTACCCTTGCATAGAGAAACACGCAGTTTGAGATATATTGTTATTAATACTACTAAGCACGTCAGCATGCATATTATAGTCGAATAACCTCCAGCATGGAACTAAGTCAACAATACAGCAAAAAAAGTCATCAATTTTCCGATGCTGTCACAATTGTCGAAGATTACATAAATACTAATCTGCACGCTGAACTAGTTTTTATTTTTTTCATCTTTCACTTCTGAAATAACTATCTATTATAAAATTTCTTAAACAAATGGTCCTGAATTTTGAAAAAAGAACAGTTCTCGCTACTCGCTTGTGGCTATAACGATTGCAGAATAAAAAAACAAATATATCTCTCCATAAGGGAAATTGCAAAATACCTGTACACCATCAGGCATATTCATAGCTGAAAGCATAAGATAAGCATTTTGACTGTAATTAATATCCAATCTCCAACGTTTCTGAGCAACCTACACAACACAACACAACACACAGTAAGATTCCTGGAATGAAACATTGTCAAATCAAATGCAGAAAATAGTTGAAAGTACAAAATTGTACCTCAATGACACGCCCTATAACAATGTCACCAACCTCAGGTTTGTACCTAAAAGTAAGTCACAGGATTCCATTAACAAACAAAAACCGAACAATGTGGAGAAGCTATGAACTCATGAAGACGTGTCAGTTGTGCTTCATAGGTTAAGAAGTAAGATTGATTACCTTGAGCGTAAAGCGCGGACATAAACGAGCTTGTTAACACGTTCAACGACGCCACAGAGAGTGGCGACGACTTCGCCGTTGAGATCAGCAGTTCCGTGTCCCTTGAGTACACCGTCTTCATGGTTGACGGGGATGGAATCGGCTATGGTGACTGAAGCATCGGAATTGACCTTGGAAGAGAGAGATTCGAGGTGTTCTAGAGCCTTCTGTAGACGGAGCTTTTGAGTTTGACTCAACTGTAACTGAATCCCTCTCATGGTGGCTTAGTTCAACCGACGGGGTGGTAGCTAGGGCACAGCTTCTTCGGTTCTCAATTTGTTGTGTCCAACAAAATTTAATAATTCACGGCGCTAAGGTTTTTAACAGGGTTTATACTTTCTTCTTTGTTTTTTGTCCGAGATATGTGGTTTTGTCGATGGGTTCGGTCGTGGGCCGGGTTTGGGTCATACCGATTGTTTTCATTTTAAGGTGGTGTTGATATTTATGTTTTTTTCCAAGATATTTATGAACAATATATTTTTTTACGAAGATATTTTTGAAAATTACGGCTAACATAATTGGTAAGTGTTAATTCATCTATATAGTCGTCGATCTCAACCTTGTTGACAGTGGCGGAGGGACTGGGTCCCCTCCATTTTTCTTATAATTTTTTTTTATACAACTAGTATATTTGTCATTTATGTTGTTATTTCACTATAAATATCATTGTGGTTCCTCTATCATTAGCATTTTCATTTGAAGTCTTATATTATATGTATCTTCTCCTGATATAACTTCAAATGTAGCTTAAATTTCTCATATATGTAGTACGTTTGAACTATTTTTTTTGTTTACATAGAATATACTTTTTAAATTTGGCCCCCCATTGTTTAATTTCTGGCTTCGCCTCTGCTTGTTGAGTTCTAAGTATAATTTAGCGTGGTGATAAGCAGAAGTCAAGCTATGTCAAAGCATTCACAAAATTAGCAAGTTCATTAGAACTATAATTCCTATGCATTGAACGGGGAGCATATGAGAGAAGTCGGCAACGACGTAAGGTAGAAAACGTTGATAGAAATCTCTTTCATCGATGCACTCCATCGACAAAAAGGAGTGAAAATGAAGGGTTGAAACAGTTGGACACCTCACCACCTCAATTACGAGGTCGTATACATCATGCGCAAAAAAAAAACATCTTGAGAGAAATGGAGCTCGTATCAAGAAACTTAACAAGAAAATTGCTGCAATCCATAAAGATATGAAACAGCTAAATAGCTTGCCATATGAAGACATGACCACGGCGATGTTATCTCGAAGTTGAGAAGTGAAGAATCTAACTAAGGTGCACCTATGAAGACGAGGCCAATTGAGGATGTAATACAACCAAAATGATTTATACTTTAACCCATGGAGGAGGAGGGTAGTAAGACAGATCCAAAAGAACACCCAATCTCCTTGGATGCTTCGATGAAGCTTTAATAAGCACCTGGGGATCTGAAGTGAATCTTCTTTCCATGTACCTTGAAGCGAGCATCCATTCAACATTTTTACCACCTTTTAGGAAAATTTGTTAAGTCATTGAAATAGTTAGCCAAGATGTTTGTATCCAGGTTCACCACAAGTCGAAGAAACACAATAGCTCATCCTGCCTAGTTGGCCTCATGCATAATGTAGATGAATCTCTCGGCTCATTCATGGATCGCTTTAACGATCGGACATCCGAAATCAAAATTTTGAATCTAATTTTAACTTTACACGTGTTAGTAACGAGTCTTAAACCATGGCCATTTGTTGACTCCTCGACACGAAGACCTTGTGATACACTTGATGAGCCATAAATGAGAGAAAGAGGATGCATAACAATTGTTTAAAGGGTATGTTACAAAAGGTAACCCTGCAGTAGATGTGATCGAAACGGAGGTTGCTATGACAAGGGAAAAAACACAAGGTAAATGTTTTCTCCGACTTCACTCCACTTACAAAGAAGCCGAAAAGGACTCTCGATTTTTCTTCTTTAGGCTCTTGATCTTCTTTAAGGACTGAAAGTTAGTAAGTGGTAAACAAAGATCAACTATATTTAATAAGGATTGGTAGACATAAAAGAAGTCTAACTCGTCATAACTTGAAGATCATAAAAAAAGGAAAAAAAATTCAAAATAGGGAAATCAACGAGAACTGGCTTAAGAGGGTTCTTGCCCTTAGTGGGAACACATCTCTTTAATACTTTTATCTGCCCAGTCATTCCTAATAAATTCATCAAAACACAACCATATACAGGCTTATAAACACGCACACAAAACCCTAATCCAACTCATATTTGCTGATCGAGAAGGAAGACGAAACCTATGCCTAATCCTCCACAAACAAGGCTTCAATAAAAAGCATCAAAGTAATGTGAGTTCTCATATAATCAACAATTTTGACAGTACTCGACGATGCGTGAACAAAGGGAATTGAGGCGAAGTATACCAAGAACAAATTAAAATGAAACGAGATGTTGAACCACAAACTCAGGCAAGATTTAGAAGTTTGGATGAATGCAAAAAATGCATAAAAACACAACACAAATGGGAATACATTAAAAGGATTATAAACAAAACAAAGGGAATGATTGATCAATGGTTCAAAACATTTTAGAACCAGTCATCACGATCAAATGGTGTCGCGTAAAGTTAGTAGATTAAGTGATATTATTAACATTCAAAAAAGAAACAACCACTTCGTTATGTCATCCATATGAAATGGCAGGGACATGCGTCAAAACTCGTACCACAATGATATGCAAACGAAAGAGTATCAACTTAGGAAAAATTCTTAGGCTTCATTCTCATATCTAAGCTACAAGTAAGGGGGCAGAGGGGCCACATGAACTTGATAAAGTCATGCATGTACTTAAAAAAACTCTTTTAAGCATTGAAGTTTTTTGTTCACAAAAATAAACAATATACATTTAAATTGGTAAAATACATCAAAATCAAATTCAACATCACTAAAAATAAAAAAAATGAATGAATATGTATAAATTCACAACAACGATGTTAATAAAAAAAATGCATACAAATAAACGTGACAAAATTAAAACAAGAAATCACTGGAAAAAAAACGAACATCTTCAATATGGAAAAAATAAAATAAAAAACGTAGGATCCTTTGGTCTCTTTTTTTAGGGTAGTACTTTGGTGACATTAATGTCACCGTGACATTAAATCTAGACCACACAACAGTCAAGATAAATGTGTTGTGTGACCCAGATGCAATGACAATATATGTTATGTGGTCCAGATTTAATGTCAGGGTGACATGCCACTCCTTTTTTAATGGCCTCACTATGTCGTGTACAAAAAAAAACAATGAAAAGTATAAAAAGAGAAGAACAATAGAAGTTCCTTCTACCTTATTCGAAACGACGAGTTTAACGACTTGTCTGACACGCCTTTGATCCTTCCTTGCTTTGCTACCTTCAAGGCTTCAACTCCAAAAACTGTGCTCGTCGTGATCTAAGTTTCTATCCACCGGCGGCGGCATTCGTTTCCGAAGAAGAAGATGACGATTGACTTGGATTCGATGGCTCCCAAAGTCGATGTTGATAATCGCATTCCTCTCCGTTATTACTATCGAATCGCCGATAGTCTCCTCAAACAGGTACTCTTTCGATTTCAACACTTAATCATCCATTTTCTTCAATTACGTTAGGGCTTTGCTAGATTTATCTCGAATTTTCCCCAATCACAATGTTTAATCCTTACAATTTTTAGTACACCGGTAGTAATCTAAGAAAATATGACATAATTGAATGTAATCACATGTGTCGGGTACATGCCACCACTGCAAATCAATGTAAAACTCTTGTGTTAGTAGCTGAATTTGAACTGAGTATGGTGCATGAAGGCTGTGGCCTGAATTTGTTGCCGTAACGAGTTTTGTGTGGAATTACTTGAACTTTGATATACTTGTGGATTGTTGCTTTTCACTGGTTATGTTATTCCTTCTAGGAGAGTTCAATTGAGTGATTAATTTTGATCTTGTAAACAGGCACGTGTCTACCGGGAGGAGAATAATGTAGTTGATTTGTATATCATGCTCCTTAGATTTATAAGGTAAAACTTTGACGGTTTATGGATTTTCTTTAAGCACATAAATTTGCAGTTAAATTAGGTATAACCTTTCCATTTTTATACCTTAATGTATTATTTTTGCATCTTTTCAAGTTTGGTTTCTGAGACGATACCCTATCATCGAGATTACCAAACTACACTTGCTAACGAACGAGCAACATATAAGAAGGTGAGAAGCTGCTTTGCATATTTTTATGGTAGATGTCCATGTGTTTATTTTTGTTTTTGTTAAATTTAATATTTTTTACTTTTTTATGTTACCTTTTTTCCTTTATAGAGATCACGACTTGTATTGGATGAACTTGAGTCCTTGAAGCCAGAATTCAAACGCCGGTTGGACAAATTGAATGAATCGCATATACAAGCTCCATTGCCCGAAGAAAATGGTTTCGATATGGCTTTGCAGAGTCCAGCGAATTCAAGTTTGGAATGGCCAGCTGTCAATAAAAGATATAACTCAAGCATGGATTTCAAACAGGTGAGGACTGTGTCATATTTTTACATCAACTGTCGGGATACTGAAAATTCTCAAAGTATTTTCATCTGTTCCAATGGTACCTGATCTAGATCCAAGTTGAAGGGCTAGAAAATTTTAAAATTTTTGTGTGCTCTATTTATCTTTTTTCTTTACAATCAAATATACATTTTTGAAGGAGCTGCGTAGATTGCACAAGATTTTGACTTTTCTGCTCGTATTTGCTTGCATGCGGTTTATACCTTTTACCGATATCAACTCTTCTACTTTTATCTGACATATTTTCAGTCTGCTGGATTGGGCTCACAATCTTCATGGAAACCCAATAATACGTTATCTTATAATTCCATGCCTATTGACAAGCAATTTCAGAAATTGTAAGTATTTCCGCCTAACATTCTGTTATTTATAACTTTCTATAACTTACATGAGGCCTGTTAGTAAGTGGTGTTTTTTGGTACGAGTGGTTTCTTTGGGGTTTTAGCAATTATAGGAGATAAATATTATGATGGTGAATTTAGTAGGGGTGGCAAAATTGGCCAACCCGCCTTGCCCCACAACCAACCTGTCTATAATAGGATGGGGCGGGTTAATTTACAATGATGGGTTGAACATATCACCCACCATGGTTTGGGCAGCAAAAATAGCCTAAAGTAATTAACTATATAAAAAATAAAATGATGGGTCAACCTGCCCTGTTTTTTATGGGTTATGCAGGGCAGGTCAACACAGATTGAACGGTTGAAAATTTCAATCCACCCTGCTAAAAAATGGCGGGTTAACCAAAACTCCCCGATGGGTTCAAACCAGCTGGCCGCCCCTACAAATTATGAATTGGGATGTGCTCATTCTTTTGACTTCCGTTTCTCTGTCCTCAATTATTTTTTTTCCTGTTTTCGCTTAGATGTTTAAGGGGATTTGATGTTGCAGGTTTAGCAGTTGTCCCCCACCCCCCACACACACACAAAAATGTATAGAATAGAAGTGTTTCATTTAACAATGTTTCTTGCATTTACTACATGCACACCTTACTGGGTCTAATTCTAATGTTATACTTACTTATATTTTTATACTATTTCCACTCCTAATGCCATTTTCATTCAGCGCAATTTAATTAGCATATATGTCCCTATTATCCTTGTGATTTGAGGAGGTTCTGTCTTGAACATTCGTGATATATTTCAAAAGAAAAATCATGCTGCTGTGTTGAAGGAGGAAATATGATAACTGTTCTCTGGACTTGCAGATCTCTGAATGTACCCCTACCAAATAAGGAGACCTTGTCAAGACACTCATTTTTAGGACCAAACGGTCTTCGGGGACAATGGCTTGGACCTAGTGCAGAAATAAAGGTAAAATTGAAGTGCGGGTTTGTTATATTAAGTGACCATGAATAATATATATCTCTGATATAATACTTGTTGCAACAATGGAGTTTTAAAAGAGAGAATTGAAATTGAATGCTCTGAAATTGATATACGATGTGTAGCAAAGCATATAGAACTAGCCCTTATGTAAATTGTTACTAGACTTGCTGTCTGTCTAATTGTGAGGAAATGAATCATGAAATATAAGGAGATATGAAAACCTGCCCTAGTAGATAATCTAAGATACTGAGTTACTGTGAAGATGCAAAAAAGATATTACAAGATAATTTTTCATAGTTCTAAACAATACTGATGATGGGGACTTTGGGTACTAAAGGGTGCCCAAGTCCCACATCGAGTAGAACGGGAGTATTTAAGTGACCTGTTTCTTCTCCCTTGATAACTAGCTTTTAAGGGAAGGTTCCCCACGTGTTTGGATACATATCAACTCATATTTGATGCTGTGCAGGTTCAATATCCAAGCAGTAATGATCTTACACATGCCAAAGATTCAAGGTTTTACTTGTTTATTTTAAGTTCAGTTTTTGTTCAAAGGTGTTTTGTTCATCTTTTTTGCTCTAATATATAAATGCACACACACACTTACTATTGTGTTGTTCATGCTGATAGCACCGTAAAGTATGATCTTGCTGGCATTAAAGATGGTGACCAAGGACCACTTACATCCACAATGGATTCAATTCTCTCCTTGGATGATGGAAGATGGTTGCATCCTACTGTTGAGTCTTGTTCTCCTGTTGCAACGGAACCAAGGGAGGACTCCTTACAGTTTCTCAACATCAAGCAACCTTTGCCTCCTCCTGTTCTTGCTCAGGTTCACCCAGAACGTGCCTGTATTCCTCATTCCAAAGTTGCAGATCCAAGGCCAGGACCAGCAAAATCTTCTCATGATTCTGGACATGGTCCCACTAAATTTCAACACCTACACATCGTAAGCCTAATTTAGTTTTCTGCTAGAAGTGTGCACCATATATCTTGGACTCTCTTGGTCATTCATTGGAACATGTTCTTATTTGTGTGTGGCTTGTTTAGTTCTTACATTGTGTAAATCGTAATTTTACTTTGTTTTTGAAGCCTGTAAAAATGATGGAAGATTTTCTGAGATTAGCTTCAGTAAACACGAGAAAGAATTTAGAGACTTGTGGTGTTCTTGCAGGGTCTCTGGTAAGAGCAGACTTAATTTTGTGTATCTCCAGATTCAAGAAAGTTTCTTTATGCTAATTTTAACAGTTATTTGTGCTTGCAATTTGCGTGGCTCTAGAAAAACAGGGTTTTCCAGATCACAACACTTATAATCCCAAAGCAGGAATCGACTTCGGACTCGGTAAGAAGACGATCATATTCAAGTGCTTGTGATCCAGTTTTCTGTTTTAAGTAATTATATATGCCATTATACTAACTGTCTCAGAGGATGCTAGATACCAAATAACCTGTAATTTGTATTGATGAACAAAGCACATAATTACAAGAGAATAAAAGAAAAATCTGATAGAACGAAGTCTACCAACCCAAGTCAAAATGCTTCCCTCACCAAAGAAGATTCACTGTGATCCCACTATCTCACTATAACAGAATTCCATGATATTCGCTCTCCTTACTCACTTAGTCCTTATATAAACTAACTCATCACGTGTCATTCATCCCCCCTTGCCATATCCAAACCTTAGGTTCATTAACCACATTTGGTATCAGCTGACCCAACTCTTCCTCTTGATTCCTATCATTTTCAAACATTACAAGGCTACCTTTTCTGCGTTTATCTGCTTTGAGGTTATGCCACACAGATGTTGTGATTGGAGAATCGTGCACAATTAGGAACTATTGATATTGGAGATGATTTCTTAACATTTTTGTGAAAATACTGTTTCAATATCCATCGGTACTTTAAGTTTGAATAATTCACATATATTTTTAAACAATCTGGTTCTTTTGTCAATTTTAATATAGTCATCCTTGGGAATTCTCCAATGATTGTGATAAACCCCCTGCTACTGAGGTGTATGTGAGCAATGATAGAATGGAAGGCAGTTGATCAGCTTACGGCTACTGTAGCTGTTGGATGGAGAGTATTCAAGCTAATGACCACAGTGTTACATACTACCCATATGACAGTGGAAAATGAGTGACTAGCCGGGTTGAGTGAGGGATATATGTGAAGAGAAGGGAGGGTAGAAGATATGCAGAAGTTGAGTGATGTATTGAGCTTCAGGGCAGGAGGAAGTAGACCCTCAAAGTTCTGTAGTGTTTTTATCATGTTGTCACAACCCGAAAACTCAAGCTGCGTAAACCCAGCCTTGTGATACTCAGAACAGTATACTTATTAGAATAGTTATCACAAACAGCCATGTCATAACATAAACATTTGACAATAATGCAGATGTCACAAACCAAAAGTTTCAAAATACACCATACAGAAGTTTAGTAAGTGTTATACTTACCCAAAGTGAATTTAACACTAGCTTCCCTATGGCTATATAATTTAATGTTACAAAATATCAAGTACGCATCAAAATTCAAAGGATTTTAATATTTAAATATGGTTCATTGATGCTCTTTTCTTCTACCCTGCAATGTTATTTTTCTATTAAGCAGTAAGACATCTAAATTGACTTTATTTTTCAGTGTCAAACGTTGAATGAAGAAGAAATATTTGAAGTTCAAGACAGCTTGTCACTTTTTTCTTTAGGTTGGATACATGTAAGTGCTCCTCTGTCTTTGGCTATTATATGTAATTATATTCGGGAGTAACTTGTTTTTCTATCCTGTATGGTGGCAGCAAAAAACTTATCATTTAGTATCGATCTGTTCTACTGCAGGGTGTCTGCGTGCTGATTATTTAGTATATGAAACCTGTATCACTTATGTTGCTCATATTTATAAAGTAGTAACTTAGAAAGAATCATTCCTTAATTACCCGCCTCTTTGTAATCCTTGTATATACTGTTAATTTAACCGGCTACACTAAAACATTTCATTATCAAATGATTTACTTTTTGATTGAGTGATATCAATGTGAGTAATACTACACAAATAAAAAAGCCAGGTTTTTGACAGAATTTAAGGGTGCTTTTTGATTGAATAAAGTGGCAGTGGACTTTATAGTCATCAAGCATGCCAAATCATTGTGCCACTGTTTCTCGAAAAAGTTCCAATCATCACATTTTTCTATCAGTATAGCCTTGACGAAAGCAGAAAAAGTGAAAAACACAGCAAATCAGGTTTAGTAAGAAGTAAATGAACAGAGTGAATCCTTTTCCTTCCCTTTTCCTCTTGGGGCTTTGGAGTATACTCTAATATAGCAATTGTATGCTACTGTTTTGTCCTTGCGATGGTCTCTCTCTCTCTTCCTGTTTCTTTTGGTTTCCACTGCCTTTAGGTATTTTATCTTTATCTTAAAGATGATAGTTTCTGCCTTGCTATGTATGAAATAATTACTATCAAAGTAACCATAAGCCTTAACATGCTGATTTTGGTGGTTGGGTGCATAAATAGTTTTACTCCTATAAGGTACAGTTGGAGGCAGATTACCTTCTGTTTCAAGCACACCTTTTGTGTTTCTTTTACCCACACTATTATTCTAAAGTCCTAAATGTCAGTACTGATCTATCTTATCTATCTTTTGATTTCAAGACACACCCGTCTCAGACTTGTTTCATGTCATCCGTGGATCTGCACACGCATTACTCATATCAGGTAATATATGGCACTATATTTATAACTATGGCTCAGGCAAGAAATATTGCACTTATTTGAATTTTTAGTATAATACTCCATCCGTCCCTATATATAAGCTCCCTTTGCATTTTTCACATTTCTTAAAAAAAGTTGTTAATGCAATTAATGTGTATATTTTGTGCTAATATTACCAAATTGTCCTTTGTTTGTATGTGTATTAAATTTGACTTTTCATATTTCAAGACAAGTTAGTAGTATTAATTAGGGGTATGTTTAGGGAAAAAATAATAAATGCATCTAGTAATTTGAAAAGGGGTTTATATTTAGGAACAAATTTTTAGTCAAATAGGTGCTTATATATAGGGACGGAGGAGTATATCATGGGAGCAAGGCCTAATATTTTGAAGTATAATATTTTATAGAAAACAATTGGACAATAAGCCTTATTTTCCAATTTGAAGTTTTTTTTTTTTGGTACCACCAAATTTTTAAGTTCTTCTATTCTAACATCCAATTGGCAACTACAAATAACATTTCTGCATTTCGTTTTTATGTATTTAGCTGATATGGTGCATATTTTGTGGTTTCATTTTAGATAATGTTACCAGAGGCAATTGCAATAGTCATGGCTCCTACAGATACAGAAAGGTAAAAAAAATTTGGCATTCATAAATCATGATCATCATTTATTGCGGATTAAGCTAGGAAACATCTACAATAACCTTGATCATATCTGAGCTTTGGCTTCTTTTCACACCAATTTTGTTCAATAGTATGCTTTGCCAATATTGGATTAGAGAATTATTTGCTACTTCTGTTGTTTGATCTTGGGTATAGACCAAGAATGCGGAGTGGAGTGAGAAGATTTTTATTTTACTTGAACAACTTGCTCAAAACTATGGTCCATATTCATGCACCATGAATAAGATGCATGCTATCTTTGATTAGCCTTCATGGTAAATGATTGATTGATAGTTATTTAGGTCAATCCAAGGGGCGATTTGATAGGTTACAAATATGATCTCATTTGCTACTTCTCTGATGTTCCTCACAGGCCCCCACCCTCCAATCCAAGCCAACCTAGCTAAACCATTTGCCTTTATGTACTGTTATTTGCTTATGAGTTCTTATGTTCTCACACCCTAGTTGCTTAGTGCTTACATCTCCTCTTTTGTTCCCTCTCTTTTCTTTTATTTTATTTTATTTTGTTTTGTTTTCTCTTTCTATCTGTCTTCTCTACACCTCTCTAAGATCTTGAGAGAGTATTATTTTCATTTACTTATTAGTTATTAAAGACATGATACTCTTTGTTAGCAAGAAATGGCACATCCACAAATTGTGGAACCTTAATAAACATCTTGCATGTATAGTAACCGGTTTCGGTAAAGTTTTCATCGCATAAAATAAAAATCATCTTTTTCATGTAAAAGCTAATAACAGCCACTTACTTACTTTGATGTATATTATCAGTTGTGCCTTAGAAACTATTTAGTTTGTATATCTGCTGGGGCAACCTTTGGTATGGAAATGAGGAGTATAGTGCTAATTTGATATGGATATAATATTTGAAGATTCTTTATTTAAAAGGGAATTATTATATTAATTTGTTTTAATTTCTGTCACTAATTAGAATAACTTCATTTATGCGGTGCTGCAGTCCACATGGCATATTTCACCTGTCTGATCCAGGTGGTGTGTCTGTAATTCGTAACTGTCAAGAACGTGGATTTCATCCCCATGAAGAGCCTTCTGATGGAAGTCCAATATATGAGCACTGCTCTCATGTCTATATGAATGCTAACATGAAGTTTGATGTTCTTGACCTTCGCGAGAAATGATTGATTGAGCACTCTAAAGAATTTCACTTCACAAACTACAAGTACAGGGACAGGGATCTGCCTCATTTTCTACCTGATGCGATACTGAAAGTTGCATGTGGATTCTTCTGTATTTATAAATTCTGAGAGAATACTGATCACCAGTCCCAAGATTTTGTACTATACTAGTGAAACCGTGAAAAGATAGTTGTGTAAATCTAGCAATATTTAAAACACTGAAGAAATGAGTTGCTTAACAAAATAACTTAAATGTGGTATAGGTGTTTTGTACAGAAAATCACACCATGAATGTGATATAGGGTTTGTGGCTGATCACGTGCTGCTGTTGGTTTGCTATTTAGAATATTTTTAGACTTTCTGCAAGTCAAAGCAGAGGAGGGGGATGAACCTTATTTTGATTTCTATGTAAATGAATTGTCTTAATTCAAGTTTATCCTTTCAATTACTTTTGTGACTAATGCTCTTCTTGGATTGACAGCCTAAGAATTGACGTTAGATTCATTTGCAAAATTGAAAAATTGGTACTTTAAATACAACAGCAGAATTGTTAAAAACACAACTTTATAATTATGAGAATATAAATTCATGTGCTTAATGCTTGAATTAAAAATACTTAAGGAATTGGGGGTTCTTGTTCGTAAAGGGATTAAAAGAATTTGATCTTAAATTGATACTAGATAATTCTGGGATTGAGACTTGAGAGTGAAATTTGCTTGCATAGAAAAGTGTTAGATTTTATTTTTATTTTTTTGATAACTTGGCCATGTCTTTGACTTGTTCATGAACCAACACAAATAGCTTGAAATCTATTTTGTGACAGTCCTCTATCAAATTTTGATGGAAACACGTGCTCCATAGATATATCCATTTACGCTTTCAAGCAGTTGCAGTGATATATCAGTTGAATGAATGAAAGTTTTTTCTTTTCCTTTCTGAGAAAACTTATGTATGAATGCTAAAACCCGTCATATAGAAGTAATAATTATTGAACCAAAATTATAATCCGTTGGTGCCAATAGAACCTCCCTCCAAATGAGTTTTAACTCCGTTGATTGGGACATTGAATTGAACAATATACACATGGTTCGAGTTTGAACCCCAGACATCGTATTTAAGTGAATTTTTAATCATTATTCTACTTTTTGGTTGTGAAAAGTGATTATTTTAATAATTTTTTATTTTTTTAAATTTCCCAGCATGACGAATTACACACCTAAAGTCAATGAATTCACATATATTATCTAATGTGAGATTTTTAACAAATTGACAAACTGTGAAACTACATAATATATCTCTTTTCAATTTGTTCATTAAAAAGATGGATAGCACACTCCTAGCTACACTTCCATGTCCATCTTTTGAATTTGTACAATGTAGGAAATCAAGTTGAAAAATTGAAATTAAAAGAATTTGCATCCACACAAACGTACGTAAATAACTGCTACTTATGGCCCCCTCCCTTAGAGAAACCATAGGTTAAAGGTATCGTAGTGAGAGCCTTAGAATTTATGATTTTTTTTTTCATATAATATTAAAATTACCGTGGCTAGTGTCTTCAGCCAAAAGATATCTCAGATTTCATTGCTCAAGTTTGCAATAAGTGACACATTCATTTTCACCCACGGGTTACCTACTCCCTCTTCCATATTCATGCACCAAACAATTGCATACGTAGAAAGACTTGAGACACAGGTCAACATTGTTTTGGAGTTTTATTAACAAGATATTTTTCTCCCCACTCTCTCCTTTTAAATGAAAACAAAATATCATTCTCACATTTACTATTCTGGAAGAAAAATAACCATTGAAAAATAAATGATCGAAAAAAGTCAACAATTGTAATGCTGCATGCCGCATTTTTATGGTTAGAATAAAATCTGAGACCACTTATTAAAATAAATTTTTTTTGAGGGTGTTTTTTGCCTAGTCCCTCTCTATGTTTTCTTTGTTTTGGTTGATTAATATATATGGTGGTAGTAGCTAATGCTACTCCACTTTTTTGTTTAAAAATAATAATAATAAATGATATTTGAGCCATTTTATTTAGATCTTGAGTTGCTTTACAACATTCTTGTCTCTTGAATCTTTGTAGCGGCTAGAGCACCTTTTTTTGTGTTCTCATAAAAATAGCTATTAGCCACAAAATCAACCTAGTAAAGAACAAAAAAGGAACAAAATTAAGACAGTACGGAATTTATGTCTTGCTTGCACTCAAACCAAACTAAGACAAAGGGGTCAAATTGAATTAGGGAACAGTAGTCTTACCTCCAATTGCTCCACATTAAATAGCAACTTGCCGTGCTGGTTGTGTCCAGCTCCACATTATGTGTCTGAGAGTGTCATTAATTGAAAAACTATCAAGACTTCGATTTAGTAAAAAAAAAAAATAGTGGATAAATAGTGGATGAATTTCTAACAAAGTAACAAGTTAGATGATAGTATAGTTTGTATTGATTGATAAAATTAATTTCTTTTTTATAGATTGAGTGATAAAATTAGTTGTCGAACTAGTTCATAAATATAAAATGACTATTTTCAATTAAGAAAATAAAGCTATAATTGTGAGGAAAAAATTGATATAAGACAAACTCAAAAGCTACTTGAAATAGCTTATAAAAAACTCTACCAACCTGCAAGAAAAAATTGTTATCAAATAAGTTTATTTTGATCATATAAATTTATAAGCTCGGTATAAACTATCTCTTGTAAGTTCGAAAATTGACATTGTCAAACAAAATATGAGTTTTGTTGGGACTACCAAGAGCCTAAAATTTAAAATTGATCAACAAATTGGACTAAGTATTATGTTTTATATTAATCGGGTATAATTCATCATTTATAAATCTGACTTGTAAAATGATCAGAGATATCTCTCTTTATAAATTCTTGTCAGATTTTATCTTTAATTCAAATACAATCCCTCACGCAGGAGTTAATGTGCGAACATAAACCGTGATGGGTGACACAAGTCAATAGACTTTGATACCATATTACATTTTTATATTGATCACAACTCATCCTTACAAATTTGATTAATAATGGGACGGGCTTTTTGCAAATACTAAAAGCAACCACATATATAAGTTTGTGTATAA